>VFQP010000479.1_pt1 | contig 77229 bp, 128 predicted proteins | sample 3512351 | NCBI WGS metagenome assembly VFQP01 (sample SAMN10412372, study PRJNA504923) | tailings metagenome | isolation source: Relicate 1 Philex TSF1 revegetated site | place: Philippines: Tuba, Benguet | collected 2017-08-29
GGGTGTACATGAGTGGGTGTATGTGAGTGGGTGTACATGAGTGGGTGTGTACAGGGACAAAACAGAGGACATAGGACACACCCAACAACACACATCTACCCACCACCCTCCCACCTGCAAGCGAGTGACAAAAAACGGTGCCAACGCCATGTCCACCAATATCCCCTCATACAGCGCCTTGCCCAATACCACCCCCAAATGCCGCAGGGCCCCCATCCCCCCATCCATGACAGGGGCCAGTGGGGAGGGGTACAAGGTCCCCCCCAGGGCCCCTGCGCATGTTTCAAAGAGGCCGTATTTTGGATCAAAGCCTTGTAGGAGTGTTGTGACGAGAAACTCCTTGAGCAGGCCACCATGATCGATGCCTGCTTCCTGTTGTGTTGGAGGTGGGGGCGGAAGTATACATCTGGATATTCATGCTGGGGGTGGAGAGGGGGACGGTTGTATACATGTGGATATTCATGATGTGCATGACTGCATGATGCAGGTGGCATATTGTAGGATTCAATGTTGGTCAATAGTCAATATGCCATAACACACCCAAGTAAACACTCCCACAAAACACACCCAAGTAAACACTCCCACAAAACACACCCACAAAACCCCCTCAAAAACACACCTGTCGTCCATGTTGATCCACAAATGTAATCATAAACGGCCCCTTGACATGTTCCCCCAACCCCGACATACCCACCATGCCACTCTCCACCTCCCGGCCCCTGCGCACCACAAACGCAATCGGACGAGGGCCCCCCTCAATTGGTGGCAGGGCCCATTTCCCCCTTTGTTTATCGGCATGAAGGAGCATGCGAAACACCTCGAGACGTACAGGAAATGGTACTGTTTGAGGTGCTATGCGTAGGAGGGTGGCGGCGTCTGTAGGGCGTGCGTGATGGGGTGGTGGTGGGGTGGTGGATGTGGTGGGTGGGGTGTGCAGCCTGTGAGTAGTGACGGGGTGTGTTGCTGGTGTCATGAGTCATCACGATGAGTCATCACGATGAGTCATCACGATGCAGCATACCAGCACACATACATAATGGCCAAGACACACACTACACCACACACCAATGCAGACAGACACACAGACACCACACACAGACACTTACCGCCACACAGACACCACACACCCCCACACAAACATACCCCTCGAGCCCATCATTATCATGATGCATGCTCAACAGGCGCAGCACAGCATCAGAGTACAAAACACGTGTCAATGCAGCCCCTTGTTGTGGGAGTGAGGTAAAGGGGGCTGTCCACATGAGGGGGGGGCAGTAGGACTTGTTGCAATCTCGATCATACAACACCCTGTGTGGGTGTGGGGGGGTTGGGAGTGGGGTGGTTGTGTGGGTGTTATGTGGATGTGGGTGTGGGTGTGGGTGTGGGTGTGGGTGTGGGTGTGGGTGTGGTGTGGGTGTGGGTGTGTGATGGGTATCATTTGGGATTGTGTAGTGTGTTCTTGAGCAACATGTGGTGTTTCTGTGTGTCGTATGCGCACAAGCAACAAAAACATAACAAAAACATCAAAAAAAGCACAAAAAAACGACAAAAAATAACACCTCTTACCGCAGCAATGCCGCACTGTGCTGCAGCAGCTGGTCATGCACACCAGGAAACCCCTTGATGTTGCTGCTATTGCTATTGTTGTTGTTGCTGCTACTGCTGTTGTTGTTGTTGTTGTTGTTGTTGTTGTTGTCGTTGTACATTGTGACACCACCCTCCACATCATCCCTACCACCACCACCACCCCGACACAAGCTGAAAAACACCAACGTATTCAACGCAGTTGCAATTGCACGATGCTGCCCCACGGAAAACAACCCTCCCCTCCCATTTCCTCTCCCCCCCTTTTTTCCCCCCACGCTGCTCCTCATCTCCCGGTCTTCGTAAAACTCCACATCATCCACCAATCCCAAAAAATGTGCATGGGCACGACAAAAAACACACAGCTGTGCAGCATCGGTGTGTGATAGGCTCCACACACCCCTTGTGAGTGTGTGTACGTCCCACCCCTTGGTGGCATGGGCGGGGGCGTCTAGTGGTAGGCCAATGTGTGTGGCGAGGTCATGCCAGCATGTGGGGAGGTAGTGGTGACCAAAGGAAAGGGCGTTGAGGAGACGGTTTGTGTTGAGGTGGGGGGGTGGGGCTGTGGGGGGGGGGGATGTGCGGTGAGGGTGTGTGGGGGGTGTTCGGTGAAGCTTGAGGGGTTGTACATGTGCATACTATCACGGACATTTTTGTACATGTACCACTGGCTGTATATATACTCAGCACATTGTAGTACAGCAATACCTACGCTATCACCTGTATTATCACCACTATGACTACTTGTATCATCACTCATACCTTTATTGTCACCACTATGGCTGTCATGTGGCCCCCCAGCAGGTGCACTGGCAGCCATATACGGCAGCAGTGTAAGCCAATCATAATACACCATTGCCACCAATGCTGTCGGTGATGCTGGTGCTGTGGGTGATGCGGATGCTCTGTCACTCCCACTTGTCCTATCAAACATAATTGTAGTATTTGTATCGCTAGGCAGTATTCTACCATCAGCACTACTCATGCTGTTATACAGTATTCTACTATTGCTCGACATTACTCTACCATTACTATTGCCCATGGTTGTAAGTAATTGTGTCACATGAGATGACTCTGCTAGTGGCCATGCTGCTGCAAGTACATCTGTGCACAGTGAGGAGAGGGTGTGTATTGAGAGGGTGTATTGAGAGGGTGTGTATTGAGAGGGTGTATTGAGAGGGTGTGTATTGAGAGGGTGTGTGTGTGAGGGTGTGTGAGGGTGTGTGAGGGTGTGTGAGGGTGTGTGGCATGTATGCTATGTGTGTGTGTATGTGTATGTGTGAGTATGTGTTTGTGGGAGAGAGAGAGAGAGAAAGAAATGTGCATACAATACACACCCATCATCAACCCCATCAAATACCCACCCACCCCCCACACCTGGTAACATATCCTGTACACCATCCTGCACACCACACCGCACCACCTCCCTCCCCACCCACTGCAACACCACATGCAGGGTGTGCAGGTACAACACACATGCAGTGGGTACATGCAGCAGTGGGGATGGTTCTAGATACTCTACTGGCTTGCCTGTGTTGCTCACAATGCGTACCATCGCACCCCTATGTGTACACGGGATGATTGTGGGTGTGCACGTAGATGTGCACGTAGGTGTGCAGGTGGGATACTTGTGGTGTGGTGTGTAGAACGCGGTGTTTGGTGTTGTGTGGGTGTTCAATTGGTGGGGTGGTGCATGTTGTAGGTGTTGTAGGGTGTATGTGTCATGGTAATGTGTGTGGTATGTGCACAGCTGTGTGAGAATACATACAAGTGCATACATCATTGCTGTGGCGCGTGAGTGTGCTTACATGTACAACCACACACACACACAACCACACACACACACACACCACACCTTCCAGCAATAGCAGCAATGTTCGCAGCACACCACAGTGCTTCTGCTTGAGACCACCCATGTTGACCACCACTCGTATGTTGACCACCACTCGTATGTTGACCACCACTCGTATGTTGACCATCACGAGTATGTTGACCATCATGAGTGTGTTGACCATCATGAGTATGTTGACCATCAGTGCCTCTATCACAACACCCCTGTGTATGCCAACACCCTCGTGTACCACAACACACCCGTGTATCACAACACCCATATCTCAATAAACACCCACGTTTCTCACAACACCCATATTCCTCACTACACACCTGTACAAGGTGTTGCACAGCATGGCATAGGCTGATAAATAGAGGCACACTGGATGATAGCAGAGGTAATGCAGCACTATGTGCAAGGGTGGGACATGTGAGCACACAGTCAACAATATGCATGGCTGGGACAGTCATGTGTGGTGCACTGGTGGTCAACGGTGCATTGCTGGTCAACGGTGCTGCTTTTGCACAAACACCTTGATGGTCACCGACACCATGTTGTTGGTCAACAACATCATGCTGGTCAATGTCCTGCCATGGGAGAACCACCACCTGCATGATGGTCATAAGCAGCCGTCGCTGTAGTTTGACCTGTGGTGACTGACTACCATCAGTACTGTCCCTATTGTGTTGGTATCCAGCTGCATACTGCTGTCCATTGTATTGCTGTCCAGCTGCTACAGAGGATGTCATGCTCACCCCAGTCACCCCAGGTCTGATGTGTGATGGGGGGTCTTGTGGGGTAGGCAACATGGTGTCCAATAACCTCCCTGCTGCCTGTGCTGCCATGCCACTGCATGCCACTGCATGTAGGAGCATCCTGTACACATTGACCTGGTCAACGATTCCATGGTCAACACCCACTTGGTCAACACTTACTTGGTCTACATGTGGTACAACGTCTTCATGGTCTTCATGTCGGTCAACAGATAATTGGGCAATACACTGCCATGCATGGGCATCCAGCAGTCGTTTTACGCATTGACTTGCTGCTAATTGCAACAAGGGGTCTTGTTTGCCCCACGTCACATGTCCGAGCACAGCACAACACAATTGCAGCAACCGGACACACTGCTGCAACCATGCTGGGTTTACATGGGCAGTACTGGTACCACCACTACCACCTTCACCAGTACCACCACTATCACCACGACCATGATGTGTTGGTGAAGCATTGTGCACTGCATGATGATGAAATGCACATGCACGGTAATCATAGGTATTGTGTGTTTTTGTTGTTGGGGCTGTGGGTGTGTTGCTGCTGCCTGTGTTGTGTGCTGTTTGTGCTGTTTGTGCTGTGGGTGTGTTGTGGTCCAGTACAGGCATGCTTCGTAGCAGTAATGACAAACACCCACGCAACGCAGCAGTGCCAGGCGCAGTGTTGACATGCAGAGTGTTGTACATTGGTTGGAAGAGAGGCATGCAGTAGGCTGCTAGGATGGGGGGAATCACACGTGCTGTGGAGGGTCAACGGGTGGAAGGGTGGGTGTATACATGGGACATGCGTAGGGTAAATGAGCGAACATACAATAAGGAAACAGCAGAGAAGAAGAGCATAACAAGACACATGGTGGTCAACACATGGTGGTCAACATACCGGTCAACTCATGTGCAGTCAACGTAGGTGGTCCCGTACCAGCAGCTGTACAATGATGCTTGTATGCTGCCATCCACTGCGCAACCAGCTGTGTACTGAGTTGCCGTCGTGCATACCAACCCCTGTGTGATGAGGGGGTGTGGCGTGGTGGGGGTGGTCCATATTGTGTGCATCTGGGCATCGTCATGCTGTGACATACCGAAAGATGCGCTGGATGACGCATGCTGCTTTTTGCTGGCGCTTGGCGTCTGCTCGGGTTGCCCTGGCTTGCTTAATATTGGTGATGAGTTCCTCCCTTTGGTGGGAGGGGTGTAGGTTTTTGCCACAGGTCATCACCGATGGGGGAATGTGTCCAATGTGTTTTTGTGTGTTTGTCTGTATATTACGATGAGGAGTACCAACAGATGCAAAAAGCATCATCTCACCTTGTCTCCTCGCTGACACTGCGTCCAGCAGCACCACGAAATGCCATGCAATTCACTGTCGAACCACAGATCGAGTGAAAACGTACATATTGTCTCTCGTTACAAGCATTACATTTGCAACCTTGTGCAGTAGATGATACATCGTGTGCTTGAAAATAAACCACGAATACACGACGAAACCAGAGAATGGTGTATGAAGAAAAAACACCACGATGATGCGTCCGCCCTACCCCCACGCGCATGGCCCATGTCCTAACATACACCCTATGCCCCACCCCTGTCCCCAAACGCCTGCAGCTCTGGCCACGCAGGCCGCTCCCGGCGCTCTGGTCGCTCCCGCCATGCCGCACCAGGGATGTGGGGCCCCGCCAATCCTCCCGCCCCTCCCACACCACCAGACACTTTTTGCACCTGATCATTCCTCAACAGACTTGCACGCAGCAGCTGTGCCTTGGCATCCCGTATATATGCTTCCGCTGTGTGTGTGGTGGTTGGTGGTGATGGTACACATGGTGGTTGGTGGTGATGGTACGCATGGTGGTGATTTGTGGCAGCACATCCACACGCACACACACACCACCATCACTACACAAAAACACACCAGCAGCAATAGCATCTTGAAATGTTGCCCCCCTTTGATCCCTTCGACGTGCATACAACACCCCATTATGGCTATCGATAAGCGCATTGATCTCCCCCCTGCTTATCAGTGTCTCCAGTTCCCCCTGCACCCCTGGCACATCTGTGTTGAGTGCCGCTGCTGCATGTGCCAGGTTGAGTGAAGTGAAGGGCTCTGTAAACTGCACCAACGCCTTGGACCGAATACACCTGTTGTGAGGGGAAAAGGGGGAGGGAAATGAGAGGGGGAAAAGGGCGAGGGAATTGAGGGGGGGGAGGAATGGTTGTTGACGTTGACAAGGGTGTTTACTGAGGGTACGAGTGGTTGGGATGGCACTGGTAGTAGTGTCGCACATGTGTTTTGATCAAATACACACGACATGTATCACACGAATTACATACACACACAACACATACACAACCCAACGCTCTTGCGATTTCCACCCCCCAACCCCCACCACCAACACAACATACTTGTACAGTGCATCCACATGTGCATGCAGGTGCATGTCCAGCAGCAGCTGCCCCCTCAGGCGCTCCAACCCCATCAAGCACGTGTGGTACCGTGCCAGAAAAAAGTCATTCACCACTTCCCTCACCTCTGGTGCTGTCTCTAGAAACTCCCGAAACCCTACATTGTCTATGAGGTCTGTTCTGAGTTGTCTGCGGGAGTATGTGGCCAGGGCGAGGAGGGCTCCGTAAGTGGCTATTTCAGCAGGGGCGATGACATCATCATAGGCACTTTCTAGCTCACTGCTGATCTGTTGGGGTGGAGGGACAGGGAGATGATGGTTGTGGATGAGAGAAGGGGGGGGAGGAGCAGGGGATAAGGGGCGGGGGAGATGAAGATGATAGGGGGAGATGATGATGATAGGGGTGTTTACTGATTGGGGATAAGGAGGAGGAGGAAGAATAATGATACACTTGGGATACCACACAGTATTGCATCGATACAGGCAACACACATGCTTCTCCAAACAACTCCAACAACACCCTCCAACAACAACACCCTCCTACAACAACACCTTGCTACAACAAACACTCAAAGACATTCCAAAGACCCCCCCACCCCACCTCAACCCACCCCACATACCTTGAGAAACAAACTGGCAGCTTCTGCATACTTTCCTGCATGCAGCTGTGCCAATCCCACCACTGCATTGATCTTGCCTGCCACCACTGCATCATCTGCCGATCCAGGTGTGCTGCGTGCCCGTGCAGCGTAATTGTGCACATGGGTGTGTATTTGTGATTCATTGGCAACACGGAGGATGTGCAAACACATGCTGATGATGTGCTTGGGGGTGGTGCAGTAATCACGCGTACGCAGGTAACTGCGAAGAGCATTCTGTTGTTGTTGTTTTTTGGGGGTGTTGGATGCAACGAGCAGGTTTTGTGCGCTTTATTGCAATCCACACACACACACACACACATATCCATACACACCCACCTGTACACACCCACCAAAACACCCACCCACCAAAACACCCACCCACCTGCAGGTCGCCACGACTGTAGTGGAAATCCCCCAAGTCATTGTGTCCCATGCGAATCGACTCTTTGACCAGGTTGTTTTTATACGACACCAAATCACTCTCCAGCTTTTGTTGCAGCTGCATTGCATGTTGCTCCGTCTGCTCTGCCCATGCCCTGTGTGATGGCAGGGATTTTGTGATCACATTGATGACGATGATGATGGAATCAACATGCGCTGTTTTGTTCACACGCTAGTACAGTCGAGTACACCCACCAACAACATACTCTCCCCACTTATTCCCTCACATACGTGTCCATCTCCACAGCCACCCCAGGACACTGGCGAAGGCTGTCCATAACATTCGTGTAGCGTGCCACATCCATAGTCTGTCACATGTGTGTGGTGTATTACTATACACCACAAGGCAATATGCAAGTCCATCAGAACACAAATCACCTTTTTCAACTCTTCTGCTGCCAAACGTAGGGCATCCACCTCAAGTTGCTGTCCCTTGCATTTCCGTGCAATGAACAGCAACCTATCGATCTTACCATGCCCTGAAAACTGTGCTGCATACGTCTGTAGGAAGACAAGGTTGCAGTTTGGCAGAAAAAGGGATTGATCTGATGATGCAGCAGTGCATACCTCTATGTCGAGCACGGGTTCATCCGTTTCCATTGCATCCATCGTGCAAAGAAATTACAAGAAGATTGGGTAGCTACAAGAAAAAATGTTGTTGATGGTGGAAAAAAACGCTACATAGAACAACACACACATCACCAAATGATAACAAGCTTGAATGAATAAGCGCACACATTTTGTCGGGAAAAACACGTACATCACACCACCAGCCCTGGTGGTGGTGCAGGGGCATTCAATTCGTCTGTGCGGGGTTGCTGATACTGCATGCCTGGAGCGACAGGGGTGATGTAGCTGATGTCGAGCGTCGCCAGGGATGTCAGTTGCGCCAACGCTTGCAGCCCAGACCCCACTACACACGCCCCCCACGACACAGACACCTGGCGCAGGGACGGCAGCGCAGCAAGTGCAACGAGGCCTGCATCAGAAATGCTGCTGCACTGATCCAAATTGAGTCGCTGCAAACCTGTATTGGGTACGTGCGAGCTCATCAAAGGTTTTTTTTTACCCACCGCACTACACCCATCACACCCCACCCACTGCACACCATGCATCTGGACAATGTACTCTATGCCCTTGTTTGTAATACGGCTGCAGCCAGCGAGGTTGAGGTGCTGCAACTTGTCCATGCACGCCATTTCTCCCAATCCTTCATCTGTCACACCCTGACACCCGGCCAACAACAAAACTCGCAGCTTGCCAAGCCTTGGCATCAGTCGCAGCACATCTGTATCCACCCCTGAACACCTGCTGAGGTCGAGTTTTTGCAGATTAGTGAGATGGGTCAGCATCGCGATTCCGGAACTTGTCAAACCACTGCATCCTCGCAGCTTGAGATTGGTGAGCCGTGTAAGACGCACGAGTGACTGCAAGTGATGGTCATCAAGCAGGCTGCGCAACCCAAGCTGGTTGGCTCGAAAGCAGTGCACCTGGATGCAGGTGGATGTTGTGTGGCCCAACAGATTGTGTACAACCATGTGTACCAACCACCTTGCACATACCTCGTTTAGACAATGAGACAGGTCCAGGGAGAGCAAGTTGGGACATCGCTGTGACAAGCTTGGTTCGTGGGCAAGCGTCTCGGGTGCGAGACTGGTCAAGAAACGACCCGACGCGTGCTCCCACGCACTGCACACCAGTCGCAGCACACGCAGGTACGAGGGTGGCAGGAATCCAAGCACACGATGCAGCAAGTCGTCAGGCAAGGATGACCAGTCTGGGTAGCCATGTGGTGTTGGGATTTGTGCGCTCCTGGTGGATGTCTCCATCGACAGGTCGTGCAGTTGTGCAGCCGTAACATCTGCCAGGATGGTAGATGCAGAGCGTGACAGGGGTGCCTCAGAGCCACCGTGGGGCGGGTCCTCAACCCACTCGCCTGCTGCCTGAAAACGACCAGCCACAAGACTCGTGTGGGGGCGAGTCAACGTGAGTGGGCCATCCACAATTGTTGTGCACGACGATTTTGCTGGTGTTGGTGGCGATTTGATTAGCGTGTCGTTGCACGTAGAGCAATCCATTCGTGCCGTCCTGTGTGGGAAAATCTGTGTGGGAATGGATTGGGCATGTGTGTGTGTGTGTGGAGAGGGCGACATGCATTGCACGAGGTGGGCTTCCGGTAACGCGCACAGGTGCTGCGCGAACCATGGGGCACGATACGTAAAGAGGGGTGAAGACACGTACGCTGTGATTGATGTGGCGGTGGAGTGGCTGAAATAGTGGCTGAGGAAGTGGGTGCTGATCACGTTAATATACTGATGCTATTGATGCTGTTACTGGACGATTTGGTGATTGTGTTGGGTGCACAGTTTTGCCATGAAATGTCCATGTGTCTTCGTGCGCAAATGTCATCAAAACTGAGATACCATAGACTGTAAACATAGTTTGCATGCATAGTTTGCTGATTTGCAAGCATCAAGTATCACCAGTGTCACCAGTATCACAACCTCCATCACATCATACCCTGCAGCTGCCCATGATGCAACATACTAACTAAACACCTGTCCGTTAACACGCATCACGTTGATCAATCACCATGGCATCAGCAGTGGCATCGCTGTTTTTCATGAACGGCAAGGGCGATGTCTTGATTCAGAGAATCTATAAAGATGATGTCCAGTACGTGCCCTGATCCGCTTCCATCATCCCCCAATACATAATTCAATACCATACAAAAATATCCAACCAACAGGCTCAACGTACCCAATGCGTTTCGTACCCACATTCTCAACACACGGTCTGCAGATGCCAGCAGCTTGGCGCCCGTGCGCACCTTTGGCTCAACCACATTCATCTACATCCGCCACAACGATGTCTTTATCGTGGGCGTGACTGCGCTCAACAGCAATGCCATGTTGGCGCTGCAGTTTATGGCCCAGGTGGTCAACCTGTTCAAGGCCTACTTTGGGGGGGATTTTAGCGTGGATGCCATCAAGCGCAACTTTGTGCTTATTTACGAACTGTTGGATGAAATCATGGACTATGGCATTCCCCAAGTGGTGGATCCAAGCATACTCAAGGGGTTTATCCAGCAAAAAACCAGCTTTTTGGACTTTGGCAAAAAGAAAAAGGAAGAGGATGCAAGCAACGCGACATTGCAGGTGTGGGGTACAGCCTTGTTTTTTTGCATTTGGCACATTCACATGGCACACATACACTGACACACATACACTGACACACATACACTGACACACATTCACTGAAACACCAACCCTCCAGGTTACGGGTGCGGTGGGTTGGCGTCGTGAGGGCATCAAGTACAAGAAGAATGAAGTGTTTGTTGACATTGTGGAGCAGGTCAACATGCTCATGTCCTCCAAGGGCTCTGTGCTGCGTTGTGATGTCAATGGCAAGATTATGCTCAAGTGCTTTTTGTCTGGCATGCCTGATGTAAAGGTCGGCCTGAATGACAAGCTCGAGGTACTACTTGTGTGTACATGTTCTTGTGTGTGATGTATTTGTGTGTTGTGTACTTCAATTTGTTGTGAGGTTGTGTATATCATCATCCAATGGAATGACAAACACACATTGAATGACAAGCACACATTGAACCTCTGAGTATGCATGACAACAGTATCCACATGACAACACATACACCACCACCCCTCACACTACCCCTCACACTACCCCTCACACCAGGATGTGACATTCCACCAGTGTGTCAATTTGGGTCGTTTCAATGCAGAAAAAGTCGTCAGCTTTGTCCCTCCTGATGGTGAATTTGAACTCATGAAGTATCGAAGCACAGAGGGCATCCGCTTGCCATTCAAGGTCACCCCTATTGTCAAAGAAATTGGGCGAACCCGTGTGCAGCTGGAAATTCGACTCAAGGGTGCATTTGACTCCAACCTGTTTGCAGTGCAGGTGGTGTGCACTGTGCCTGTGCCTGACAACACTGCCAATGCACAAATTCGACAGGACAAGGGTATGTGCGGGGTGTGTGTAGTGGATGGGCGTACGTAAAATTTATGTTGAAAAAATGAATGAACCTCTTTTTTTCTTGTGTGTACACTATGAAAGCACTATGTGAGGATTCTGTATTATGTGAGGATTCTGTATTACGTGAGGATTCTGTATTATGTGAGGAAACAAGCGTTTCTTCACACCATTCCCCTTGTTCACCCCCCCAGGTAAGAGCAAGTATGATGCCAAGAAGCATGCCATTGTGTGGAAGATTAAGAAATTTGCAGGTGGCGACGAACGCGTGTTGCAGGCAGATGTGGAGCTGATTTCCACCACACGAGAGAAAAAGCCATGGTCACGTCCACCCATTCAACTCAATTTTCAAGTGCCCATGTTTAGTGCATCTGGGCTCAGTGTGCTGTACCTCAAGGTGTGGGAGAAATCCAACTACAAAGTGGAAAAGTGGGTTCGCAAGCTCAGCAAAAGTGGTGATTACCAATTTCGCATTTAGTCCATGGGTTGTAATACAAATCATCGGGGGTGATGATGATGATGCTGAGGATGACAAGGATGCATGCATGCACAAATAGGGGTGTGTTGTGTGCGGTGGGTGCCGCTGACTGTAACAACGTTGTGGAGGAGTCTTAAAAAGTGGTACGGTATCAACAAATATACATACAACGTGAATGGCAACTTGTATCACAAAAGGGAATGTGCATGCACCACACCAATCGCCTGAAAAACACTATGCCTTGGTCTTGGATGGTGTATTGGGCACCACTGGATTCACCTGCGCCTTGCCCTTGGCAGCTGCTGTATCTTCCTTCACAGCTGCTGCTGTAGTTTCTGTAGCAGCTGCTGTGTCATCCTTTTTGCCTTCCTTGTCCTCCTTGACTGGTGCATCGCTCTTCACACCCTCAGAAACAGTCTTTTTCTTGCCAAACAACCCAGCCAGGCCCTTCATGCCACCCTTTTTCGCAACCTGCTGCGGGTCTTGTGCCTCATCCTTGGACGCCTTGGGCAGTGCGCTCTCTGGAAGGGTGTGCAATGGAGAAGCAGCCACTGCGGCCGTGAGCTCTGGGTCGATTTCGTCCACTTTTGCCCCCCCTGTCTTTTTCACTCGGGGGGCGCCACTGGATGCCACGGAAGCACCGACCGACACGGGCACAGGGGCCCCTTCAAAAGCAGCCTCGACACGTTCCAATGCAGCGGCCATGGCAGCCTGTGCCTCTTGAATGCCTCGAAACGTGTCGTCAAACAGGCGTCGGCACCAGGCGGGATCTTGGGCCAGTTGGTTGGGGATGATGCGTAGCTCTTTGTTGTGTTTGTTCTTGGCATCGGGGCCATACCACGTACCAAATTGCCCTGTTGTGGGTGGGTGGTATATGGTGGTATAGTCTGGCACAATGTTCACGTGGCACATGGTGGTAGAATCTGGCACAATGTCCATGATGCACAATGTAAAAGTATGTATGCACAACATGTATGCAGCACAACATGATTGCATGAAATAAGATACCTTTGGCTTGGGGGCTGGTGGCGGCATAGATGACAGACAGTGCAGCCAGGTCAAATGGCTGTGGCTTCTTAGACGTTGCCTTGAATATGCGCCCAGTGATCTTATTGCGGTCCAACTTTGCTTCCAGGTCAGACTTGGTAAGACCTGGCTGACACACCAGCACATCCACATTGCTGCGGACCAGGCGGTTGCGCAATTCATTGGCATACATGCAGTTGAAGAGACGCGATGTGGCGTAATTGGACGTGGTGCTGTACTTGCCATTGTGGATCCTTGATAGCGGGGGGGGATTGTGTTAGGTGGGGAGAATGTATTGTGTAAGACACTCACATACACGTACACACACACATACAGACACATCCACACACACACATCCACACACATACATGAGGTCGATGCCAGTCATCTTGCCATGTGCGGCAGCAGGATGACTCAAAATGACAACCCGCCCCGGAGCAGACGCGACCATGACATCGGTCAACTGCTTGGTCAAATATGCCACTGCAATGTGGTTGACCCCAATTTGCATTTCAAACCCATCTTCTGTGCCACCATGAGGGGGCAACATGACGCCTGCAGTGTGGATGAGCAGGTGGAGCTTCTGACCTGATTCCTTGTATTCTGCTGCAAACTTGTCAATGGCCCTGTTGTTGTGTGATGATGATGATGATGAGGAGGAGGAGGAGGATGGGAATGTGAGGGATGCAACAAGTGTATAATGTGACTTGAGATGATGGAAGTATGTTCGAGTGCAATACACCAATAAGACATCAAGCATACAGGCGTACACTATACACATAGCATACACTGTACACATAGCATTCACTGTACACATAGCATACCGCAGGGAGCACAAGTCAAGAATAGCATAGTCCACCTGTCCAGGATGCGGTACATCACTATCAGTACTGTGTAGTAGGTTCCATGCCTCTTGAATGGACGTTTCAATTTCCCCTACAGCCCTGTGTATGCACATGTATATAGCGTGTATTGTTGTGTAGTGTATATAGTGTAGTTTGCCTCCACACCAGCACATATAGTGTATATACATATAGTGTATATAGATACAGTGTATATACACATAGTGTATATAAATATATACATAGGGTTTTCCATAACATACTCTGTGCATCGCTGCTGTGAACGACCCACGATGATCACCTTGGCACCATGCAGCGCAAGTGCTTGTGCAACATACAAACCAATCCCCACACTCCCTGTTGTGATGTGGAGTGTATGGTGTGGTATACTTGGCAGTATGGTCTGGTATGTGCTAAGGAGTACAATATGTTGGGCAGTATGTTCAGACCAATCTGGTGCGCCACTAGTATCATCAATACAAACATTGATTACCATCATTCACTACACATGTTGACCACCATCATCACCCAATACACATGTTGACACCATCGTTCACTACATACCTCCCACAACAAGAGCAACTTGACCACTGAGGTTGGGCACAACAACGGTTTCCCTTTTTTTTACCAGGGCATTCAGTGCAGCACGCTTGACTGACTGGGGGAGCTGGGACTGTTGGGAACAAGGGAATAATGGAGTAATGAGATACCATGGAACAATGGTAATACCATGGAATAATGGTAATACCATGGAATAAGGGAACAATGAAACAGGGAACATTTGTACAACCAACATACGTTTTCAATGTGCTCAATAGTGGCAGCTTTGCCTTGGGCATATGCTGTTCGTGTGGCAGACACAGCGCTCTTGGTTTGGCCAGGTATTGCTGCCACAGTACGCGCCGTCCCCTTGGCGATCGACTTTGCCTGTCCACCAAGCTCCTTAAACTCCCCTGGCAGCACTTTGGCTTCCTCTGACATGTGCCCGTGGAGTGCCTTGGATGTGTTTTGGGCCTTGGCCAGGAGGGAGCTCATCTGACGCTTGAGTGCACCATCTCGCTGTGCAGTGGAAGGGGTCAAAGATGGCGCAGTATCCACGCTGGCTATGCTGGCTGCTGTTCCAGGTACTGCATCCTGTGTAATACGAATGGGGAATACGGGTTGCGAAAACTCAAGGTCAATCCCAACCCTCGACCAAACGGCAGTCGCTCATGAGCCCCAAGGAGCATAGGATGCGACAATGGGCTATGGGATTGCTATACATGCTAAAACGTCCCAAAACGATACCTCAAAAGGTGTTATTTCGCGTGCTGCTGACATTGAACCGATGCCACAAACGGTTACACCACAAGAGCGTTCTTAGGAAGAGTGCATTAGTAAAAACACAGCAGTACGAAAAACAAACATCTACGGAATTGGCATTTCGACAAACAAAACCAAGACAACTGCCCATGCTTCCATGGTCAAACCCATGGTCAAACCCATGCAATGGAACACTATGTACCCTGTGCCACCTTGAGCACCTTGCGTGATATGGGATCTCGCAATATACCCTGTGCATGGGGTGGTAGTGGCATGGGGTGATGGACATCATCATTGTGTCCATGTACGTCCCAGCTTTCCCGCACGCAATCAACAACCTCCACACCCACCAACACGCAGAGCACACCTCCACACATCCATACCATGTGGCTATCATAGTCAGGATCACGTTCCAAGCGATCCAATCGATTCCACTTGTCCTTTTCCAATTCATCAAATGTTTTGCTATTCTCTTCACTATGTGTCACTGCCAACTCTGCGTAATTAGCAGCACTGGCCTCTACAAATGATGCCTCCTCCTGTGGTTTGGTGTATAGTGGGTGTTGGTGTGAGGTGGGGGTGTTGGCGTGTAGTGGGTGGTAGTGGATGCATTGGAAAACGCACACACATCCTTTTTGTTCCAATACATACCTCTGTCACCTTGCGCAGAAATCGTGCGGGTGCCCCTACCCAAATTTCACCTGATGGTACAGTCGTGCCCTTGAGCACAAGTGACCCTGCACCTACAATTGCACCCTTGCAAACCTGTGGGTTTGTGTGGAGGGGTATTGGTTGTACAAGGGTGTGCGGTGGCATGCATGTACACCCACCACATTGATCACATCATACAACATGCACCAAAACAACAAGAATATCGTCATCATTGTTGTTTCATTGCTTCCACATTATACAAGCAACGCCAGCAGCATTCATTTTTGCCCCAGTGACATACCTTGACACCATCAAGCAAGGTGGATCCCATGCCCACCAGACAACCATCCTCAATAGTACATGCATGCAGAACCACATTGTGCCCTGTATGTACATGTATCAAGGTGTACTCGCAAGAAAACATCCACCACCACAAAACATCCATCAAGCTGTAGACAATCTATTACAATGCAAAAGCACTAATCCCACCATACCAATGGTGCAGTCGTTGCCTACGATGGTGGGTTTGGGGGCACCTGATGCATCACTTGCTGTGTGAATAGTAACATTATCTTGTACATTGGTCCTGCTGCCGATTTTAATGTCATTGACATCCCCTGTGTGGTGCATTGTGTAGTGTACGTGATTCATGTGCGTGCGATGTGACTCACAATGTATTGCTCAAGTCATCCCTACCTCGCAGCACGGCGTTGTACCAGATGGATGAGTTTTCACCGACTTGTACACGCCCAAGAACAGAGGCGCTGGGTGCCACAAACACGTTGGCGCCCAGGGATGGGATGTGGCCATTGAGTGCCATGAGCGTCTGATGGTTGGACACTGTGCGTGTATTATAGGTTGTGTGTAAATACAATGATACCAAAATGGATTGAAGCATTGAGCATCAACAAACAGTGTACACCAGCCACCACTATACATACCAGATTCCCTGGCATGCTTCAATCCCTGCACGTTGCGTCCCATAGCCTCCACCGCCTGCCCTACACTTCTAAATGCTTGCCCCAGTGCCTTGTAAAAGCTCATGGCAGCAGGGGCTCACAGCCAAGGATAGGGTTGAGCAATGCTGTAGTTACTATAATATCACCTCGTCCTGTGCACACCCAATGTATCATACACAGATCATAGCACGGTGTGCTTTCAAGTACCCCCCACTATGTGATGGTAGATCTGGTTGGGGCTTTGTGTGTGTCTGGAAAAACACAAGCACATTGTCAATAAACCAAAAACTCGTCATACGCCAGTGAACATAGCATCAAGAGTACAGCAGCATCCATACCACGCATCATCAATCTATTTCGTCGTCCCAACATCGCCATCGTACTTCACTTGCATTGCACCTTGCACCTTTGCACCTTGCACCAGCCAACCCACACAACAATTCATACATTTATCAGCCAATATACAAGCCGATACCCCAGTGGGTGCAGTCCCCTCTGGCGCCACCCACTCCTCATGTCCTCCACCGATGATCATTCCTTGGCTTCTGCACTCATCCCCGCCGCCCATTCCCCTCTCAACACCCACCCCCCACACCACCCACCACATCACCCACCACACCACGACGATGCAACAGACCCCAGCCAGGTTGCAGCGTTTTTTATGGCAGCGCTCCGCTCCCTGGCAGCAGCAACCAGGGGGCAACAGGACCTCCCAGGGCCCCTAGAGCGACTGTTGGCACCCAATAGAGGTATATCAACAATTGGGTAACCCTGTACTTCCATTGACACTGTTGGTACTTGCATCAACACTGCTTTCACTTGTTCACCGTCGACACTGCTTGATTCACCATCAACATGCTTGTGCACCATGCTTGACTACCATCACCACCGTCTCCACATTTGCCCCATTGAAAAAACCCTCAGCACACTTGGAGTTGCTGCGTCCGCTGGGCCGAGGAGGGTATGGGCGGGTGTACTTGGCATACAATCGACTGGAGCAGCGCACCACTGCAATAAAAAGGATTCGGTTTAATAGTTCTGTGCTGCCATGGGCCCCTGCTGCTGCACTGGAAGCGGTATGATATGAAGGATGGGGATTATGTGTATGATAGTGATGATGAGAATGATAATGAAGGATGATGACGCGGATGACAATGAAGGACAACGTGGATGATAATAAAGGATGGTGGTGATGATCATATACTGTGTGTCATGTGTACATTGTTTTTGCTGTGTAGCCTGTTGGTCCACTCTGTGCCTTGTCAGCACCAGTATCCAACACAATACATGGCACCCAACTGCACGCGCTCCTCTCCCCAACTATCTCTCCCCCATTGCACCCACCATCTCCCCCATATTACACTCACCAGGAACATGAACGTGTGCTGAGGGAGGTGCGTGCACTCGCAGCGCTTCCCCCATGTCCATGGGTTGTTGAGTATCACACAGCATGGCTGGAGCCTGACTGGGCCCTCCTGGCAGCCAGGCAGGATTTATTTGTGCATGCAACCACAAGCCCACGAAGACAAGAGGCGGTGTTTCAAGGCAAACACGTCAACAGTGGTGCGACCCCACATGGCAAGAGCATATTGCATGGTGTGTGTTGGGAGTAATGGGGTAGGGGATTTGTTACTGTCTGGGAAAGCATGCTTTCATTATTGTTTGCAGATTCGCCCCGCATAATTCACTGCATTGTCCATAAAAAACTATGCTGTTGTTGATTACATGTGCTTTTGTTGTTTGTGTGTGTTTGTGCATGAAGGCAACAAGAACGACAAACCATGTGTTCAAACAACACAGATGATGCATGGTCACCACCACACCCACCGCTGGCGTCCTATATCCATCAAGACACACTCCCACCACTACACAGTAATGGGTCGACTGATTCATTACCCTGGAGCGAATGGTATGTGACTATTCTCTTGATCTCACATGTTTTGTCATTACCCTGGAGCGAGTGATGTACGATTCTTGTCTTGACTGTCTTGATGATTATTGTCTTGATGATTCACATGTTATTGCAGTAGTACATGCATGCTCAACGGCACACATATGTCCTCAACAACAACACACACATACACATCCTCAACAACACACAAATAACACACTTACTCACAGGGACAGTCAATTGCTGCGTCGGCAGTCATGGGTGCTTGCAAAACCCACAAGCCCCCATGCACCACTTACACAATTGCTCTCTGAACCTTCATGCTCCTCCTCTGACGAAATCACAGAAACGAATAAACACACCGTGACCCATGATGAACAGCAGCTTGGACACCATGCACACCCACAGCACGCTCCTCAGCACGTGATGACAGCAGCACATCCATGTATTAGTACACAGCCGAGTTGCATTGTGTATGAATCAGATGACACACATGACGACACACATGACGACACACATGGCGACCAAGACACATACAACACCCAAGACACATACAACACCCAAAACACGACAACCAATGACCAAGATCACAAACCATTGCATGATGTTAGAACAAAACCTGTGTTGTATAGCGGAGACTCGGAAAACACAAACACAACCCATAATGAAGAGCAACCATCATTGGGTCTTGGTAAGAGTGGGCGACGGCAGACAGCCTTGGTCCCATTTGTCGGTCCCCCCAAAATAAACAATATGGGCTCCCTGTGCCAGTCAGTGCATGCCCCAAATGTGGGGCCCCTGCAGTCAGTGCATGCCACTGCAGTAGCACAGCATGAGGAGAGTGTGCAGACTGTTTCCAGTGATGATGAGGATACGGATGATGCCACTGCATTCAACCCTCGCAAACCTGTGCCCTATGTACTCTACATCTCCATGGTAGGGGGGTGCAATGGCCTGATGACATGGCCTAATGACATGTCCTGATGAGATGACAACCTGGGGATGATATTGTATACTCATTATTGCATATCACACAATATAAACTCATTATTGCATATCACACAATATATACTCATTATTACATACCACCACCACCACAACAACAACACTGCTACTACTACTACCATCACAGGAATATGTGGATGGGGTGTCATTAGATGCGTGGCTACTTGAACGCAACCTTGGACACAGTCAACACAGTCAACACACTGGAAATGCTGAACTAGCCATCCTGCGAGACATAGTGCATGCACTGGATCATGTGCATTCCCATGGTCTGTTGCACCGCGATGTAAAGCCTGCAAATGTGTTTTTATTTACACACGGTGCTGGTGCTGGTGCTGCACACGTGGATGCACAAGCAGGCATACGCAGCACAGGGTTTTCACAACCCCACTCGTACCTGCCACGTGCAAAATTGGGAGATTTTGGGCTGTCTGTGTGGGACGTGCAGGTAGAGGAAACTGATGACTGTAGGCACGATGAAAGTGGGAAAGTGGGGGTACACGTGTGTGGAAAAGAGGGTGCCATGGTGCCACGCATTGCTTCCTTTCGGAGGGCAACCTCATCCACATCCACAAAACATACAAGTGATGTTGGAACCGTCACATATCAGGTATGCTGATTGCTACCTGCTTTGCATTGCTATCTTGTCTGCTATCTTTTGTTTGTACACCGTGCTGGGTGTATGCCACCATCATCACCAATGGGCTCTCCCACACAGGCCCCAGAACAGCGCACTTCGGAGCATTATTCATGTGCAGTCGACATGTACGCACTTGGTCTCGTGATCATGGAACTCTTTACTGTGTTTCACACCATGAGCGAACGTGCTGTTGCGTTTCAAGAAGCACGAAGCCGCGGTATAGTGCCGGCCACCATGGACGCCCAGCACCCTCAACTTGCTGCCCTTGCAACTCAGCTCTTGTCCAATGATCCTCTGCTGCGCCCCACTGCACGGCAGGTCCTCGAGCATCCCGCACTTATGCTGCTTGTGGATGACAGGGATGATGCTCTTGGTGCAGACAGTTCAGCATACAACAACCCCCCTAGTTGTGTGGCAACAACGGAGCAGCTGGAAGATGCGCGGAGAGTGATCACCGCACAGGAAGACGAAATTGACACACTGCGTCGACAGCTGCAGGCGGCACAGGACAAGCTGCAGCGTCTGCAAGTCGATGGCGGCGACTGAAGCTGACCCCTTGTTTTTTTCCGAAAACCCTTATTATTCGGTGGTGGCATATTTTTGTTCAAAGCAACACCATGTACTCTCATTCATCATTCCCACTCCTGCTGTCATGTAAAAATGACCATAGAAAACGCAATATGTTACTATCCTACATCATCATCAATATGGGAAACAACAAAAACATCATCATCCATGCCGCCCCTCTGCCACCATGACTATGTGTGCACGATACAAGCACAGCATCACCCACGCAAACCCCACCGTCCCCGTGAGGGCCCCACACAGCATGCACCCAATCCCCACCCCCGTCCATCCCCCCGCCTCGTCCGTGAGCCCCAGCCCCCGCAACAACGACCGGTGTCGCTGCAAGCACCCCCCCATAAAGCGCTCCACAGCCCGGGTGTCCACCCGAAACGTGTTGCCATACATAAACACAGAGAGCAGCACAATGCCAACCCCCAGCAAAAAATTAAGTGATGGGACAAGACCAAAGAGTGGTATGGAAAGCACCACTGTCAAAATCACAGACACAGCATTGGCAAAGTTTTTCAATATATTGTCTGCATACTTGACAACCATGCCCACAATGAGCCCACCAAACACCTGACACAACACCACCGACCATGTGAGCCAATTAAACCCCTGCATCAGGCCCTTGAGGTGTATGGCCTGATAATCTTTCAGGATCGCATACACAATGCTGAGTGGTAGGCCATACAGGCTCAGTTGCAAATTGCGCACCCACAAGCTGGCCGAGTGCTTGCCCTTGACATACTTTTCAAAATACACCCCAGCATAGGCACTGCTGAGGCCTGACAAGCTACTCGCAGTCATGCCCAGTGCCCAGTTGCTGTCAGAGGGGACGGACCCTTCTGGGGACTTGTTTAATGTCACCAAGGTCACACCAATGACGAGCACGGGCAGTGAACTCCACTGCATGCAGGATAAATGCTGCCCGAGCAGCCACACTGCAAAAATGGCAGTGGGGATGATTTTAAAGCTCTGGCTGAAAATTTGAAACATGATGGCGTCCAGGTGCGACGCGGCCACAATGACCAAGACCTGCTGCAGCACAAACAGCGCAGCCGGGACAAGCAAGGGCACGCTCTTGTGGGTGATGTCTCGATATTGGCGGCGAACTTCGTTGCGCATGGACTCGCCCTTGGTGCGTGCCTCGCTGCTGCAGACAAACACTTGGGCGCCGATGCATATGGCCAGCTTGAGCGCCTCGGTCCATATGACCGCCACCGACGGCAAGTAGGGGGTTTCTGCCTTGGCACGCGAGTAGCGCAGGGTCAGTGCAAGGGCTGTGCCTTGAAAGACGAGCAAAAACATGGACAAAATGCCCAGCTGCGCGTCCCGGGAGAGCAGTGATGATGACAAAACTTTGGGGGTGGCGCCATTGTACAGCGGCAAATGATCATCATCATCCTTTTTTGTACCCACCCGACGCTGCTGTGCCGCTACATACAGCGCGGGGTGGTTGTTCTTCGCTCCAGAAATGGTGCTGTTGCTGTTGTTGTTGTTTTGTTGTTTAGGATGCGATGTGGCTAGCGCGCTCTGGTGCTCTGTATTGCTGCCATCCTCCATGTATTATGGTTTGTATGGGGCTTTGGGTGTGTTGTTCATGTGTTTATGTGTTTTGTGCAAGAGGGGTGTCTATAACAGTCGTGCAATTGTAATGCTACCAAGTGTGGTTGTGTGTGATGCGTATTGGGGCAAGTGAGTGGGTGTCTGTGTTTGCTAAATGTGTGTACTATTGGAAATGCTGGAAATGTCAACAGTACGAGGGTTGACAATCGTTGTGGGCGGCCAGCAATACAGAAAAAAACATTCCCCAACACCCCTCAATCAATCACGCCACAATTTCTTGATCACACACTCACACTTCACCAACACTCGCACCCGCCAACACTCACACTCCCACCAGCGATTACCATGGCCATGCGTCTCGGTTTGACGACGCAGTCACGCCCGATTGCGCAAGCTATCAAGTCACAAATTCGCAGTTTGAGCCTGGTGGGCAGCCAGTCTTTTCCCAGGGCCATCGCGCAGCAAACCGTCAACCCAGTGTTTGGCACAACTATGCACAGCATGGAGCAGGCAAAACGCGGTGCAACAAAGACTGCTGCTGCCGCCGTCAGGTATGCATATGGGATGCTGTGGGAAAACGCGTGGTACGCTCAGGACACATCAACACAATTGCACAACCCACCACCCATCCTAAAATCCAGTGCCGAGTCTGACCGCAAGTTGCAGACCCCCCACGGCAACAACCTGGTCGATCTGATGCTGCCCGAGGACCAGAAGCAGGCTGCCATTGATGCATGCACCAAGGAGCTCGACCTGAGCGACCGCAACGCCTGCGATGTGGAGCTCCTGGTGGTCGGGTACGTGAGGGTGTGCTGTTATATGTTTTTTTTCAAGTCACACACTTACATGCATGCAAACACACACATGATTTCCTCCTAATCACAGTGGTTTCTCCCCTCTTAATGGGTTTATGAATGAGGAGGAGTACAAGAGCGTGGTAGAGAACATGCACATGACGGTATGTTTTTGTCTCGCACAATCATGGAATATGACAAGCAATATCGTATACCAAGTGAGAAAACTCTGACAACAAACACACGATATCTGTACAAAAACACAGAACGGGCTGATCTTTGGTTTGCCAGTGGTGCTCGACACAGATCGTGATGACATCACCGTTGGGGACACGGTGCTCCTCAAGTACCAAGGTGTACCCATCGCCACAGTGACCATTGACAGCAAGTGGACACCCAACAAGCCCGTGGAGGCACTCAAGTGCTACGGCACCACCAGCATTGAACACCCAGCAGTGCAGATGATCACCATGGAGCGCGGCAAGTACTACATGGGTGGCAAGGTCAAGGGGTTGGCATTGCCCAAGCGTGAGTTTCAGTGCGCTACACCTGCAGAGGTTTGTGGGGAAACGGGGGATGATGATGATGGAGGATGGGGATTGGATGGCAAACAAGATGTAGTACCAGTGCCGTAGTGTGCGTGTGCATTCATCACAAAAGCACCATAAGTATGTATCCACCATGTTTGTACCTGACAATCACGTAACCCTTCCTACATAGGTTCGTGCCACACTCCCCGAGGGTGTGGATGTGTTGGCATTCCAATGCCGCAACCCCATCCACCGTGCCCATTATGAGCTGTTTATCCGTGCTCTGGATGCTCCCAATGTGAGCTCAGATGCAGTGTGCCTGGTGCACCCGACATGCGGGCCCACGCAGGATGATGACATCCCTGGGGCCATCCGCTACCAAACCTATGAGGTGTTGCGACAGGAGGTCAACAACCCACGCCTGCGATGGGCATATTTGCCATACAGCATGCACATGGCCGGGCCACGTGAGGCTATTCAGCACATGATCTTGCGCAAAAACTATGGTGCGTGATGGAGATGTTGACATGAGGGGTGATAAGACAGAGCAAACACATGCATCACTCAAACCTATGTGCATCATAACCATATGTGTCACCCCAACACACAGGCTGCACACATTTCATCATTGGTCGTGACATGGCGGGATGCAAGAGCAGCATCACCGGGGAAGACTTTTATGGCCCCTATGACGCCCAGGAGACTGCCAACAAGCATGCCCCCGAGCTTGGTATGCAGACCGTGCCATCCCTCAACATCACCTACACCGAGGAAAAGGGCTATGTGACTGCCGATGTGGCCAAGGCAGAAAACCTGCACACACTGAGTCTGTCGGGGACCAAGTTTCGCCAGATGCTGCGCAGTGGGGACGACATTCCCGAGTGGTTTGCGTTTAAGAGCGTGGTCAAGGTGCTGCGTGATGCTGCCCAGCCACAGTAGGGTGCTGTAAGTGTGGGGAGGTCAAGGGGAGAGGTCGACGAGTCGTAGGGTTGTGACTTTTCAGAGGCTTTATATTTCATGATTTGCATACTGTGATGGTACATCTATCATTACCCATCGCACTCATCGTTGGTAACATACATACAGCGCCACGAGGCTCAAACAGCTGGTCCTGCAGGGCCGTGGATTGTTTACTGGCGCCCAATCTAGCAGCTCCAATTCCGGCCCAGCACACTTTTCAGCACCACATGCACCTGCGGTAGCTAGACGCAGGTTCAAGATTCAGTCCAAGCAGCAACATCGAGCCAGGAAAACGGCCATACGGAGAATGTCTGATTGCAGTGTTTCCTTGCGCTGTGGAGAGCGTTCGCTCGTGTGCAGTCATGACACCCCAACATTCTCTGCGCATTCATTCGACCCTTTTCTTGTGATTCGCCAGCCCAGCAACGCTGTGCAGATCGTGCACTTGCCATCATCCAAGTTTCTCTCGGTCAGCGCTCCTGGACAGCCCGTGACACTTTCAACGGAAGCGCACTGCATCAACACCTTGTTTACTTGCAGGCACTACACAGATGGAGGTGGGTTGCTTACGGCCAGATCTGGTGATGACTGTGCACCGCATCACACCCCATACCGTTGTCTTTTCAACAACAGGGGTGGGTTTTGTGTGCCTCAATGGACTTGTCCTTGCAATGGCACAGCCCACAATGAGTCTGGTGGCAGCAGTGGACAACGGTCAGCGCTTCACCCTCTGTGACGTTGCCACACTGAGGTGTGCTGTTGGTGTGCTGTTGGTGTGTGCGTGTTTTTGTAAATACAAGCATGCACATGTATCCCCTCGCACACACAGTCTTCCATGTTGTGCAATACCATTAGCAGTGCAGCTTATGGCACGAGGGAAATTCATGTCCAGTGCTGGGGGGGTGTTGACCAATACTGCACCAGTATGTGTGTATTGCTGGTTTTATGTTATGCATTCCTGTGTGTGTGTATATTGCTGGTGTTATGTTGATGCATTCCTGAGTGTGTGTATCAAACCATGCGCACACAACACATCAAACCATGCACAAGCAACACACACACAAACACCACACACACACACACACACGCACCACACACAGGTAGCATGTTGCACAGAGCAGCACCTGCTTCAATTTCCCTCGGTGGTCAACGCAGTCAACACTCAGCGGGTGCAGTTCAGCACAACATTGTGGAGCAGTAGTGGCACACGATTGGTGTGTTGTGTAAGTGTGTTGTGCATATGTGTTGTATATGATATGACATGTATATGTGTTGTATATGTGTGTTGTATATGTGTGTTGTATATGTGTGTACTACATGTGCTGTGTATGTCATGATTGTGTGTCTGGTGTATTGTGCACACATCGTCCATCACAACTCGCTGCTCTACGTCTCTTCGTACACACATACACACATACACACATACACACATACACACATACACACACTCCACCCACACAACCACCTACACAACCCACAGTCACCACATATGTGCATGGCATACCCACCACGCATGTATATACCCACCCTCACATGCCACACACACATACAAACACACAAACATACACACAAACACATACACACAAACAAATACACTTACACACAGGTGTCTATCAATGAATATGGCCTTCCCACCCTTGTACCTCAAGATGCATGTCGGGGAAGTGAAACACTCTCTGCCACACTCCACATACGCAGACAACAAATACAACTCACTGGAACACCCCCAGCAGCGGCAGCCGTGGCAGGCCACATGAATGGTGTGGGGATGTCCCCCACACAAGGGGGTGGGGGGGGTGGGGGTGTTTTTGGTGGCCGTGGTGGTGCAGGGGGGGGGGCAGGTGGTATGCATGGGCAGTGGTGGGTGGGGCAAGGGGGTGGGCAGGTGGGTGGTGTACAGGGGGGAAAAGGGGGGAAGAAGATGAGGGGGATGATGGCGCTGGTTGCTGATGGACAGGGCAAGGTGTGTGTTGGTGTTGGTGTTGGTGTTGGTGTTGGTGTTTGTGTGTGTGTGATGTCAGCATGATGTGTGTGATGATGTGTGTTATAATGTTTAATACATGTATGAGCACGGACAACATGGTTGGGTGTGCGCTTGTGTACGTATGAACACATGCACCTAAACCCATACCCCCCACACCCACCCCACCACACACCCCACCACATACCCAAGGTACACACCACACCACAACGAGCAGCAGAGCGCATGACAATGCACCTCCCTGCACACCGCCCTGTAGTGCTGTTGACGGGTCGTGCCGGATTGGTGTTGCAAGCAAGTGGTGTGGATGGATGTACGGTGCATGCAGATAGGTGTGAAAGGGGGAGACTGGGGAGTGTGTGTGTGTGTGTATACAGTGTGTGTGTGTACAGTGTGTGTGTATATTGTGTGTGTATTGTGTGCGTGTGTATTGTGTGTGTATGTCACATAGCATGTGTATACAATGAGTATATCATTATTGTTCATGTATGCAGTGTACATGTACACATTATGTGCAGTGCTTGTATATGGGTGGTACACACACACACACACACACACCACCACCACCACCAGCATTGCAAGGGATGCGCAACAGCAGGATGACCCCCACCATCACCCAATCCCCACCAACTGTGTGTGGCACCTTGAGCACCATGGTGATGATGTGTTTACTGTGTGGCAGAGACAAGTTGATAATCCACACCTTGCTCCTCGGTATGAATGGGTGGGAACATGTGTATGTGGGGGGGGGATATGGGTATGCGAACATGTGCGTGTGGGAATGCGCGTGTGGGAATGTGTGTGGATGTGGGAATATGTGGGGGAATATGTGGGTGGGAATGTGGGTGGGTGGGTGGGCCATACTTAATGCACACCCTACGGAAAAAAAAAATTAAAAAATTATCCCCCTTCCCCCACACACAGTGCATTGCTAGTACAAGATGATGGAACTGTCTGCCTTACCAACAACCCCCAAATGCTGCTCCCCAACACACATTGCCTGTTGCGTATTCGGCTCGCTGCACTGCCTCTCGCACCATTGGACGCCTCGTTGACATCCCCACACATGTACAACACATCCACACACATGTACAACACATCCACACACATGTACAACACATCCACACACCACAATAGACAGCATGGCAATGTTCATGATGATGGCAATGGTCAACATGGACAAATCAACACCGGTAGGGTGGAAGATCATACCTTCCGACACCAACCCTACTCCAACCGACACAGCGGGTCGTGTGCACAACAACACACTACACTACAATGCACAAAAAGTGCTGGTGATGCGTGGGGTGGTGGTGAGGGGGGTATGTCTCACCCGGTGATGGTGGGGTTCACTATGCAAACCATTCGGTATGTGTTGGTTTGGGGGTGCACATAAAGCAGTGTGTGGGGATATGTATATATGTTGATGTATACAGGCTCTGTAGGGAGCACACAAAGAAGTGTGTGGGGAGGGGTATACAGCACCATGCCACACGTGTCTCCCATGAGCAACACACCCCACAACACACCCTACAACACACCCTACAATACACCCTACAACACACACCACAACACACCCGCAGGCCAATACATGGTTGCTGCCTGTACATTTCAGTCAAACATGATGGTCAACTGTTTGCGTACAAGGGCAACACCCTAACACGATCAGAGTTGTTTCTGCCTATGGATGCTGCTGCTGGGGCGACCACAGACCTGCATGCATGCCTCCCTATGCAGGTTTGTGTTGGGGTGTGTTGGAGTGTGGGTGTTGTGGGGAAGGGGGGTTCTTGTGGGTGTGTTGTGTGTTGAGGGAGGGGTCTTGTGTGTGGAGAGGGAGGGGGGTTTGTGTGTGGAGGGAAGGGTTGTGTATATGGACACACCACAAACACCATTGGACAGTCAACATACACTCTCAATCATCCAACACCCTACCATCGTGTCACATTGTGAAAAAAAGAAAGAAAGAAAAAACCAACCCATGCAAACACACCAACTCACACCCACACACAGCACCCATATTTCCCCCTGGTCAACGCTGGGTCAATACTCCACCCCGGCCTCCTTCATGGGGGAACTGTGAGTCAACGTCTGCTGGCAGTGGAGCAGCACATGCGGGGTGGGTTGCCACGTAGGCTGCGACGGCTTGGGGGCAGTGCAGTGAATTTGGTGGGGAGTAGTGCATCCTTGTCATCGCTGGTGGGGGATGGGTGTGGTGAGGAGAGTGAACTATCACGGTGTGTTGCTGGTTGGGGGGGGGTGTTATTTGGTTGGTGTTTTTGTGTGGTGTTACTGCAGTTGCTGCTGTTGGTGGTGATGGTGGTGTTATTTACATATTGTCATGCTTACCAACCACATACCACACCCCACCCCACCCCACCCCAAAACATACCCAGGAGCACCTCTCGCCTTGCATTATGTGCACTCCCAGATACACAACCAAGTGGGTGGGGTGTGCGCTCTCCAGCAACACTGCAAACCACTTGTGTGCGACAACTCGCGCTTGCTGTTGCTGCAGGGCTTGTGGATATGCACACGTTGAGGTGTGTCTGTTTGTGTGTGGGGAGGGGTGGGTGGGTGTGGGTGGGTGTCTGGGTGTGTGAGAGAGAGAGACAGAGAGACCCACCCCCACAAACACACACACACACACAGGACACACACAGCGCTCCCCCCTGTGTTGCTCGATGCCATTGACACCTGTATACCCCAACAAGGCCAACACATCACCTCCAACAAAATACCCTTGCATACGTTGACCATGATTGACCATGTCCACCATGACGTTGACCACCACCCGAACAACAACAACAACAACCATGGTGATGGACGACATGTACATCATCCCCGCCCTCTTCCAGCCGTACACAATCCACCAGTACACAATCCACCAGTACACAATCCCCAACAAGAACAACACATGATACCCCCACTCAATCTCGATCCCATCATGGACGATCATGGCATTGCAGATGATGTCTTTGTATGCACCTCATGCAAGAGCATGTGCACACGCATGGACCCACACACCAACCCCAGCCATTACCGCTACCTCGAGATGGCACGACGCAGGCACTATGCTGGTGGTCAGGGTGGACGAAGGGGGAGGGGCCGGGGTGGGCATCATGGTGGTGGCGGTGGTGGTGGGAATGGGGTGGGTATCCTCAAAGCTGTGTTGGGATTGGGGATTGTGTATGTGTTTGGACGCATGACACGCGGTGCGGTGTGCGCAGAGAGATGATGCGAAGGGAGGAGGAGGGATGTGATGGATTGTATTATATGTGCACCATCTTGGCAGCACCCTTTTTGCGGTACCAACCGTAGGGTACTTGCTTCATGCAATGTGTTGCGTTCACTGTCTTGCCTTTGAGCATGTTTTGCACGAATGATACGGAGAAGAGTACACTTTTGATAGTCAATTACCTGTTGTTGTATTTACTAGTGAGAAGAGTACACACACATTGTACTATGGAGAAGAGTACAGACACATACCGCGTGATGTGATGCATGTCATAGGTGTTGTTGAAAAGACTTTCAGAAAAACGAAAGGTGTAACACAACAAATGTGTGCTACAACGATGGTGGGGCCCTGATCATCGTCGAGCAAAAATTGGGGCATACGAACAACACGTACACAAACACACGTACACACAAAACACACAGGGGTCAATGCCCTATGTGTGCGCAAAATGGCACACGCGATGAACCCACAACATCCCACAACACAGCGTTGCACACCAAATAGGTGTGCGCCAATCCATGAGCAACAACACACGTTCAAACTAAACCCACCCGTCACAAACAAAACCCACCCGTCACAAAATCATGCCAACATGGATGCACGTATTGGTGGGCTGATATACACACCCGACAACGACATTCGCAACGATTCAGATGCAATCAGATCCGCCGCATCATCATCCACCCCACGCTCATCCTTGACCACAACTTCTTCTCCAAACTTCCCAGGCATCTTATCCACTGCAGCTGCCAACGCCTGCTGTGTAGCACGTATCTGCACCAACGCGTCCATCACCCCCTGCACGTCATCCACAATGGCACCTGTCACCCCCAGCAGATGCTGCCGAGCCAGCCATGCCGCGTCGTTATTGCCCTGCCCATACGTATACAATGTCAGCCCTTGCGCACGTGCAGCAGCAACCCCGTTTTCGTTGGCACGCAGCGCCCCCGTCTCAAACACAACCCCTTGCAATCGTGCTTCGGTGGCAAATTCAATCGCAGTATGTACCGATGTGCGACGAGGGTCGACATGCTCGTATGTACCACCCCCAGACAAAAACAACACGGGAAACCGTGTTTGCCCCTCTCTCAATGCCACACACACTTCTGGGTCGAACGAGGAAAACTCCACATGCCGGTCCCCCGCGCACTGCGCCACCACCGACAGGATGGGATCCACCACTCGCCGCACTTCAGCAGCAAGCGTGCGCTCGACAGTGTCTGGTGTTGTCATCTTGACCTCAATGTCAAATCCAACAGACACAGGCACGCCAGCAAACACCTCTGCAAGGGTAGGGAGCTCATCTTCCCGCTGCACCAGCCATGGCTGGAGAGATGTGCGACCACCATGACCATCCTTGAACGCACGAAGCAATTTTTGATCGTCACGCGCAGCAAGGAGTTTTTTAAATTGCGTCAATGTCAACTCGCTAATCATGTGCTTGGTGGGGTTGGTGGCGTCGCCGGTGAGCACATGATCGTCGTGCCAGATGACAGGCATGCCATCACGGGTGACCTGCACGTCAAACTCAATAAACGCTGCACCGTAATCGGCAGCTTGATTCATAGAGAGAACCGTGTTTTCCCGAAACACAGTGCTGGATGCGAGGGAGACTATGTTTTCTCCCATGCTGTGTCGTGATGGGGGGGGACGATGATGATCACATGCGTGGTGTTTGTCGCACCCTCCCCCTCACAACATACCCTCGATGCGCTCCAATGAGCAGCTCTCCTGCACTGGGTTCCCACATCCTGGCGGGGGGAGCAGCACGCGTGGCAACCTGGGAGGATGACAAACAGTGAATGAAGCTGTAGACGCTGACTGTATACTTGTTGGTGGTGATGATGCCCAATAGGATGCTCTTCTGTTGGACATATGTACATACAAACCCCCCACCATCAGAACGTGCATCGGGGTGAGAATGCGCAACGGTGTGTCACGTCGCTATACACCGCCACATGCATAGAAAACGTGTCAAGAAACCGCGTGTGCTACAGCGAAGCAGTACGACAGCCGGTTTGTCATTGTCAACGTGTACATACCTGCATGGTATTGATACTCTCAGAATTTGGGTTGGGTTTGGGTATTTGCTGTGCTGGCCATGCTGTTGATGGCGGTGTGCTGGCACTCAAGTGGCTGCCACTGACGCTGCGCAGAAGCATACTACTACTATTGTGAATGTGATGGTGCGATTTGTGCCATTGGGAATGTGATGATTCAAGTTGATGATTCGCATCGAAATTATACCCTCGATGGTGTGTCGGGTGGTGGGTGGGCCCAGTTGCATTGCACTCGCGTAACATACACTCACGTAACATACACTCACGTAACATACACTCATCATCATATCATACGCTCATCATAATACGCTCATCACCATACTCATACAACAATCACACACCATGCTCCGGCGGCATGTTTATCACCTCTGTGCGCACCGCACGCAGCGTAATACTCAATTCGTTCAACACCTGCACCACCTCGCTCATACTCGGCCGCATAGAAGGCTCTGGATGCATGCACCGCTCCACCAGCACGCCCAGCTCTTCATATAGCACCACCACATGCTTGGGTGGGTTGCCGGCAGGTGGCTGCACCTTGGGCAAGCGCAGTGCTTGGTACTGTCGAGCGGAATGCAGGGCCTATTATTGAAGAATCCATCCACAATGGTGTGTTGTAGTATGGTGTTGTACACTACACTCTGAGATTTCCATCTCAAACTCATACAAATAAAAACAACCCCACATACCAGGAGCCGTGCCCGTCGAGCAGCACCAAACTCATCATAGGGGTTGCGCAACATGCACGCCTGCCACAGCAACACCCCAAAACTCCACACATCAGTCTTCAATACCAGCTGTATGTCGAGGGGCCGCGGCAGTCGCAGGGGGTGCCACGTTTCCGGTGCGGAAAATTCAGGGGTGGAGGGGCCCCACTGCAGGGCCTCTGGTGTGTCGGGGGAGGGGGGCAGGAGCTCCAGCCCCCCCTGGTGCACGTGGCATGCATGCCCCAGGTCCCCCAGCTTAAGCACTTGATGTGCCCCGACAAAGCAGTTGCCAGGTTTGACATCACGATGCAGGATGCCCCTGGAATGCAAGTATTGCAGGCCCCGAGCAACAGAGCGCAAAAATCCAAGCAGCTTGAATGGGTCTATGTGTCTTCCCTTGCATTTCATCACATGAAGTAGCTCTGCAAAGGAGCGGCGTGGGCAGTATTCCATGATGAGGAGCAGTTCTTGTTCGCTTTTGCTACAGAGTCCTTTACATTGGACGACATTGGGGTGACGTCCTGCTCGGAGGTTCATTTCGATTTCATGAAGCATGACGATGCCATTGCGGCGATCATCCAGGCCCTGAAAGACCTATTTTTTTGGGGGTGGAGGTTGATATATATGTTTTAAATGTTATGTTTGTGTGGAGGATGTTGTTGTGAAAGGGAGACATGTTATTTGCCATCATGGTTGAATATTTTCTAGGATGGATCATCATGTAATAACTCCCATACCTTGACCGCAACTTGTTGAGAGCCCCGCAGCAATGCAAGGTACACCTCACCCTGGGCCCCCGACCCCAGCCGCTGAATGGGGGGCCCCAATTCATTCGGGTACACCACCATGCCAGCATGCAGGGGAACTGGTAGGCCCAAGCTCACTGCCCTGTATAGGGTGATGGACATGTACAGGGTGATGGACATGTATAGGGTGGTGAAACTAGGTGGGAGAAACAACAATGCTGTGTGGTATTGACCTCTCGTGAGGTACGAGGTGGTCTTTGTCAAACTCCACCAGTCCTTTTTCAAATACAGTCCGTTTTCGTTCACCCCCACACACACACTCGCGCACCGCACACACCCACTCGGGCACCCCACACCCACTCGGGCACCCCAGTAACAACACCCCCCAAGCCCCATGTGCGTTTCCCCCCAGCAACAACACCGCCCCACCTTCCAGTAAGTTGTTCTAGTGCACTGGATGACATCGCCCCCCCCGACAATGCTACACTCGTTCCCACAGGACTGGCTTCTGATGTGGTGAGTGTGCTGGGGGCATGTTCTGGCAGTACAGCAGTAAACAGGCTTGTGGAAAGCATAGAGTCGGGAGGCTGCGATGGGGTGCTTGTTGGGGGGGGGACAGGGCCCGTGTCGATGGGGGAGATAGAGGAGGTGGGGCGTGGGGAGGTGGTGGATGCCTGGGGGGAGGGGTTCCAAGGTGCGTTCACATGATGCATTCACATGATTGGTGGGTGCGCATGTGTGCTGTGAGGCATCCCTCAACTCCGTAGCATATCATTCCTCAACTCGTTTGTATATACACAGGTTGTTCGTATGCACAACAATCCAATGAACGACACCCATCCACACAACAAACCAACTACACACTCCAACCTACACCCAACCTGTGCAGTGTTGGCATCAAAAGGGCTTGCTTGTAGTGATTGCTGTGCAGGTAAGAGCTGTTGTAACCCATCCAACACGCCAGCTGCCATTGTAGGGGGTACATGAGCAGCACCAGTGGCTTCATGCTCTGCCTGCATTTGCTGTAGCTGTCGCCATATATCACCATAGATCTGCGTGTGGTGGTGTAGGGGGTGCATGGTTGTAGACAGGGGCAGATGTGGAACGTGTATGTGTATATACATGTGGAATGTACATGCATTTGTGCATGTACCCTCGCACACCCTCTAACATATACACATGACATATACATATACATATACATATACATATGTGTGTGTATGTATATATACACACACACACATCCAGATATACATCCATACACACACACACACATACACAACACACACCGTGCTTGTCTGGTTGCTCCACATAGAGGCAGCACCACCATCAAAGGGTGTCGCAGTAGAAGCCAACTCAAGCACACCCTCTGATGGTGCAGTAGCAGGCACAGCAGGAGGCACACCAGCAGCAGGCACAGCAGGTACAGCAGCACCCAATGCTCCAGGTACAGCAGCAGCAGCAGGTGCAGGTGCAAATACCATGGGTGCCGCTATTGGTAATGCTCCCAATGCAGGCAATGCCCCTACTGTATCCACCTCCATTGCTTCCCCCCCCCCCCCAAGTGCCCCACCTGCAGCAGTGGTTGTGTGTTCTGCTGGTGACACCCCTCCTGGTGGTCGCACTGCTGGGGATGGTGGCTTGGGTTTGCGCAGCAGCACTGCGTCCACCACGCCTCTCAACTCCATGGGTGTACGTCGTCGCTTGCGATCCTGCCGACCCCCAGGCTGTTGCATGGATGTTGTTGCTGCCCCGGAGGTCCCTCCCTCTGTATGCCGGCCCCCCTGTGATGTACCTACGCCCACTACACTAGAAAGCCCAGGTGCACGCTGTGCACGCTGCGCATTATCCCCGCCACCTGATGCAGCAGGTGTGGGAGTAGGTGTCCCTTCACCTGTACCAGCAAACGCACCCCCACTCGGGGGATGTGGTTTGGAGGTCCAGCTGCTGCCCGGGGTGGTTGGGGTGCCGCTGCTGCTGGTGTGGCGTTGGTGGGAGCCGGGGAGGAGGTTGGGGAGGTGTGCACGCAGGGACGCCCAGTATCTGTGTTTCACTCCTAGGTTGCTTAGCTGTCGTACAAGCTGTGGGTGTATGTATAATGTATTATTTATGTGTGTATTTGTTTTTGGGTATGATACTATTGTGGGGTTGTTTGTGTGTGGGGTTGTTTGAATGAGAGCAACGTTGGGAGGTGTAAAGCAGTACGTGTACACCACACATGGCAACATGCACACAAACCATTATCCATGTCAATGGAGACAGACTAATGTATACCATAGTACACCATAACCAATACCCCTACCTCATCACGACGTCGTTCTCTTGCATGATGCTCATCAACTGCCGCATCTGTGAATGCATCCACCATTGCCTCTGTATCCTTCTCCCCTCTTTTTTCATTCCCTGTTTTTTCCTCCTTCATCTTGTCCTTTTCTCCATGTACCATTTCTCCTTTCCTCCCACCTGTCACATGCACTCCATGTGACACCCCACTGTCCATGTGTGATGCCCCTTGTGGCACAGTACCTGTACCACCACCACCACCCAACACACCACCCCCTACACCACCATGACTGGTGAGTGGGCTGCTGTCTGGCCCACTCTCACCCACTTCAATTGCAACGGCATCGGTGGGAGGAAGGGCGGGGTGGTGGAGGTTGAGGTTTGACCGACGTCGTTTCTCTTGACTGGATGCACGACGACCAGATACTGGTGGTTGTATGTGTGGTAATGGTGGTTGTATGTGTGGTGGTGGTGGTGTGTTGATAACCATGAGCAAAACCATCACCATACTCTACACCATACTCTACACCATACACATCAATCACCATCACCATACTCATCAATCACCATCACCCAAACCCCTACACAAGTACCTTTACGTGCCACAACCCTAAATACAACCCTACACAACAACCCTACAACACGAGTACCTTTACGTGCTACATTATATGGATCCTGCATTGTAATAGATGCTGAAAACGCCCTCACTGTACGTTTGAAGAAACCACTTGCAACGCTTTCCTCTGAAGGTGCAGAGGACATGGAGCCCATCATCCTGTGTGTGTGTGTGTGTGTGTGCGCACGTAGATGGTGTGTGTGTGTACATGGTGTGTGCATGTCAGTATGATGAACTTGTGGCAGGCACATGGCAGAAATGCATAGCATGTACACATGGTCAACACGTGGTCAACACGTGGTCAACACATGGCCGTTTCCATCAACATGCCCCATGCACGACCACAACCCCTTGTGTGCTCTAGCAACACACACCTCTCCATACAACCCATACACCCACACCCACACCCACCACCACTACACACAAACACCCACCACTACAATCGAACACCTACCCTGAAGCATGCCGTTGGGAAAATGAAGCACTCTCCCCCGCGTCCATATCAAACACCTCCACATCCCCCAGCAATTCTGACAGTAAAAATTCCAACCCCCGTTTCCACTTGTCATACAACTCCAGGCTATCATAGCGCAACAACAGGTCTGACTCTGCTGCAAGTTTGATGTTTATTTTTCGTTCTGTGGCGGATACTTCTAGAGCGTCTACATAGCGGAGGTCCACCCACTTGTGCCATGACCAACGCAACACCTGAGGTGGTGGTGGGGGGGAGAGGGTTGTGATGGAGTGAGATGGAGAGGGTTGTGGGGAGGGTTGTGATGGGGTGGTGTATACGCTGTGTGAATAAACACTCTACAAAACACACATGCATATCATCACACACCACACAATTCATCATCCAACACTACCCACTATACCACCATACAACCCCCCTCATTGCATACACAAACCCCACACATACATACAATATATACAATACATACCGTCTTGTCAGCACTTAATTGAAAAAAGTATTTACGTTTGGTAATTACGTTCCCTGGGCGGTTGAGCCATGCCCCTTGCAACAGTGGGATCAATTCTGGTGCTGCCGCTGTGTGCATATTGATGATGTGTGTACATGTTGGTGGTGATCATGATGTGTATGCATGGTGATGATGATGATGTGCGCATTGGTGATGATGGGTTGTGTTTGAATGTTGTATTGATATGCAACATGTGGTACAATGACACATGCATACCAACACAAATACAGAAATGATACCATAAACTTAAATTAAAGACAAAGATCAACAACACACACACGCCACAAAAATCACAACCATAAAACATCGTACATTCCGTGTCTGTAGGCTGACTCAGCGCATCCATGACGCTTTTATCAAGTGTGCTCCATTGGTACAGCACAAGGTGGAGCAACCCCCATGTGATGGTCAACACAATCACCTGTGTGGTCAACACGCATGGGAGAACACGCATTGTGTATTGGCAATTCACACAATATGATGTACATGTTGACATGTTGGCATTGTACATGTAGGGCACAAGCAAACACATACGCAACAGAACATGTGCACAACAGTATACAAATATACACATTATACACACATTATACACACACACTATACACACCATGATCAATGCACTCACAGCCATGGTTTCAGTGGTGTCACCAGGCGCAGTCACTGATGTCTTCATTAATACATAGTTGATTATTGGTACACTATACATGAGTGCAAGCCCAAGATCTGCCATAAACACCCACCTGTATGTGTGTTTGTTGAAATATGCACAAATATGCACAAACATGTGTACGCCCCACACACTCCACCACCACCACTCCCCACCAAACCCCCCCACACACCGGTGTCGTCTGCGCTCCCGAACAACCCACAACGTGCCGGTCAACACCACGAGGGAAAACACCAACCCTATGCAATTCAAGGTCAACACTGGGACTGCCACAGCGTCTGAAATGTCCTGCTCTGAGGGAAACGCAAATAATACGATACCAGTTATGGCCATGAGCACAGTGGAGATGTATGTAATATATGTACTGGCAGTCAATGCATTGGAGGTCACCCAGAGCCGTCGAGCAGCCATGGCATCTGCTTTTCGAAAGTCGATGGCAAATTGGCTATAGGTGCGCCAACCAAAACGACGCAGTGCAAGAATCTCGAGTACCTGGTGGGTGGTGTGAGGGTGGGGGGGTGTATTTGGGGGGTGTATGTAGGGGGTGTATTTGGGGGGTGAGGCACGTGCATTACAAAGACGTACCACACACACATCATAACCCCATTGCAAACCACACACACACCACAACCCCACCACTTACCCCACACAAAAACCCCACCACTTACCCCACACCACAACCCCACCACTTACCCCCACACAAAAACCACACCCCCATTGCATACCACGATCAGCACTGTGACTGGCAACAGGGCTGATACCACCCCCATTTTGGTTCCATCAGTGTCTGGCATGGACCGCTCCTTGACCAACCACCATATAGCACCACCCACCAGGAGTATGCACACCAGCAGGTGCACACCCAGGAGCGCCACGTTTTCTCTCAAAATTGCACGTATGGCAAATACGAAAAATGCAACCAAACCAACCTGGTTTTTGTGTGTGTGTGTTGTTGCGTATGTGTTGTGTACATCAACGGCAAAACATTCCCTCTCCCACTCCCAACCACTCCTACGCACATACACACACCTTCACCCTAGCACACACAAATACACTCACGCACACACACACGCTCACCCTAGCACACACACTCACTCACTCACCAGCAGTGCAATGGCAAGGTTGAGGTTTCCCGGATCGTTTGTATCCAATATCAGGAAAAAATGAATAGACCACGCCAACATGAGACATGCATCTATAATCACAAGTGCCATAATGGCTTTGCACACAGTGGGTATGCAGTACCACTGATCCCTGTATGAGTCGTACAGATCTGGGCGCTGTGGGTGTTGGTGGGAGTACACGTACATGAGCTTGGTACAGGGCATGCATGCTGTACATGCTATTGCTGCGGAGGTGCATGCTGTATGTGCTAATATACATACAATATATGCTGTACATAATGCATGGCATCATTGTATGCAACATGTTTGACAGTGTATGGCCAGTCCCAAACACACCACCAACACACCTTCCATGGGTTGATGCGGTCAGACAGTGTGCGTTGCAACATGGCCCTTGCCCGTCCTGCAACAGTATCTGCATCCGCAGTGTCCTTGTTTTCCTCCTCCTGGTGTACAGCACCCTCCTGCTCCAGAGCCTGCATTGGCACTGCTGTGTGGGGCACATCGTCGCCTGTGCGCGGGTGTGGATTGATGCATGACACTCAGCTATTGAACCCGTGATTGTGAGCTTTCTCTGTTAGAAATCTATACCATCGCCCTGAGTGTTGGTGTCAACCCCATTGGTGTGGCCAGGGGGTAGAAGCTCTTTCTCGTTGTGAGACATCAGAGCGTTTGTGCTTCAAGCCCCGAGCACTCCTATGCCAAGGAGTTGCTATAGGCTGCTAGCAACATTGTGTTAGCAACATTGTGTATGTTTTATGAGTGCCATTGTTGAGTGCGTTTGGTTAACAAACGTGTAGTTTATAAACTATTGACGACAGCCAAACAGCCACCTCCTTGCAGAGCGTGCAATACTTTCTTATTCAAGGGCAGTGCTAGGATTTGCTATACAACAGGGTGGTTGTACGGTAGCACGATAGACATGTTTGGGCAAACAGAAACAAGATTGACCACCGACAGCCTAGGCAGGACATCCTGCACCTCACAACAGCATGCATACCTACGTCGATTCCATGTGCAATGTGCTGCATCGTCTGCCAATGCCAAAAACGTCAAAGAGCAGCAGTCAATCCCAGATTCCAAGTACTTTGCCTGGGCTGCACAACAGGGCATTCAAGCACCCAAACTCCAATTGGTATGTTGGAGACTAATAACTATACCCATCACAAGCGTTTTGCACCCTTGTCAGTCAACAACCTTGGCGCCCCATCACACCCCTCCTCCCCCCCCCTTTCTGACATACAAAGGCGACATTCACTGGAGGGTTGCGAGGGGTAAAAGCCACCCAGCCAATTGCACAAGGTGAGATCCTTGTCAGTGTGCCCCGAGATATGGCATTGGTAGTGACACCACAAATGGCATGCCCTTGCCCCGAGTTGGTATCGACATCCTATTGGTCTAAAGCTCCATGGTGTGTGGTTGCTACTTGTTGGTCATGTGTTTGTGTGTGTGAAAGCATGATGTGTAGGTGCTGCTCATCATGCTCATCTATATACAACAGAGCAAGTACTGCACATAACCCCCCCTTGTATACTAACTTGAAACACCCACTACACACCCACTACACACCCACTACACACACACACTACACACATCCGCTACACAAACAGGTTTGTCAAGATGGCACTCCTCGTGCTTGTACAACAGCGCAAAGGGAGCACATCCCCTGTCACAGGGTACATACAACACCTGCCAGCTTCTCTTGATCTTCCCATGTCATGGTCTGATGCTGACCTGGCACAGTTGCAGTACCCACCCCTTGTTGACTTGGTAGGTAATGATGGGTGATGGGTGATGGGTGATGGGTGAGGGGTGGGGATGGTGGATGGCATGATGGGGATTTGGGGATGCATACACCAGGACAAAAAATGAATCACATGCTTGGCAAAGATGTACATGCAACATACAGTAAAGTACAATATATACTGTTGCTGCCAAAACAGCATGTTATCAAGTGCATACACAACACACACAACAACACACACAACACAGGTACAGCAGCAGAAGCAAAATTGGAAACAGTTCCACAAGGAGTTGACTTCAGGCTTGCAACCTGGTCAAAGTGTTGACTTGGGGGAATTCCTGTGGGCCCTGCAAGCAGTCAGGTCCCGCTGTTTCAGTGGGCCCTACTCGGGGGCCCCCTTGCGCACCAAGCTGACTGTGGGGGTCCCCACTGCCATTGCTGCTGTGGTGTATGTCGTGACACAGGTATGTGGGGGGGGGGGGGCGGGTATATTGGTATATACGTTGGTTTATACATTGTATAGGTTCATAGGTGGTAGATTAATTGTGTCGGATGTGTGTGTGTTGGATGTATGTCAATATATGGGATAATATGGGCCATTATCATTGAAATCACTTTTTCTTACACAAAAAAACCACCAACAACAACAACAGCACATCCCATTCGAGCAAGCACTCAATGGCGCGATTGCAGTGGCGCTCTTCAACCTGCTGTATGATGTGTTCCTCTCCCAGCGTCTCAAGTGGTATGCAATGTGCCCCGTCATCGACAGCATGAATCATGCATGCACATCCCAAAACACGGTGTCGTATGAATATTTTCGAGATGCCTTTGCCGTTGCTGCCGAAGCATCTGTGGGACAGGGAGAGCAGGTCTTTATCACCTATGGTGCACAGAGCAATGACTCGTTGCTGCAGTATTATGGGTTTGTGGAGATCAACACACCCTCTGATACGTATACGATGATCAACCTCAAGGACAAGCTTGGGATTGATCCTGCGCGTGTTGCTGTATGGGTGGGGGCCAACCAGGGGCTGTTGGAACGGACAGTGGTGACCAAGACGGGGGTGGATGGGGCTACATTGCAGGCGGTTTGCAGTGTGCTGGGTGGTGTGTCGGAGGCAGACGCGAAAAGGGCAATTGCGGGGGCCCTGGGTGCCGAGCTGGCGGGGCTCCCTACCACCCGTGCACAGGACGAACAGCTCTTGGAGGATGGGCGTCGCATGCAGGATGACCGGTTTCGCAATGCTGTGTTGTTTCGGATACAGAAAAAGGCGGTGTTGGAGGCGGCAATGGCAAGCTTGTCTTAGAGAGAGGGTGTGGTGTGTGGGCATGAGGTGCTCGTGCAGGTGATTGTGCCCCACATATTTTTCACACAAACTATTCTCTCACGACCACAAAAACGCTCACATCGGTATCAATAATACGCATCAGTCACAACGACAGCACAACACAGCAGCACCAGGGACTAGCATTGTAAATCACGATGCCAACGCAAAAGGTGTGCATACAATACCGGTTTTGCAGCACCGACGATGGGATACGATAGCATCACATGTGATCTTGGTGTTGTGTCGGCAAACAAAGCGTTCTATACATGTTTTTCCCCCGGCATTGCGGCCTGCAACATGGACACCCCCCTGTTCACTCAGGTTGGTGTGCTCGTCGTGGGTGCTGGCCCTACTGGTTTGGGTGCTGCGACGCGTCTGCACCAGCTCGGATACGACGATTTTCTGCTCATCGACAAGGTGCGCACATGTGTTTCACAAGATGCACACCCCATGTGCATTGCTAGTTGCTAGGGGAGTGTATATAGGGACTTTCACGATAAAACAGAAGGTACATTGCTAACACACACCCAGGCTGACGAGGCAGGTGGTCTGGCATGCACGGATGTCACGCCTGAAGGCTTTCTCTATGATATGGGTGGCCATGTCATCTTTAGCCACTATGACTACTTTGATCAGCTCATTGATGCTGCCATTGGTGCGGGTGATGATGCATGGAACACCCTGGAGCGAGTGTCGTATGTGTGGATCAAGGGGCGCTGGGTTGCCTACCCATTCCAAAACAACATTAGCGCACTCGACAAAGAAGACCAGGTATTTGATTGGGGTTTGGTTTGAAGTTGATGATGGGGGTGTAAAGTGGTACATGTGTTGGTGATCACCAGCTTTTTAAGCACCATCCACGTGTACACTTATGCATGCTATAATGCTCGTTGTATACCCACTCTAACACACCAGATCACGTGCTTGACTGGCTTGATTGAGGCCAAGGTCGCCAACGCCACTGCCACCGGGAAGCCTCGTGATTTTGACGAATGGATTTTGCGCGTGATGGGGCCAGGCATTGCCGACTTGTTCATGCGCCCATACAACTTCAAGGTACTTGTGTTATATGGTGTGTGATAGCAGATTGCTGTGGTAGCAGCTTGCTGTGGATGGCAGTACGTGTGCATGCAACAAAAACAGCACATGCAGCAACATGTGATGATGCCATCACACCATCAACTCTTGTACACACCCCCATTAACACACACGCAGGTGTGGGCAGTCCCCACCACCAAGATGCAGTGTGAGTGGCTGGGTGAGCGTGTGGCAACCGTCGACGTGTCGCGTGCGATTACCAACGTCATCCACAACAAAGAGGATGCTGGATGGGGTCCCAATGCTGTGTTTCGTTTCCCCAAGGAGGGGGGTACTGGTGCAATTTGGAAGGGGGTTGCCAAGCTACTGCCTGCCAACAAACAGGTATTGGGTTTGTTGGGTTTGTTATGTATATATATTCATTCGTTTTGCTTTGTGTCTGTGTGTGTGGTTGGTGGTGTGTGCTGGGGTTGGGTGGTATGATGGGATTTCCTTCATCCCATCATCCTCCATGGATCCCCACATCCTGTCCCACGTCATCACACAACACGTTTCTCTCGACAAACCACAGCGCTATGGCCCCAACGCAGCAGTAACCAGCCTCGACAGTGAAAGCAAGACAGTCACGCTGGCAGATGGATCCACATTGCAGTATGATGCCCTCATCACCACCATGCCATTGGACATCACACTCGCCTGGTTGGGCAAGAAGGAGTGGGCTGATACATTGACACACAGGTGTGGGGTGTCTGGCACCAATTGCACTCATAAATAACACAACACAGTGCACTAATTGCACTCACAAAAATACAAAACAAGCACATGCACCCCATCATTCTTTGTGTACACGTATCATACCACTTGTAATAACACTTGTAATAACACAGCAAACACGCTCCTCCCCCCACACCCCCCACCACACAGTTCTTCTCACATTATTGGCTTGGGTATTCGTGGTCACTGTCCTCATGGTACCAAGTGCTGGTTGTACTTTCCGGAAGATGATTGCCCCTTTTACCGCACCACTGTGTTTTCCAACTACGCAAAGAAAAACTGCCCTGCAGATGATGTGGCACTGCCAACACTGTGTCTGGTATGAGTTTTTTTGGGGTGTGTGTGCTGTGGGGATGTGTGTGATCTTGTGGATGTGCATGTGTGTACAGAGACAGAGAGAGTGAGTTGCACACGTGTGTGTGTGTGTGTGTGTGTGTGTGTGTGTGTGTGTGTGTGTGTGTGTGTGTGAGTGAGTGTGTGTGTGTGTGTGTAAGAAGACAACAACACATGAAGACAACATACACAACACCCCCTCCCCCCCAAAAAAACAACAACAACAGGGTGACGAATCCCCCCCCACCAACACATCCGCAGCACCAGGCCCCTACTGGTCCCTCATGTTTGAGGTCTCTGAATCCACATACAAACCCGTCGGCCTGGACACCGTCACCCTCGGGGGTACCGCTGGTGCATGGCCCCAGGTGGTACGTGACACCATACAGGGAGCCATCAACACCAAGCTCATCGCCTCCACCGACGAGATTGTGTCCATCTATCACCGTCGGTTGGAACATGGCTACCCCACACCGTCAGTGGAGCGTGATGGGGTGCTCAAGCAGGCCCTCCCCTGGTTGAGGCAACAGGGTGTGTGGAGCCGTGGTCGTTTTGGGTCATATAAGTATGAGGTGGGCAACCAGGATCATAGCCTGATGTTGGGTGTGGAGTGTGCTGATAATGTGATGCTGGGCACACGGGAGCTTACCCTGGAGCAGCCCAATTTGGTCAACGCATCGAAGAACACCGAGTTGACGTATACAAAGCGTCCCATTACTGCAAATGGGGCGTATTGAGAGATGGAGGTGGTGGATTGAGATAGGGGGGTGGTTCCCCAAGTTGGGGGCGTTCACTGTGTGTATGTCAAGGCATGTGTGTGTGCATGTGTGTGCATGCGAGGACACATAAGCACATGAAGCGTTTCTTTTCAATGGTCATCATCCTCGTCATCATCATTGCTGGCTGATTATCCATTCTTTTCTCTTGCGTGCTCTGCTGGTTTGTATCGCAGAGGATTGTTACGTACACGATGACGTGCACGTCGGTGTTGTTGTTGTTGTTGTTTTGGTATGTGGTATGTACATGTGTTACACGTTGCATCATGAGAACAATGTGTGACAGAAAGAAAAAAAGTGTGAGGCTCCTCCTCCATGAAGGACAAGGACCCACATTGTAAAAAGCCACATTGAAAAGGATATCGTCATCATGTTGCTGTTTTCTCTGTATGTGTCGTGCATGCTGCACGTGGCGCGGCCTGGGTGCAACTATGAACAACAACACCTCAGCCATTCTACTGCTTGTTTTCTCACCCAACTGGGTGCTTTTTGCTGTGATCAAGGTGCTTCATGCGCAACATGTGGTCTGCGATGCTTGAAAACTCGTCCCGTTGTCGATGAAACATGGTGTTGCTGTATTCCCCATATTCAGACAGTATCCGACGCTCCTCTTCGTCAAACACGCCGATGCTGGTGGATATCATGCTGGCGTATCGTGTGGGGGGCTTGACGTAGCCAGGGGTGGCCGCCCACAGTGCACGGCTGATGGGCTCGAGGGCGTCGGTGGATGGAGGGAGGGGGGGTGGGGGGTTTGTGACGGTGCTCTGCGTGGCGCGTTGCTGCTCCTCATGGCGTTGCAATAGCTGCTTCAAATGAGGATTGTGTTGAATGTGGTGCTGCAAGAGCCTGTGGTGGTTGGGGGATGGTGGTTGGGGGATGGTCAACATGCATGGAGGGTGGTGTGTATGCAACAACCCGTGCTGTGTACGCAACAACCTGCGCTCTTTGCGATGTAACTCAGCCAACGATGCGTTGGAAACTGCGTCAAGCAACGGGCGGCTTGCAGCACGCTTGTTTTTGGGAGCCATCTATATCACAAGATGGTTTGTTGTGCTATACGTGTCGTTTGCACTGATAATGATACATCAATAACAAAAATACACACATTGTGTGCACGAAACAAAAATTTCCTCATTGAGCCCTACGGGCACGCTTGGGTGGTGGAGGTGTAGGCACCTCGAGCAGTTTGGTACACACAGCGTGCAACACCTCTTGCTCCCCAATGCGCAATCCCAAAGCAGCTCGCTCCACTGCAATTTCTTGTGCACTCGACACTGACGTATTGCTCATCGCATCACCCACCACATTGGCATGCCCAGGCAGCATGGGACCACCCAATTGTGTCCACCGATGCAGGGATGCTTGTAATGACGCTGGATATTCCTCCAATTGCTTGGTGCACAGTCCATGCAACAATGTGCGCATGTCATTCGTCATACATGTCTGTGGATCCACATCGGCATCCCATCGATCATCCTGTGCAAGCTCAGCATCTGGGACCAGCGCTTCCACACTTTCCAATGCACTGAATTCTGCATCGTTCATTGTAATTGCCCGCAACAGAACGAGCAGGGAGAGGGAGACGGCATGGGGGGCGTACAGGAGCAGGGGCTCATCGTCGTCATCGAGCAATGCACTGGATGTGGGGAATGGAAACGTTGTTGTTGTTGTTGTTGTTGCAATATGGCAGACGTGGTGAGCCATTGTACATACTCTCATAGATATATGTGTGTCAATACACATACACACATTTGTGTCAAAATACATACACACATTTGTGTCAGCATATACACGCATGTTTCAACTTACAAACACAAACACACACCTGTGTTTTTCCAGATATGCAGCACGTCTACGCCACTCACGGGTACCTAGATGCTCTTGTGCTGCACGTGCCATTACTTGCTTGTCCAGCTGGTATGTGGGGAACAATCACAGAGGTGGTGTTCAGGGCTTCACAGGAGGTACTTTGAAAGTCACATACAACACACCTTCACCACAGACACAGAGGCACACACAGCTACACAGACACACAGATATACAGGTACACAGGTACACATACACAGATATATTGACAGCAACACATACACAGATACACAAATACACTGACACACAAGGTACCCTACACTCATGACATGAAACACATCACCCAGACACACAAAACACATACAAATAACACAACCACATCACCAGACGCACCTCAATAACATCAAAGGGGTTGTGTCGTAATGTAAAGCCATGTTTATTCAGCAGTTGTCTATTACTGTGTTCTCCATAGGTGTTGTGCACCTCCTGTCCAGCTGTGAGTGACTGTGCTGCTACAATCTGTGTGTGTATGCGTAATGTGAGTGTGAGTGTGTGTGTGAGTGACTGTGCTGCCACAATATGTATGTATGTATGTGTGTGTAATGGGCCACACACTCATCCCCTACACACCTCAAGTGCCTCCTCCCCACCCTCAATCACTGAGCACACTGCTATCTCTAGTCGCAATGCAGGTGGTATGTCGCTATTGGCGGCTTCCATGGCAAGTACAGCATCATGCATCTGCGGGGTGTGTTTTTGTTGCTGCGGGGTGTGTTTTTGCTGTTTTTGTTTTTGTTTTTGTACCTGCTGTTCTTTTTTCTGTCTTGCAGACCGCTGGACATTGTTATTGTACACTTTTTGATCCTCCTCCTCCTCCTCCTCCTCCTCCTCACTGCTGCTATCATCAACACCATCCAACTTGTATTGATCACCCAACACCACCATGCTGGACTTGTGATTAAATATGTCTGCAAAGGGCACCAGACAATCACCTGTTTGTTTGTGTATACAGGATACATATGGTTACGACACATGGTTACGTAACCATGAAGTCTGCACATGTGGCTGTACACACACCTTCAATCATACCCATACACAACAGTGTATGTACAAGTATATACACACACACACACACATCCCAACAATACACCCCATCCAACCACACAAACAATACACACCATACGCATACCCCATACAGACCATACACATACCCCATACACACCATACACATACCATGATAATGATCTACACAAAAAGCACGCGAGGCAACCAAACTTGCTGCCCTACAGAAGGCATCATACGTGGTAGCTGATTGGTCGGGGAATGCTTGACTGTGCTGTTGTATAAAGGGGAGCACCAGCTCTTCATAATCCTCACGCATGTGCTGCCTGAGGTGAGAATGGATGAGGTGAGCCAAGTGGGATTGGGACATGGGAGTATGAGAGGGTGTGCACGAGGGGTGGTCCTGCGCATGCCACTCACACACACACACAGGAGCATATACTGTGTATTTTCATATCCTTTGCATTGCTTCATGTCCTTTGCACTTTGCACTGCTTCATGTCCTTTGCATACACATACAAGACATACAAGACATGAAGAACAAACACACCGGTCTGTGTGGACAGACGCTTGCAGGCTGCATCCTTGTAGATGGTTCAATTCCTCATCTGTCCAAAATACAGGCAAGTGCTCACGATGCGGCAATGACTGAAAATAGCCATACCTATTTGTTGGATAATAAAGAAAATGGATAATGGGTATGTGATGTGGTGTACACACTTGCAGGTAGGGTATCCACAACACACAGCACACCACGATATGCATGCTGAGCAACGACAACACCTCCCCCCTAGCGAGCACCAAAAGAACACCCACCATGGGCTGTTGGTGCCGTGTGCAAGCTCATGCATCACTGCAATGTTGAGAGATAGGCCACCACCGATTTGGGCATCCTCGAGCGCATCAGCAATTGCCACATTCCGCCTTGACAACACAGCAGCTTTTGGTATTAAGCAGAGACGATGTCCAGGAGCAATGTCAGCTGTGGCATAAATGCCCAGAGCAGGGCCAGTCGTGCCAGCAGATGTCGTGATTGACAAGTGCATGTCATCCCATACAACGCCCTGCTGTGCAAACCATTGCAACAACCGATCCAGCGAGACCATGGTGATGATATTGGACGTGTTACAAGGCTGGTTTTGTGATTGGTTGACCAAGGTATTTCGGTTTTTTATATTATTGTGGTTCCGCATGCGCACAAACACTCCTGAAACATGAATGCAACAACATGCTTGTGCGAAGAGCCCCCAACGGGGGGAGAAAAGCTGGTTTTGATTTCTTGCGCTACAGCATGTGTGTTGATGGCTGGGCTCGTGTCTGGGCTCACGCTGGGTCTTATGAGCATTGACGCCACTGATTTAGAGGTTTGTATTGAGAGGTGGTGGTATTGAAACAGAGGAGGGCATGGTTGAGGGGAAATGTTGGGCAATGATCGACGATGGTTCATGGATGTAGCGATGGGTATCTTCCTGCAATGGGTGTCCTCCACCACAGGTACTCAAGCGTGCTGGCAGTGAGAGAGAAAAGAAATATGCCAAAAAGATAGAGCCATTGCTTGCACGCCCCCACTTGCTCCTTGTTACCCTGCTTGTATGCAACGCCCTGTGTGCCGAGGTGTGTTGTTTTTTTGGGGGGGGTGCATGCAGCGTACCATGCACCATGCATGCACATGATTCCCTGCACACCCACTGACTTGTTGAACAATTGTACACACTCCACACCCTGGCACACTCCACACCCTTGCACACTCCAAACTCGTACACACTCCACACCTGTACGCATTTGCTCACAAACATAAGCACACACATTCTTCACACAGGCACTTCCTATTTTCTTGGATCGTTTGCTGGACCCCCTCACTGCTGTTGTATTGTCAGTGACAGTGGTGCTCCTGTTTGGTATGTGTGGCGTATTGTATACATACACATGTATTGTGTACATACACACATATTGTATACACACACATACCGTACACGCACACACATCCCACACCCAACCCCTCCCCTTGCGTCCCCCGCAGGTGAAATCATACCACAAGCATTTTGTGCACGATTTGGTCTTGCCATTGGTGCATACAGCAGCTGGTTGGTGCGTGTGTTGATAGTAGTGTGTTGGGTGATTGCATACCCCATCAGCAAGGTGTTGGACTGGCTGCTGGGGCACAATCAAGCGGTAGGGATGTGTGCGTATGGTGTGGGGTGATGTGTGCGTGTATGTGTATGTGTATGTATGTGTATGTATGTTTCTGTGTGTGTATACTCAACTGTGTACTGTGTTGTAGATGTATCCACACACCCACATGTATTTGTTGTGTTTTTCTGCTATGTCTTATCTGCTTTATGTATACATAGAGAGGTTAATGCAGGTATATATAGATTGTTGTGTATAACACTGCAGCTCTATGTATTTGTCTCTCCACCCACCACTGTACCTACGCTCTCCGCCACCACCACCACCCTCTCACAGGCCCTCTTCCGCAGGCCTCAACTCAAAGCACTGGTTGACATACAAGCAGAGGTAACCAACATCACCAATCAAGAGGCACATATAATAGCAGGTGCACTTGACCTAGCCACCAAGACTGCCAAGTCAGCGATGACACCACTTGACAAGGTATGTGTGTGGTGTGTGGTGGTGTGATGGATGTGGGTGGTGGTGTGGGTGGTGGTGGATGTGAGTGAGACCATGCATGTATCTTTCACATGCACGTATCTTTCGCACACACGTATCATTCACGTGCACATGTGTCCCTCCCTTTCTCTCACACATATCCCTCCCTTTCTCTCTCACCCACGTTTTCTCTTTCTCCCTCACACACATGCTCTCTCCCTTTCTCCCTCACACATGCTCTCTCCCTCCCACACACTCACAGGTGTTTAGTCTCCCTGACAATGCTGTGCTTGATGAACATACCCTGGAGCGTGTGTTGGAAAGTGGACACAGTCGTGTACCCATTCACAGAGCCGGTAACAAGTACGTGTTGGGGTTTTGTATACATGATGTACCCATATACACCTACCCCTTAATCACACCCCACAATGCACACACACACACACACACAAACACCCCACAACACCCACTCGCGCTACACACCCCACCTACCCACAACAGGCAGCACTTTATAGGCCTGCTGCTCGTAAAAGAACTCGTCCTCCTCGACCCAGAAGACTGTGTCCCCATCACCCAAGCAGCACTCCGCCCAGTGCCCTACGTATCAGCCACCCTGGCAATGTATGATTTATTAACATTATTTGCAACAGGGAGGAGTCACATGGTGGCTCTGGTGGACACTGCACCTGTGAGGGAGGGGGGGGAGACACTAGGTATGTTGTTTGTGGGGGTGGGGGTTGGGTGTTGGGAAGGGGGGGGAACATTAGGTGTGCTGTGTGGGGGGGCTGTGTATGAGGAATGGGGGGTGGGTGTTGATGACAGCGTGTGCATTTCACCACACCTACCAGCACCCTATGCCCCTCTTTCCCCCCTTTCATCATACACACACCATGAACACACCACCAATACCACCATCAATGACCACACCCCCTTTTTCCCCAACCCACCCCCACAAACGCACAGACATCAGCACACGTATAGCCAACATCACAACCAATGATGATCTCAGCGCACCCCTTCTCACTGAGCAACCCCAGTCAAACATTGACCAACAGTCAACCATGGTGGATGCTGGCACTGAGAGCTACATCCCCCCTTGTTTTTCTGCATTCAGTAATGCAACAGCATCTCCAACAGACACCCCTGCTGCTGCTGCTGACAATGATCATGTTGAACAACAAAAACAACAGCAAGAAGAGTACATGCACAACCACCCCGTAGAGCAAAACCCCCCTGCTGCCTCCCCCCCAACAGATGCACCCAGTCAATACGAATTTGCCGACCATGTGAAAGCATGTCTTGCTGAACAAGTCACACGTTATGGCAGCTGTGGGGTGTCTGATGTCATGTCAGAACCCCCCCCCAGCCTGTTGACCAACCTCAACACCATGGATGGAGGTCAAACTGGTCAAGAACCCTCGCATCACGACCATGAGGGAAACACAGGGGGTGCGCACGAAGAGGGGGGGCCCTCTACGCAGCAAGTGGGTCCCCGTTCGGTGTCGGGGTCCCCGGTGAACACCACCAATGCGCACACAAATGCTCGGGTGCGGTTTCGATCAGCAGAGCGTCTGTCATGGCAGCGTAGTTCTTTGTCAGTGGATGCTGCTGCTGGTGGGGTTGAGGTGTCAGAGGGTTCCAAGCGTAAAGCTGCATTCAAGAGCATTCCATCTGCCCTGAGAGGTGTGTGCTGGTTGATGTTTGGTGTGTGTTTGTGTATTCAAGTGGATGGGTGATTTTGGTGTTGGGAGTTGCATGAAAGCTACAGAGTTGGTCAACACACATTATGCATGCAGTCAACACGCACACTTCATCACACACTCCCCAACCACCAGCAGTCACTGAGCCCACCGCCACCCCCCCCACCGATGACGCACCCGTACAGCCCCGCAGCCCTTCCCCCGCACCCCCTCCCCACCCACAGACCGACCCCCTCCCCATAACATCTACAGCGGCCCCTGCGTTGACAGATGAACGGCGTTTGTACAAGAGCAAGACGGCCATGTTGCAAACCAAGGCCCGGGAGGGGCACAGGGAGGGGTATCGCACCATTGGTATTATCACTATTGAAGACGTAATTGAGGAACTGTTGCAGGTGGGTGTTTCTGGTGGTGGGGGTTGGATGTCACTCATGGCGTATGTGCACGCACACTCACACTCACACAACATGCACACACACTCACACATATCAGCAAACGCACACTTCATCAAACACACCCAATCATACCCACATCAGCAAACGTACATCAAGCACACCCAATCATACCCACACCACAGTATGAAATCTTGGATGAGACTGATAGATATGTTGACAATTTGCGCACAGAAAAAGTGGTGGTGGGGGATGTGTTGCGTTCACTGCCGCCACACCTTCAGCGGTTGCTTGATGACAAGACACTGCATCCACTGCTGCTCAGCAAGGTGGCAAGTGCAAGCAGGCATACCCAGCTATCCAGCGTCAAGGTTGATCGGCCAGCAGCAGGGCAGTGAGGGCTCAACAGGGCTCATGGGGAGGGGGGGGTTGTGCTGTGTGTCTATATATGTCGGATTTTGGTTGACCGTTTCTGAGTTCCATCATTCAACAACAAACAACATTTACAACATTTACTAGCAACAAAACACAACAGCATCCTATGGGCAGAAGGCTTGCAAAACTGTCGACATGCAACCTCAATCAATGGGCACTCGACTTTACGGGCAACCTCGACCGCATTAAGCAGTCTATTGATGAAAGTAAACGACAGGGGGCATCATACAGGGTACTTGGATGTTTATTTGTCGTATATGGGCACCACAAGGAGATGCTTGGATGGTCAGCCATCGACCATCCACACAATCACAGGTGGGGCCAGAGCTGGAGGTGCCAGGATATGGCTGTGAGGACCACTTTATGGAGCTTGACACCATTGAGCATAGCTGGGAGGCCCTTGAGGTATGATGGGGCCTGTTGCACAGGAAAAAACCGTCCCCATGCACCCGACCACATTCCATCCCCTTCACAGGAACTAATCATAGAGGGCTACACGGATGGATTGCTATGTGACATTGGCATGCCAGTCATGCACCGAGGTATACTATTCGTACTACATGTATACTACATGTATACCACATGCACACCATGAACAGTCACACATATTGGACCAATCATAGATGGTACACCCCCGTCTTCATCCCCCTCACACAGGTGTCCGTTATAATTGCCGTGTCTTTGTCCTCAATCGCCAAATCCTCCTCATCCGACCCAAAATGGCTTTAGCAAATGATGGCAACTACCGGGAAACCCGTTGGTTTGCCTCATGGAAGCACAAGGCCACCCTGGAGCGCCATCCCCTGCCCCGGGCACTGTGTGAGGCGACCCAGCAGGACAGCTGTCCCTTTGGGGATGCAGTCTTGGCATGTGAGGACGCAGTGTTGGCTGCGGAAACATGTGAGGAGCTGTTTACACCCATGGTAGGGTGTGTGGGGGGGTGTTGTGTGGGGGGGAGGTGTTGTGTTGTGTTGTGGGGGACTACATGCATACCCACCCTATCATCATTATAAGTACATACATACCCACCATATCATCATTATCATCACCATCAGTACATCCATACCCCTCCTCCACCACACAAGGCTCCACACATTGGCCTGGCGTTAGCAGGGGTGGAAATAATAAGCAATGGCAGTGGCAGCCACCACCAACTGCGGAAACTTCATGAACGACTTCAACTCATCCAAAGCGCCACCGCAAAAGCAGGCGGCGTGTATCTCTACGCCAACCAACGCGGCTGTGATGGTGGACGACTGTATTACGATGGATGTGCGTGTATAGCAGTGAATGGAAATTTGGTGGCACAGGGGGCGCAGTTTGGGTTGAGGGAGGTGGAGGTTGTGTGTGGGGTGGTGGATCTGGATGAGGTGGTCTCGTATAGGGGGGCATTGGCGAGCTTGCAGGAACAGGCATCCGGGACGAGTGCGTTGCCTGTTGTAGAGGTGGGGCTGTCCCTGCTGTGGGGTGGGTGGATTGTGGAGGAGTGTGTACTTTGTGGAGGAGTGTGTACTTTGTGGAGGAGTGTGTACTGGAGAGTGTGCGGTGGAGCGTGAATTTGTCATGTGTGGGTTTGTTGTGTGTACATGGGGGGATGAGAATCCCATGTGTCTGTTGGTTGCGGTACTTGACAAACATATGTGCATCATAATGAAATATGTGCATCATGATAAAACCCCATGAGAGGTGTCATGATGGTAGCAGTAGTAGTAGTATATTTGCAATATATCGCTCCATGGTATTCCTGTCGACTGATTTTCATCACAGGTAGCACATCAACCCCATCACAGGTGGCATATCAATTGTGTACAGGGCAAGTGGTAGGCGTGTTTCCCAGTCCCACAATGCAACCCCGATATGTGTGCCCAGAAGAGGAAATTGCAAGGGGACCTGCATGCTGGCTGTGGGATTATTTGAGGTGTGAGGGGTTGGTGCTGCTGTTTTTTTTTTTGTTCGCATGATAATCTCATGCTTCACATACTTGTCCTACACATGTGTGCCTCATGCTTCACTACATGATAACAATGATGATTGTTCTACACATGTGTGCCTCATGCTTCACATAATATATACATATTATGTTCTGTTATCATCCATTACACAGGCGTAGTGGTGCCAGTGGATTTTGCCTACCCCTGAGTGGTGGTGCTGACAGCAGCAGCACTGCAGCTATAGTGGGTGTCATGTGTCAAATGGTGTCACGGGCTGTTGCAGCAGGGGATGGGGGGGTAGTGGCAGATGTGTTGCGGTATGACAGGAGGATGGTGGTGGTGGTGGTACTTGGTACATGTTGGTACACCTATGTGCACCTACATGATTTATACATGTGCACTTGTATGATTGGTACATGTGCACCTATACCATAACATGTATGACCCACACACAGTATGACTGGCAGAAACACCATTCCGAACATCAAGGAGCTGGCTAATGATGTGCTAGTGACCGTGTATATGGGTACTGAAAACAGCAGCAATGAGACCCGACAACGTGCTGCAACGTATGTGTGTCTTGGATATATTGTGTCTTGGATGTATTGTGTCATGGATGTATTGTGTCATGGATGTATTGTGGCTAGACCCACAATTATTTTCCACAATTATTTCCTACAAGGATTTCCCTTAAGAAGAAGTTCCACATAAAAAAAATTCCCACATGGATCCCCTTATTTTTTTTATCACCGCATGCCCCCACATCATCCCCCCACATCATCCTCTTACCACCCCTACCAACAGGCTTGCGGGGCAAATTGGGGCCAATCACTGGAACGTCAACATAGACAGTGCCGTCACAGCACTCATCTCCCTCTTCACTCTACTCACAAGCAAAACACCTCGATTTCGTATCGATGGTGGCACCACTGCCGAAAACCTTGCACTGCAAAACATACAAGCACGGTTGCGCATGGTGTTTGTGTTTTTCATGGCCCAGCTTGTGCAGTGGGTTCGAGGGAGGGGGCAAGGGTGGATGCTGGTGTTGGGGAGTGCGAATGTGGACGAGTGCTTGCGGGGGTACCTCACGAAATACGACTGCAGCAGCGCTGACATCAATCCCATTGGTAGGGGGGGGGGGGGGGTGCGGTGGGGGATGTGCGGTGGTGGAGGATGCGTACCTGTGTTGTTGTGCGCAATGCGTGTATATGTTTATATGTATGTATTGTATTCATTCTCGTTTTCCATGTGCGAATTCATGTGTGTGTAGACACATACCCCTCCTCCCCACCTCCATCATCTCTCCATTGACCAGGTGGCATAAGCAAGACAGACTTGCGTCGTTTTCTGCTCTGGGGTGCACAACACTTGGGGTATGCCTCCCTGGCTGAAGTGTATCATGCAGAGCCCACTGCTGAGCTGGAGCCCCTGAGGCCTGGGCAGCCCCCACAAACCGATGAGCAGGACATGGGCATGACCTATGCGGTGTGTGTGGTTTTGGGTGTGTGTGGTGTGTGGGTTTGGGTGCATGAAAGTTTGTACACTTGTACATGTCTTTTTCTCCACTCGTATTTGGTCCCCTACTTTATGACTGTACACAACACTATGCACAACACTGTACACAACACTGTGCACAACACTATGCACAACACTGTACACAACACTGTACATCCTCTATGTCAATGTCCCCCCCTCAAATACTGTATGTCCTCCAAACCAAAAACACATATAGGATTTGACGCTGTATGGTCGCCTGCGCAAGATTGCCCGCTGTGGTCCAGTGTCTATGTTTCTGCGATTGCTCAATGAATGGGGGGACACAATGACACCCACTGCAATTGCAACCAAGGTCAAGACGTTTTTTCGTTTTTATGCTATCAACCGACACAAGGCCACGGTGCTGACACCTGCGTGTCATGCAGAGAGCTACAGCCCTGATGACAACAGGTATGGGATTGGGGTTGGGTATATGGGTAAGGGGTTTGGTGTGGGAAAGGAGGAAGAGTACAAAGGAGGAGGAGTATACAGGAGGAAGAGTGAAAAAGTGGAAGAGTGAAAAAGTGGAAGAGTGAAAAGTAGGAAGAGTACAAAGGAAATACTTGGTACATCATATCATATCATCATACATGCATGCAAGCATCACACGGGGGTGCTCTTCCCACGCAGGTTTGACTTGAGGCCATTTTTGTATAATGTCAAGTGGCCATGGCAGTTTGCACGTATTGATGTGCTTGCAGAGGCTGCCACACGTGATAGAGGTGCAGGAGGTGGTGGAGGTGCAGAGGCTGCCACACGTGATAGAGGTGCAGGAGGTGGTGGAGGTGCACCAGGGAAGACTGCAATCTGATGTGTAACAATGAAAAGCTGATGTGTAATAAAAAAAGGAGACACTACTTTTTCAAGGAATGCACGTTCCTCCGTTGACCTTGACCCGAAGTAAGCATATTTCTGTTACCCTTTGGGTGTAGTCCACGTAGGAAAAAGGAAAAAAGGAAAAAGCGAGTAAGAACAACACTGCTGTGCACGCTGCTTGTGAAAAGAAAGAGGATCCTGCAGAGGATCGCTGCATGTGAAAATAAAGGGGATACTTCAAGGATAACCAAGAACGACAACAAATACGTGCATGTTGCGCAACTTGCATGTCGTGTAACTTGCATTACGTGCACGTTGCATTACTTGCCGCCCACTGCTGCATGTATACAGAATCACGTGGACAGCGGTATGTACTACAGGCACTTGATGTAATGTATTCCAGGCACTTGATGTGGTGTACTTCATGATGGGGTGTACTTCATGATGGGGTGTACTTCATGATGGGGTGTACTTCATGATGGAACCCACCACAGGCACTTGATGGTACCCATTACGGGTAGTTGATGGTACCCATTACGGGTACTTGATGGCAAACTTGCACACCTCACTGTTGGCACCATTTTTCACTTGGCAGCGCAGACTCAGGGCATTGAGCACCACAGTGGACTCTGATGCAATAGCATATGCATAGCCACTGTGTGGGTGGGGAATGTGTGGGTGTGGAATGTGTGGTTAGAGAATGTGTACTTTTGTATCATCACCATCACTGCCATCACATCATTTTGGTAATACGTTGCAACCAACCAACCACCCAAACAATCAACAATCAACCAACAAAACAATCAACAATCAACCAACAAAACAACCCACAACCACCCAGACAGCATCTTACTTTGCAAAGTCCTCAGGCACCTCCAATCCCACTCCCCACACCCCAGGGCTTGTCTGTGTCACTGGGTGATGCAGCTGATTGGACATACCACGCACATTGACGTAAGGCACACCAAGGGAACCTGTGCTCAGTGTGTGTGTGTACATGAACAATGTGTATTGTGTGTGTGTATAATGATGTGCATTGGTTATGTATTGGGTGCTGCTTGTACACGAGGTATCACACCCACCCGGTCCAAGCCTTGTTTTCCCACATGAATACACAACCACATGAATACACAACCAAATTGAATACACAATCACCCACCTTTGGTTTTTGCCCAACGCTCCATTGCTTCACCCATGCCTATAGCTTCCATAGCAGACACAGCAATCACCTATGTGTGGGGTGTTTGGTGTGTGGGTGGTGTAGATTTGGTGTGTTTTGTGAGGGTTGAATGACAGAGTGTACTGCCTTCCCCCACATTCACAACAACAGCCGCCTGTGCAACAGTGCCACAACAGTACCACAATACCCACACAACAGTACCACAATACCCACACAACAGTACCACAACAATACAAACACCGCATACGTCTTTGGCAGTCACATTTTGACTGTTGGGTAGCTTGGCAGCATTGATGACATCAGATACATAGTGACGGGCAGTCATCTCCCATGGTACACCACTGTAGAAAAACTGTGTAGGAAAAGGGATATGCATGATGGTTATACATACGCACTGTAGTGTATAGCTGGGTTGATGTACAAGCAGCATACAAATACACAGCAACAGCGGGAGCACCAGCAATGCTTCTTCCTACCTGGCCATCAATCTGTGGGTGAGAACAAGGGACACCACATGTGGGTACGATAACAGGAGTGCATACGAGCAAGGAACACCACATGTTGCACCACCATGCGGTACACAACACAGATGAGTTACATAACAACTGTAAAGCACCATGCACAAGCCATACCTCCATGCAACTGTGGTAATCATTCACAACGGGTGGTGCATTTGCATTGTAATTATACGTGACACCCGTGCCGTTGCTCATGGCGGTCCAGTAGGTGGTCTCCAATGTGTTGACTGCTTGATTGCGTACTGGGAAGAGGCCCTGGGGGGTGATGTTGGGGGTGTGAACATGAATGCTTTCAATAAACATAATTACATGCTACAACATTACTACATGATACGACAGTACTACATGCTACAACATGATACAATATGATACAATATGATACAATATGATACAACATGATACAAAACATGCACATTTGCTTGCAGTCATACATTTTCTGCAGCATGTTTGCCAGCAGCCACAATTTCATCAGCCAGCTCCAATACACCATTGCCAGTAAAGGTAAATGTGCAGTCACCATACAGGTAGGATGCAAATGGACCTGAGGAAATGTGGGTGTCATGTGGTTGTGTGTCATGTGGTTGTATTGAGAGGGCACGGATTGCATGTGTCTGCATACGTATGCATCGATGTACCTACACAATGTGTGTACCCCCCCACACCCTCACCACAACCCACACACATGAATACCCACCAACCCCGCCACACACATACACACCAGAGGTTTCCTGAGGCAGGGAGCACAAGTTGGGGAAATCATGACACTGCTGGTCCCAGTCAGCCTTCTTACACACCCAATTGACAGCCAGGGGTGAAACACACACATCACCTGGTGTGAGGAGGGCATCAGGGTGTATGGTGTACATGCAGTGTGCAATGTACATGACTGTTTTGTGTGCATGACTGTTTTGTATACATGACTATTTTGTATACATGACTATTTTGTATACATGACTGTTTTGTGTATATGACTGTTTTGTGTATATGACTGTTTTGTGTATATGACTGTTTTGTGTATATGCATTCTACCCACACATACCAAAGCATTCTACCCACACATCTGTTCATACTTTACCCACACATATCAATACCCACACATATCAATACCCACACATATCAACACCCACACACACCAATGCGGTTGATCTCGGGGCTGGGGTTGGCAGCAGTACAGCCCTCAACATTGAGCACACCACCAGGCTGGGGTGACCATCCAGATGTACCTAGTTGTGGAGGTGGAGTGTATAGACATACATTGCAGGGACATGGTGTGTATAAAGTGCATAGATATACAGTGCAGGGACATGGTGTGTATAAAGTGCATAGGCATACAGTGCATGCCCACACATAACCCACCCCACAGACTCCCATCACACAGCACATAAACAACAATAATAACAAAAATACCTGCATAGATGATTTCCTTTACATTCTCAGCACACAGCAGCACCTCAAGCACACACATGGCAGCTGCAGTGGGACCAATACCAGAGGCCACAACAATCACAGGCTCACCAAACAAAGTACCCTGTGAGGGTGTGAGGGAAGGAGGTGAGGGGAGGAGGTGTACAGAGAGGGGACGAGTGGAGGGGGTTACATAGAGGGGGTAAAAGATGTACTAGCATGACAAGCACAGTGGATGCTTGGAACACAATGTTGAGACAGAGGAGACGTGTGTGTCAGACATATAGTTCACAACATGTCACCAACCTTGTGTTTAGTCAGGCACATGGTGTAGTTGCCATCATACTCTTCCACGTCCTTGAGGTTGTGTACATATTGGTAGTTTTCAGGGGTGGCTGAAAACTCGCCAGGATCAGCCACCATGATGACGGTGACATTGGTACCGCCCAGGGACTGCTCACACTGCGACTTGGCATGGCTTGTGCATATGCCGGCGCATGAAGAGGCTGATGCAGATGCGTTGAGTGCCTCGAGTGTGCCAAGGTAATTGAAGACGTTGGCTTGTGTCATTGCAAGTGCCTATGTTGTTGGGGGAGCAGTGTGACACCCTTAGTGTGGATGGGGCTTATATACCCTAATGTTGTAATCGTCGTCTCGTACCTTTCCAGCCACGAGCAATAGCGTTGCTAGCGCCAACATGTGTCTTGTGAGTACCATGCTGTGTAGATTGAGGTGTGTTTTTTAGGGTGACTAGGTTTACGGGTCATTGGCCACCCATGGGCGGTGTGCGTAAGGTAAGTTGTCTGCCACCGGCATTTCCCGTGAAATATAACATGCGCATGTATGGGAATTGCATAATCAGTGTGCGGCGTACCCTGCTAAAAGGTCGTTCACGTGTCTCCCTTGATCGAAAACCAACAGCCACAGTAGTATGTAGTGTTATTGCAACTTAATATGGCAATACAGAGACTATATACAGCCCAACTATGTTGTACGAATGTCGAATACATCGAAAATTCATTTACCCTATAGGTTCCACTTGAGCCCTCCCTCCCTCGCCCAGCCCGAAGCTATGGAGGTTGGTTCCTGCAAGCACCAGCTCCTCTCTTGCGCTAGTGATGGCACCGGGATCCTCATGGGGCTGTGCTCTCCCCCCTTGCATTCCCCGTGGAGTGGCACATGGGAGCAGGCGCCTTGTTCTGCGTTGTATACGCAATGCACTGCAGCACGGAAATAAACAAGAGCAGCAGGGTCTGTGCACGCATCTCGCAAGAGAATCCTCTCCCTCCTTTGCCACAATCACAAGAGGGGCAGCAGCGCAGCGAAGCATACAATTCAGAGAAAGCTGCAAAGCAAGCGGAAGACATGGCCAAGTGGAGGACACAGTGTATGGAATGTCATGCAGAGCTCGACATTGACGGTGCAAACTTCTCTCCTGCATTGGGGCTCGGTCCCTGGTGCAGCAGCTGCAAGCAAGCCGATGAATACCTGGCACAACATGCATGGCAAAGAAAGCGTGAAATGTGGCGCTGAATCACAGGGTGTGTTTGCCTCGTTGACTTGTACTTGATCAGGGGCGTGTTTTACACGCACACAAACAACACATTATGAACATGCTGATAATCAATTATGGTTGAAAACTAAACAACCCACTTGTAAACACACATTCACTGTCCCCCATCTTTTTTCCTGTGCTTGTTCTAGTCTGCGCCACGGCTGAGTCGCTCACGCAGGATCTTCTGCACTGGCGGGTTGTGGTGGCTGCTGTGCCGCCCCCCCCGCGGGGTTGGGTGGTGGCCTCTGTTGCTGCCCCTGTTGTTGCCCCTGAACAAAAGTCATGAAAGCAGTCAGTCGGTCGAGCGCCCAAACAAGGTCCTTGTACTGCTGTTGCACGTCACCATGCAGGCGCCTCCTATTCGATTTCATCAGCTCCATTTCTTTCTCCAGCCTTTCCTTCATATCCTGCAGCTGTTCCTCAGTTGCGGGGGGGTTGATTGTCTGAAGTTTGTCAGCCTCCTTGATCAAGATGGCTTGCTCCTCGGAGCTCAGGGGTCCCTCCTTGGCTGCACGCTTTGCGGCGGTGTTCTGTTGTACCTTTGCCGTTGGCCTGATAGTGCGCTTTGACTTACGCTGTGGTGCAGCGTGTGACGTTGCACGCACATTCTGTGGTGGTTGTGAGGGGCCTGCGCCGTCATCGTCGGCGATATGCAAGTCCATGCCTGTATTGGCCCCATCACCCTCCTCGTTGATTTTTGCTGTTGCTGGCGCTGCATTTGCTTGCTCTTTCCTGAGCACAATACTGCATGTATTTTGTGCCGCTGATGTGTTTGCTTACTGTACACACAACATACCTTTTCTGGGATGCTTCTTCAGAGGGGTTTTGGTACTCGGCACCTTCACATGGAACCCATATATGGTCTTGCACACCCCCTGTATACAAACCAAAAAAAATAAAACATAGCCATACCCATTCAACATTATGCTGCAGTCAGAAACCAAGGATATATGGTGCGCAGAACAAGTAGTTTGTTTTGCGCAGCACATTGCGAGCCTACTGCCGCCATCAACATCCGCATGCATCTGTTTGCAATTCCCTGACGACCTTTTGCCCCAATCAGTGCAAGTATGCGTGTGCGATATAGTGTGTATACTCGTCGTACCAGCAGCATGTCGCTTGGTCTTGCATATCGCACCTACAATACAAAAAACAGGTTCATGCCACAGTCCGCAACGCCCTTGACTGCGCCAATGTGGCTGCTCGCACATACATCCTGGCAGACAGCACATACCATAGCACTGCAGTGGATGAAGTGGCTGCACAGCATATCAAGGCACATGGCATAGTATGTATGGGAGGTGGCGACTGTGTGTTGACTGTGTGTTGACTGTGTGTTTTGTCTCTACACCACATCGGTGAGCAGTCCAAGCACCACCCTCCCCTCCAAAAACAACCCCACATACAGGTACAGTATGGTCAAAGCAGCTTACAACCACCAGCAACCCTCCCCACGCTGTGTATTTTCTCAACCCACCCACTTGATGTGCATATGGTCGCAACAGCAGTGTCCTCCCATGTGTTGACCATGTTGACCGATGCTGCCAACCATGAGAACAACAAGGCATTGACGCATGTGGTGTTGTTGCTCGATCAACCATATGTACATGCACGGCATGCACTGCGAGACGCTGTTGTACAGCAGGTGTGTTGTCATGTTCTTTACGTTCTTTACATATTCTGTACCTGGACATGAACGTGTTGGTGTCTAGTGCAATGGTTTTGTCATGCACATGGGTTTTGATGGTGGTGAGCATATGTGTGTATGGCCAGGTGGGTCTTGCTCACGTGTTGCTACACAGCTGTACAACATCAATGTGCCATGCCTGGCATTACACATACCCCCACCAATGCACACGCAGGTACAACATGCGCGCAGCCCCAATGCTCATCAGCCAGCACAGGCAGCACACACAGCACACACAGCACATCCCATTATACAAGCAGCAGACCCTCTCCCAAGGTTGCTTATACCTCGCACCCCTCCTGCATGGCTTACACAACCCTTTCCAGCACACCTTGGTGTCAGTAGTGATGATAACAATAAAGAGCATGACAATAGCAACAGCAGGCATGTGTATGAAGCAGCAGGTCTCAGGTGGTCATTGACACATAGCAATCATGATGATACTAGTAATGATAATGATGATAATAATGATACTAGCAATGATAATAATGATAATGATAATAATGCTGCTACCTCACATGAGCACAGTAGTATCCCCAGCAACAATACAGTGTTGTTGGTGTGGGTGGGTGCACACGATGCCGATGCATATCAACGTGCCCAATTACAACTCGGTGACAGCATGCACAGCATGCACAATACAATACAATACAACATACAATGGTTGGCAGTTGACCCAGTGACTGGTGCCACATTAGTGGGTGTGGCAAGAGCAACATCAGCATTGTTACGGAGGAGACACTTTTTGATTGAAAAGGCACGAGAAGCTTCCGTAGTAGGTACGAGGGATGTGTGTAGTGCGTATAGGTGTGTTTACCTGTGTATAGGTGTGTATAGGTGTGTATAGGTGTGTATAGGTGTATATAGGTGTGTATTGTATGGTGTGTGTGTATTGTATGGTGTGTGTGTGCAGTTTGGTACGATGTGCCCACATGAAACACCCCAGAAAGTGTATATGCACACACACACAAACACATAAATACTACACACCCAAAAAAAAAACACTCACACAGGATTGCTCATTGGTACACTCAGCACCGATGGGCATCGTGAGGCAGTGGCTCATTTACGATCACTAGCAATGGCAGCTGGTAAGCGTACATACACATTCCTAGTAGGCAAACCTAATGCAGCCAAGTTGGGTAATTTCCCAGAGGTATGTGTGTGTATGATTGTGTTGCTGTATGATTGTCTTTGTGGATGACAAGGTGGGGTTGTGTATGACAAGTGGGTGTCTTTCTATTGTGTGTGTACATGGGTGTGTACGTGTTTCAAATTGTACATCTTTGCATACAACAGCATCATCCTAGCATACATACACAACCCACACTCTACCCCTCATCATCAACACCATATACCCCCTCAATGCACCCACCCACCAGACAAACACACACTGCCCACCCACCACCACACCACCACACCACCACAACCATCACACCTAGGTGGATGTATTTGTCATGGTCGCTGATGAAGGTGGGCAAATACTCGACTGCAAAGAGTATTATGCACCCATCATCACCCCACATGAAGCAGAAATCGCGTTTTGCAGTGGTTCTACAACGCAGTGGGATGGCACATCGGTTCTCTTGGGGTTTGACCATTTGCGACTGTCACACCATGATGAAGGGGGGGGGCATGAGAGACACCTTGATGATGATGATGGACGTGCACGTGGTGGTGGTGGTGGTGCTGATGATGATGATGATGATGACAATGGTAGTAATGATGATGACAACAGTGGTGTGGATCATTCGACAAGTTTAACAGCATCACATTGTACACGTGGGTTGACACATGGTATGTGTATGTTCAAATACCTCGTTCATTATGGCATGTGATCAACACGCACAAACCCCACACACACATGACCGACACACAAATACCCCACACCATGCCCACACACAGGCTCCAGAGGGGGCGCGCTTGTGGAGGCCAACTCAGCAGCAGCGTATTTCCTGCACCAACGTACATACAAGGGGCTAGAAACACCTGCAAGTGGTGCAGAGAAGAAGCAAGGAGCAGCTGCTGTACAGGGGCAGTCTGGAAGAGCAGCGGTGTATGCACATGAAACACCACCACCGTGACGGGTGTGTGTGTGTGTGTTTTCGCATTTTTCCCCCCACATATTTCTTTGTATTCTTTTGTTGCAGTCGTCACAGTTCTGCCGTCACAATTGGTCGTCACAATTTTGTCGTAACATCCAGCAACCATCATGAAGCTGCACATCCTGCTTGTTGGCATTGTGTTGATTGGGTCCACATGCTGCGGTATGATGGCAAACACTCCAAAACACCCATCACATAGCCTAAATACACATCCAACGCATTTTGCACATGCCGCACACACATCATGACGCACCCATGAAAACGCCCATGCATTCTCACCGTCGGCATCATCAGCATCATCCCGCCATCACAACTCCCACAGATCACGAGCCTCGCCCATGGTTTTGCCGTGACAAGGAATGCCCCAAGTTCAAGGTCGAAAAGGCAACAGACGAATATGAGCAACGTGTGTACGAAGAAGCATCCTGGGTGGGATTCAACACGACGGGCCTCAAGTTTGAGCTTGCCATGGGCAGGGCATCAGCCTCCCTTGCACGCTACTTCAAAGGCCAAAACGAGGACGAGGAAAAGATGAACATCACCACGCCCTTGGCAACCCTCATGCGCCTGGAAGAATACGGCGGGTATGACATTGTCAACAACTTTACAATTGCGCTGGTGCTGCCATCTGCACAACAAGACAAGCCCCCCAAGCCCTCTCTTGAAGGTGTGATATTGTGGTGGTGGTGTGATTGGCGTGGTGTGATTGGCGTGGTGGTGTGATTGTGGGGGTGGTATGATTGCGGGGCCCCGGGGTGGTGATCGTCATGTCCTCACACGCGCACACGTACAATTCTATAATACAACTCTAGCTACATAATAATAGCAGCACCATATCAAAGTCTCACTCCCTTACACACACACAAATCAGGTCCATTTTTGTTTTGCACTGGTGAACGCCGCGTGTTTGTGCGTGGCTTTGGTGGCTTTGCGACAGAGGAGGTTTTCAAAGAACAACACAGCAAACTGAGGGATGCACTGTTGGCAAACAATGAAGAATTTGATGACAGTGGCTTTGTGGCTGCCGTCTACGATGGCCCCACGACCCTGACCAACCGCCACAACGAAATTTGGCTGATTGGCCGCGGCAAGAAAGAGGAAGCAGTGGTGGCGTCGTGAGGAGGGGCCCCATTGTGTTTTTTGTCGTTTTGGGGGGAAAAAGGGGGTGTCTCTTGCATGTGCAGGGCTTGATGATGTGGCAACCGCCTGATTGAGTGGTGTGTTGATGATTTGATTGTTGGTGCTCTTGTTTGTTGTTGGTGTTTTGTTGGTGCTTTGTTTGTCGTGGTAGCCCGTTCTTTCGTGTAACCACAAGAAAGAACAGGAACAAAAGGCACCCAGAAACACATCAAATGGGAGGGACGCGCTTGGCGCAAAAACGGCACACGCTTGTTATTCAGTGACGAGCAGCTTGTACTGTCAAAACGCCCGGCACGAACAGAATGTCCCTCGTACAGACAGAAAACCTGACGTCCCCTTTTTATTCTGTCAAAGTCTGAACAAAGGTAAAACACATGCGTGTACGGTAAAACCATCTCGATCACCTCCCCGACACCAACGCCAGCAGCATGTCATTGTCAATGTCATCATCATCAGACCCTTCCTCATCCACCTCCTCCCTCTCATCCCCATGTGTCGTCACCTCTGGTGTCTCCTCATCAGACAGAAGACCCAGCATCCCCAACACGTCCTGCTCCACATGCATATCGTCATACCCCTCCTCACTTGTATGCCCATGCTGCCCATCACACTGCACCTTTTCCCCACCGTGCTCCACGGTTTCCTCATTGGGAATCCACAACCATCCACGGTGCACCTGCAGCAGCCTGCCCTCTACAAGCACAGGTCCCACATACTCACTGTCCAGACCACACCCAAGTTCCAATGCCACCCATGTGCCCTCTTGCAGCTGTACTTGATTGAGAGGACGTGCTTGGGAAACCCCCTGTTCCATGGGGTGCTTAGGGGTATGTTCGACTCCCTGGTCAACTCCCTGGTCAACTCCCTGGTCAACTCCCTGGTCAACACCCTGGTCAACACCCTGTTCAACCACATGAAAATTGTCACTCGTGGATGTGCTACTGTGTCCAGAGGCAGTGAAAGTGCTTGTAGACACTGCCGATGCTGCACAAGGGTCGGTCTTGAGAGATGCTGGGGTGGTTGCAGTGGGCAGACCAGGTTTGGAGGGACCCTCCACATGATACACGGGCCTTGCGGCGCAACTCCCCTCATTTTCATCCTTGGTGTGTGGGTTTTGTGCTGGTGCAGTGTCTTGCTGTACTACAGCACCACTGTCATGGACTGCTGTGCCGTTGAACACTCGTTTGAGGGCATCCCTTGTCACATCCTCACTTGGCATTGTAAAGTGCTTTTCCACATACGGTGCGGGGAGGGGGGGCACCACACCCCCTGCAAAACCCAGTGATGACAGTGCATTTTTGATATTGCCCTCATGTTGTACCAATGCACTGTTGGCTTGCGTCATTGCGATGTTGTTGCGCATGGCAAATTGTGCGTATGCTGCTGCACAGGGGGTGATGTCCACAGTGATGTACATGGACTCTGTGTTGAGTGATGGGTGGGGATTTTGTACATACTATATGACAATATGTCAGCAGCAACAATAATGATAGCAATACATGTACATACCACATGATGTATAATAACAACATGTATACACAACAACACCCAACACATGTACCTCCATTACACAGCACATCCACAGCAGCATCCTCCTTTCCCCCCGTAATCAGCAGTGCCCCAAGTGCACGCTGCATATCAAAGCCCATGTGCAGCAGCGTCGTCAGCTCATGTGCCACTGCTTGATGATGGCGTGCAGTCACATAGGCATGCAGGGCACTGCACGCCTCTTGAGACAACATGGCAGCCGCATCTCTAGCCGCTTTACTAGGGGGGCCCTGCTGCAGGGGGACCCCCCATGCAGAGGGGCCTGCACGTGGGGGTGTGCGGGCCAACGTGCTGGTGGTGGTGGTATGGTCGTTGCTGCTGGGCATGCTGCCGGGTTCGCTTTCGTTGTCAAGGAGTTCAAAGAGGTTGGTGGGTGTTTTGCGGGGTGGCGGCCTGTGGGTGGATTGAGAGGGGATGTGATGGTTGGAATACAGGGCGTGTGATGTATGGGTGGGTGGGGTGGGTGGGGGGGTGCATGCGGGTGTGTAGTGACATAAAAAATACACATGGTCACAACAAGAGTGCCCTAAAAAACAAACAAACACATACTCTGTTGCAAGGGCACGTGGCTTTTTGTTGGCTGTGGGCTTTGGCTTGTTGTCTACTGCGTCAAAACCCCTGTGATGATGGCATGCTCATGTGTACATGCTTGTGTGTACATGCTTGTGTGTACATGCTTGTGTGTACATGCTCGTGTGTACATGCTCGTGTGCTCAACACTCGTATAAACACATACTTGAGCTCCACCATGGGCCGCCACCCAGATGTCCCCTGTGTGTGTGATACGCCATAATGATACACACAACCATGCGCACGACCTCCGCATACACGGTGCATGCCTACAAAATACATAGTCGCCTCACACACTACACCATCACACAATCTTTACCGTGCTGATCTGCTTGATCACCTTGGCTTGTTTTGTGTTGCCAACAGCTTGCTGCTGTGCGTGCGCATGCACAGGTGGAGTGCATACGAGTCACATGAATGTCACATTAACATCATATGTATACCATTCACACGAAACAACACCATGTCGCACCTGCTTGCTGGTGCTTGCCTTGTTGGCGGTCTTCCCACTACCAGCACTCTTGTTTGGCACCACAGCCTTGCCACTCTTGGCCTCTGCAGCAGCAGCAGCAGCAGCCTCGGCCTTGCGCTGTGCTTTGGTTTTAAAGACACGGGTGATCACGGGGGGCTGCACCTGCTTGTTCTTGGGTTTGATGCTGTGTGCGTCTTTGATGACACCTTGACATCCTGGCGGAGGGCGCGGCCTGTCGTCCTCGTCCTGTTGTTGAACAAGCAAGGGGTGATCAGGATGGGAGAAGGAGACAGCCTGATCACATGCGAAAAACACACCTCAACATCAAAGAACCGGGGATTCTTGCCATGAGGACACAAGAATATGGATTTCAACGCGTGGTGGGTCTGGTTGGAAGCCCAATCCTTGTGGCGCTGTGCGTTTGCAGCATTTGTTAAAACATACTGCCCCACCACCAGATGGTTTCTGTTCTTCATAAACTCCTCTGCGCATCTGTGCATTGGTTGTAGAATCTTTTGAGGTCAACGCGCGGGTTCACGAACAATGTTTTTTAACAGCATGGTCGTGGTGATGATCAATTGCACTTGTCGATAACGCAACACGTACGGTATGTGAATGACAAACCCATTGCACTTGGGGTTGCTGCAGTAGCCGTGCACACGAGCATCTGCTTCAGTAACGTCGTCCTTGCACCAAGCGCAACACTGTGGTGATCCCGTGTCGTTGTTCTCAGTTTGCGTTGCATCAGCCATGGTGTTGTATGGTGTGGGATTGATATTTTACAGGGATACAAAAACAAGGGATAATTAATAATGGGAGAATTGTAAACATCAAGTTGGGATTTTCACAACGGGTTGTGATGTGTGGTAGTCAACGTGGGCCACCCACCTTGCGCAAGCTCGTGATCGACCTGCTGCCATGCTTGTGTGCTTACAATGGTTGCATTGATGGGCGCCTGTGGGGAGTGTGGTGTGGGTGGGATTGGGTGGGTGTGATTTTCACGCCAAGGAACCTCTTGAGGAACCAAGTGCTCCCAACACCGAGTGCTCTCACCTGACCACCACCCTCATCAGCCCTCTCATACGCCAAAAGCGCCATACACACATCCTGTCGCAGTTGCCCTCGCTGCTGCCGATCCTGCAACCCCCTGTACGTTGTCAAACACGATGGGACATTGCCCTGCAGGGCCTGCAACGTGTGCGATATTGCACGCAGTTGCCCATAGACAAATCCTGCTTTCGTGCCCTGCGCAAACCCTGTTGGGTGTTTGTATTGCGTGATGTTGTTGCTTGTGGCAATGTATGTGGGTTGGTGGGGTTGGTGAACCCACCTGCATCAAAGCCCTGTTGAATGGTCTGTTGCTGCCCCTCTTCTAGACCCTCACGATATCCAGCATTGTAGTGGGTTTCCCTCCGTGTGTTTGATTCACGTTGCAGGTGGTCATCTGGATGGTCATCGTTCCAGACATCGTCCATTGTGATTATCTGTTGGGTAATGCATGCAATTGAAAGCAACACTAGCATGCACATGCAGAAACATCACACGATGACCGAGCAACACCTACCTTTATGACACGTGCTTCGCCCCTATTCGATAAGAGATGTGTTACCACACATCACAGCAATAGTTTAAGATCCATTTGTTGTTGTTTTAGAGAGTGTTGCTTTGTGTAGTTCGTGACCATTTTTCAGCAATATCGGCCTGCCATATACCATGCACATGTAGATGATCAATAGCACACATACCCCATTTAGCATGAATCACGGCGATTAATGAAAAATACAAGCCCCATGTCGCAGGACTGGTGCAATCAGTTTCAGGATGCTTTGCAGGTTTGTACAGCCTTTAACGCAATATGGGTGAGATTTTATGCATGCACCATATACACCAGTCCAGTTGTTTCTGTTTTTCCAATCTCCTGCCAATCTCCTGCCAGTTTCCCACCCTCGCATCTGATCATGCTGCAACACACACACATGCCGAACACACCCACCCACCCACTCACACCCACAAGACTGCCACGAGGGACTTGTATGCATTGCGCAATGCCACCACGCTCGAGCAATACCTCGCTGCGCTTGAGCATGCAGGTGGCACCAGCTATGCAGGTGGCCCCTGTACAGCATCATGGAACAAGGGCAGCATTGCGTATCGTTGTCTCACCTGCCAAACCAGCCAATCTGGTGCCATCTGCGTCGACTGCTTCAAAGCAGGTGGGTTGGTGGTGGTGTGGAAGGGTTGGTGGTGGCGGAACAATGTGCATCGAGTATGCAGACATGTGCAAAGGGAAGCAACCCAACAATTCAAGATAACCCGCGCTCTTGGTCAAATACCCCACGAACAAGTGCCATGAAATACCCCACCAATACGCTCCACACACACCTCCACCAATACGCACCACACACACCTCCACCAATACGCTCAATACACCTCCAAACCCCCCCCCCCCTCTACACCCCCAGGCAACCATGAAGGCCATGATTTCCTCATGTACCAGTCAGACGCAGGGGGATGCTGTGACTGTGGAGACCCCACCTCATGGCTACCCAGTGGCTTCTGCCCCCGACACCGCCCCCCATTGAATGACGACACACCCCGATACGCACTTCCAGAAGACGAGGCTCAACTGGTGCGGGGGGTGTTGCGATGTGTGATGACGGCCATGGGGCTGCAGATGGGGCTCATGAAGCTGGAGGCGACACTGTTTCCATTAAGTAGCTGGCAAGGTGAGGGAGGGGGTTGGGGTTATGAAGGGAGGGGAGGGGGTGTTTTAGGAGAAAGAGGGGAGGAGTTTGTTTGGGGTGGCGGAGGTGGGATATGCATTTGTACCCATGCACACACCCATGCACACACCCATGTACAAAGCAATGCACACGCCCATGTATACACCCCATCCCCATTTACACAGGTGATGTATGGAAGGGTCTTGTTTGGCTATCAGGTCTCTGCAGCAATGCCATTGTACGCGACATGGTGGTGGATGCTGCTGTACAACCCCTCGTGCTAGGAGAAAGGGGAGATGATGCTGGTACACACGTGCAGCCCACGACACAGCAGCAGCACATCACACAGCAACAAGCCACTGCGCGGCAACAGCATGTTGCTGCACCTCTTGACATGGTCAATACCACTGACATGCCCCACACCCATGCACACACCCAAGTACAGCAGGTGCGTGATGCAGCTGACATGTTGGTCCAGCATGCAGAGCGTGTACGTGCACAATGCGTGCAGCGGAGCCCTGTTGGGAGCGCTGCTGGGGAGGGCACGGGGGGGCCTGGTGGGGAGGGCGCAGGGCCGCCTGCATGGCCGGGGGTACGGACAGGTGGGAGTGTATCATTCACAGAGGTGGCCTTGGCAAGTTTGTTGTGCTTACCAACTGTACTTCAAGAGGTAAAGGTGATGATGATGATGATGATGAATATGGTGGTGATGGTGGTGGTAGTTGTGGCGGTGGTGATGGTGGTGGTGCACATGCGCATGTACACATCCCCACACACATACACACATCCTCTCTCACATACGCACATCCCCTCACTCACACACACATCCCCTCACACACATCCCCCCCCCCCTCTCTCACACACACACAAACACACACCTCACCCAACACAAACACAAACAGCCACTGACGTCCCTTTTTCTATTGCTCCTGTACAACAAGCAATACAAGATTGAATTTGGTGTGCAATTATTACGTAATTACCAAGACCTGGTTGCATTTTCATGCGGACCACAAGCAACACCATCGCATGTGAGTGCACAACAGCAAGATGCACAAACAAGAGCAGAGGCTATATCCAACATGCTTGATCGTATCACAGTGCAGGTCCTTCATTCAGCGGTATGATGGTGATGCATGTTGGTGACATAGCTGTTGTTGATGGTGTGGAGTGTGTACTGTTGTGTAATGGTGTTGGGTGGTATTGTGTGGGTAGTATACTGTGGGACATTGTGTGGGTAGTATGATGGTAGTGTCTGGTCATGTTATATATCATGGTTGCATCAGGCATGTTTGCTCTTCTGCCCCCCCTTGAATGTGGCATACCCCCCAACCCCACATCCAACACCCCAAACTCATCTGCAGGAAGCGGTGCTGTACCTTGCCAAGCGTGCATACCTTTTTGATGTCCTCTTTTCCACCCTGCGCAAACAGCTGGACCCCCGGCTGCGAAGGGGCCCCACCCACTTGCAGGCCTATGTGCGTGTGCTGTCAGACATAAAGATATCATTGGTTCCGGAAGCAGCGGTGTATTTGGTCACACGGTCAACGCCATTGGCGGCTATTGTTGACCAATATCAGGTGTGGAGGTGATTGTTTGGCGAATGGATTTGACCATGCGTTTGACCATGTATATTGGGACAAGTGCGTGTAAGTGTGTGTGTGTGTGTACGTCTAGGTGTGTATATGCTTATCTGTCTTCTATTCAGTACACCCATACAATCTCCCAACCTTACTATGTGTTGGAGAAAAACAAAACAAAACACACAGTCCCTCTCCACCCCCCAACACACTCACAGCCCCCCACCGCATCCCCCTCTTCACAACCCCTTGCCATGTCTGCCTTTGATGAGGCCGACCTTGCACGCCTGGCTGTGATGGCTCGTGTGCCTGTTCTTCATGATCAACACTTCAGGATGGATGACTCCTTGGTGACTGTGCTGGACGAAAACATAGAGAAACAAAAGGAAGAAAATAGAGGGGAGGGGAATGAAGAAAACAGAGGGGAGGAGGGAGGGGATGCAGCAACAATGCAGGGGCCTGTGCAAGAAGAGGGGAGCGACCAATCAGGGATGCAGCCTGGTGGGCAACATGATGGTCAACATGATGTCCGACCCAGTCAACATGATGTCCGACCCACCTTGGCAGCAATCCTTGGGTGGGCACAAGGACAACACACCGCATCCCACAACACGGCATCCCCCAACACATCATCCTACAACACAGCATCCTACAATACCGAATCATCACATAGCCCCTCTCCCCATGGCCCCCAGCCCTTGTCATTCCTAGGTCAGCCATGGAAGCAGCTGATGTATATACTGGCTCGCCTGCAGCGATATGAATTGCATACACGTCAGCAGGGTGTGCACGTGGAGCATGAGTCATCACAATGGCGTAATGTAACAAGCCTGGAGGTGTGTTGCTGTTTGTGTGGGGGTGGTTGTTTGGGAGGTGTGTTGTTGTTTGGGAGGTGTGTTGGTGTTTGGAAAAGAGAGGGGGGAGGGGGGTGGAAGGGTAGCACATTGGTGACTTGGCACTGTACTGTGTACATGTTACTTGTATACATGTTCATTATACACTGTGTCACAAGACGAAACACCTCCCATACACATGCAAAACACATCCCCCACCACACACATTCCCACACCACCCACATCCCCACACCACCCACATTCCCACACCACCCACACCATACCCCCAGGTTAACCTCCTCAGCTACATCATTCTAGAGGTGGTCAATTGCCTGCTGGGTGGTGTCGCCCCCTCCTCCTCTGTTGGCAGTCAAGCAGCACGACTCGATCCACCACTGCTTCATGCTGCATTACAGTGTGCATTGGTGCAGGCACAGGAGGTGTGTTTGTGGGGAGTGTGTTTGCTGATGTGGGGAGTGTGTTTGCTGATGTGGGGAGTGGTGTGGGGATGTGGGGAGTGGGGGGGAGTGTGTATGGTGGTGGGGGGAGTGTGTTGAGGTGTATGATGGTGTGGTGTGTATGATTGAGGGTGTATTGTATTGTACAGAGGGTAGACAGCATTTCTTTCAACATACAGATGGCAGAGTGGTGGACATACCAGTGGTACCCTTATTTGTCAGACATAAAAGCAATGACATCCATGGCTGACATGGGGAACAAGCTTATGACTGGGAAACTACGGGTGTGTGTGTGTGTATGGTTGTGTATTACTGCAAATCGTTGTGTATTGTTGTGAATTGCTGCACATTGCCCATGCATTCCACAACCCTTGATGCTTTTCACACACACATGCCACACACAAAGGGTGGCTCCCCCTCCTCCCCCAAACACACTCAAATACACACACACACACTTCCCCCCCACCCCCCAACAAACACACACAGGGCTCCGCACAACTCCCCCTCCATCGCACCGTAGCCATTCTATACACTGCTCTCCTCCGAGGCTCCACCCCTGCCCGCACCTGCGACCCCACCCTCCCTACACCGTTCTCCCCCTCCACAAATCCCCTCCTTGCGGTGCTTTCCAGGCCACCCATTCCAATCTCAGCCACACCTACCATCCCTAACACCCCCACCGACACCACCAACACCACCAACAAAAACAATAACAACATGGGGGACACTGTGGATACAACAGGAGGTAACAGGCTTGCCTCACCAAACACACCCATTGTGGTCCACCCCCACTGGGCAGCGTGGTTGTTCATGACACAGGTACACAATACAGGCTTTTACACTCTACACCTGACACTACAAGTTGAGAAACCTTTGAAAATTCACAAATTACAAAAAAAAATTGAAAAAAATCCAACCTAAGAAATCTATAAAAAACTCTACTTACATACATACAAACTCTATACAGGTGTACAATGGGGTGTGGGTACGCAACGGTCAGCAGCTACGTATAGCATCAGCTGTGTACAGACAGCCTGACTGGGCCCCATTTGGGCTGCTGCCTGATGTGTCTGGGTGTCAGATGTGGTTGTCGAGGACAGTGGTGGAGTGGTATGGGTGTGGTGGGTATGGTTGTGTGTGTGTAGTGTGTGTGGTGTGTTTGTGGTGTGGGTGTGTGATGTGTATAAACACAAATGCATGTTGAAATACACATCAAACCTATACTTAGTACCTCCCTATGCACAATATACCCCTATGTACAATACTCCCACCCTTTTCACAGGGTGCGTGCCACTGCCAGCAACCCAACACCATCCACAACCTCTCCTTGTCCTTCTCCTCACCCATCCCTACAATCATCCCTACAATGGATTACGGATCTGGTGGTCAACATGGAAGTGGTCAACATGGAAGCACCCGGTGGGCGTTTGACTGACCTTCGCTTGACTGACCTTGAAGCAACAGCATGGTTGTGTTGGCCTGATGCACATAAAAAGCGTCGTGCTGCCATGTTGACCGATTCGTTGACCAATTCGTTGACCAATCCGTTGACCGATTTAATGACCGATCAGTCAAACATGATGTCAGCCAGTCATGAGGCTGTGTTGCGAATCAAGGGTGGGGTGTTGAAGAGGGGAGGGGAGGTGTCTGATGTGTTGCGATTTGTATTGGCACTCCTGAGAGAAACCCTTCACTTGCAAACGGTATGGGGATGATGATATTTGTTAAATGGGGATGACGTGTTGACGTGTATTAAATGGGGATGATGTGTGTTGATGGGGATGATGTGTGTTGTGCATCTGTTGGGATGTTTTGCATGTGGCTACACATATCACACACACAAATTCCCTTTGCAAAACACCACATTCCATTCAAAACATGCCCCCCCCCCCCCGCCCCC
>VFQP010000480.1_pt1 | contig 77186 bp, 128 predicted proteins | sample 3512351 | NCBI WGS metagenome assembly VFQP01 (sample SAMN10412372, study PRJNA504923) | tailings metagenome | isolation source: Relicate 1 Philex TSF1 revegetated site | place: Philippines: Tuba, Benguet | collected 2017-08-29
ACACACACACACACACACACACACACACACACACACACACACACACACACACACATATACACAACAGGGTTTGTCCCCTACCGTGACTCCAAGCTCACCCGCCTATTGCAAGACTCATTGGGTGGCAACACAAAAACAGTCATGATTGCCAATTGTGGCCCAGCTGATTACAACTATGATGAAACACTGAGTACACTGCGATATGCATCTCGTGCCAAGCTGATTAAGAATCAACCCAAGATTAATGAAGATCCCAAGGTGTATTGATGTGTATGGGTGGTGGTAGCGGTGTGTTTTTACTAGTGTGTGTTGGTGTTGATAGTGGTGTATACATGCTGTACAATGAAGCATCGCCCATTATTACCATGCCTCTTTGTTGTGTGTACCACATGCATACACACTGGAACATGCATGACTGTGCATTGTATTGCCTGCACATCCATCTCCACACACACCAATCTCATACCCACCATTCTCATACACACCCATATTCATACACATTCTAAACACAACAGGATGCCATGCTGCGTCAGTTTCAAGAAGAAATTGCACGATTACGGTAATGATGAGCGCACACACTGAGTATCATTGATATACACATCCACACTGAGACCACCACCTTTCATACCCCACACCATCACAGGGCCGAACTGGACGCCGCCGAAACAGGCCCCCCCTCTGGCCACCCCCAGACACAGCCCCCTCCCCGCAGCGTCAAATCCCTCACCCAGGAGGAGATAGAGGCCCTGCGTGCCCAACTGGAGCAAGAGCTGCTTGCCCAATATGCAGCAGAGGGACGTGTGGTGGATGCTGCTGCCATGCGCTCCATCAAGAGCCAAGCAGCAGCGGGGGCTGCGGCTGCTGCGGGTGGTGGGGAAGGGGGTGGTGGGGAGGGGGGAGGTGCAGTGGCAAGGCAAAAGCAGCTGGAGCAGGAGGCTGAGGCTGTGAGGCAACGCAAGTATGTTTTTTTCAGGGGGGGATTATTTATGCATGTGCTTTATTTTTTATTTATTCATGTGTAGGTGTTCCTGTTTAGCTGGGGTGTGGGATGACACCCAAACATAGTGCTAAACATTGAACCCCTCTCTCACACACTCACACAGTGCTGCACTGGCAAAGAAGTTAGAGGCGCTCCAGGGTAAGCTGCTGCATGGGAATGGTCAACTCAAAGCATCTGCCACACTCAAGGAGCAACAAGTACAACGGTATGTATTGTGTGGTCATGGGTGGCTGGATGGGATGGCTGTGATATATACACTCGTACATACACTCCTACATACACTACAATGTGTATGCGCTCCTACATACACTACAGCATACACTTCTCCATACAAGTTTATATACGCTCCAATGTGTACACAACCTACATCACAATAACACCCACCCACCACACAGCAAGCAAGTGGCCCTTCAGGAACTTTCCGAAGCAGAGGCCCAGGCAGGCAAACGTGTGGCTGAACTCGAAGAAGTCGCCCTGGCTGAGGGAAAAAAGTATGGGAGCGTTGCAGAGGAATGTGAGGCCAAGGGGAAAAAGTTGGACAAGCTGGAAAAACGACTGGGGGAGCTTCAGGCGGATATACGAGATGCGTATAGGGACTTTCAAGCGGTACATGGTGGGAAGTGTGTGGGGAATGCTGAGGGGATATCTGGTGTTGTTATGTATGGAAATATTGGGCACACAACAATGTTGCCGGTACGCGCAACCCCTTCATTATGCACCATCACACCCCCACCCCCAAATCCAACATGCCAATCCAATAAAAAAAAAAACACCTTTTGTACAATTTTTCATCAGGAAAAAGAGAGTCTATTGGATCAAATACGTGGCCTGCAGCAGCAAGTAGAGCTCAAAGAAATGCTCTGTGAGTTGTTCATTCCACCCAGGCATGTCTCCACAGTGCGCAAAACAGCAGTGTGGGATGATGTGAGTCAAGTCTGGAAGGTCCCTCTAACCCAGGGACAAGGGCCTGTGATGGCTTCCACCCAGGTCTGTGGTATTGTGTATTGAGGGGTGTGGTGTATTGAGGGGTGTGGTTTACATATCATCATGACATTTGTATATGACAGCATGAAAAACAGAGCACACACATACCAAAACACATACCAAAACACATACCGAAACACAAACCGACCCAGGCCAAGCGCCCACCGACAGCTGGTGCAGCACTGCGGCGTGCAGCCACTGCCAAGGGGTTGGGGTCCCCTGGGAGCCCCTCACGCAGCTTGACAATACAACTGCAGCCTGATGCTATGGAACGCACGACCAATGATTACGTAAGCCCCATGGCTGCAGCACAGGTGTGTTTGAGGTGTGTGTGTGTACATTCACAGGCGTGTCCATAGCAACACGCGGTGACTCGTGTTCAGAAATCACACACCTTGGAAACACGCCTCAGAAACACATTGCACCTCAACATCCCCCACCAGGAGGGGAGCTACTTGTTCACAAGCAATAGTCGTGGGGAGGAGCGCGTGTTTTTGGGTGACACCTCTTTGCTCGACAGCTTTGTGTCCCCACCGATGCAACCAGCACCGGTGTCGCCAGGGATCACGTCGACTGGTATGCAGCGCTCAGCAACCAGTGTGACCATGGCCCGCGCCAAGAGCAGCAAGCGCCCAGGCGTTGGGCGTTGATGAAGTGGTTTTGAGTATTTTGAGAAGATGCAAAACAAACACAATTTTTAACAGCTGAGCAGCAATAGCAAATCAAACCACATACATAGCCTCCATTCATATAGTCTATTGCTTTTGCCATCCTTCATCATCATCCAGCACATTTTCCCCTCGTCTTCCCCGCCTTTTCAATCGAACCCCTTGATGTTGTGCGATAGTATGTACCATGTATAGCAACATCCACACCAATCAGCACCCATCAACTACCAGCATCAACTACCATACTACAGCACCATTGCCTATGCAACATAACGACGACTATACATCGCCATCGTGTTGGCAAAGTGTCACTGCGTGTCTGCACTATCACCTCGCACGGCTTACCACACCTTTTTCCGATCAACACCAACCTTTGTATGGTGCACCACCTGTTGCCCATCTTCCCGACACCGCTGTCCCTGCCCACGCTTCCTCCTACACACCACCACAACCAAGTCAACCCCTGTGGATGTCACCGGATAGCACACACAGTTCCTCAGTGTTGAGCAGCTTGTCAGTCACCGATTCTCTAAGTCAAGGTGTGGTGTTTGTTTGGTGGTGGTGTTTTGACGACGGTGTTGTTGGGATGATGGTGTTGCTTGCCCCTGCATGCACACACACAGCCACATACCTCTGTGACAGGGTCAGAGCAGCCTTGTCTGGCCCCCTCACTGCCCCCCTCCTATTCCACATCCACCAGTGCCCCTGCCCCTGCTGCCATGCACCCTGAGGGTGGCATTGAGCTCAAGCAAGCAGCAAGCAATCCATGCCTGGGACAGTATCACTTGGATCCTGCTAGTCGCGGGTTTGTGAAGTCACGTGTGGGTGGTGGCGGGTGAGGTGTGTGATAAAAGCTAAAACTGTGATTCGCACCCGGATATGTGGTTGCGAAAATAAAGAGCGACCTGCTATTTTGTTGTATACGTTTTGTACTACGTAGATGATGTTTGACAACCACGAAAGAGTGACAGAGAGTGTTGACAAGCACATGATCGTATAGTATACATAAGGAACAGTATCTTTTATAATAACATCAAGTATTCCAAGTGTGTGTTACACAAGTGTGTGCTCCACACTGAACAGTATGAAAAGCACCACAGCAGCAGCAGTGGTAGTTATTGTGATGACCAATACAAACACATCACTGTGTGCGCATACGCTCATGTAAACCATACCCTCATGAAACAAAGCACCAATCATGCATCACCATTGTATGCCCATACCAGCCCATGTACTACATGCTCGCCCAACACAAAACACCTCCCTTAAGGCAAAAACCATCTCCCCTTTCTTTCACACATGTTGTTCACGTCTTTCATAAATGTTCTCTCATGTTTCACAGCAGCTGCCAGCCATCAGCAGTGGCAGCAGAATCCATCGACGCCCGCCCCCCCCCTTCCCTGGGTGACCCCACACACCGGGGTGACAACAACACTGTGCTGGCACCCAAATCCGCCACACTGCTCCCTGGAGAGGGGCCCTGCAGCGTGGGGGGTCCCTCTATCCCACGTGGGGTGTGTGCTGCTGCTGCCCGGGGTGTGCTGCTGCCTTCATGGATGCTGGTGGTGGGGGACACGAGGACACATGATGCTGCGAGTGACTCAGGGGGGGAGGTGGGGGGGAGCACAAGGTGGTGGCGATGCAGGGGTGGTGGCGGCGACCTGCGTGTGTGTGTGGGGGGGGGATGGTGCGTGGTTGTTGATGTTGATGTGGGGTGGTGGTTGATACAACAGACATACACACAATGTACATAATGGACCGATATGTAAGTAATGCTTCCACATGTCCCTATAACGTTGGTGTATACAACGGTAAAAAAAAAGCACAGAAAACTACCATGTGCAACATGACAACAACACACAGGGGTGTGTGTGCATGAACGATGAGAAGACACACACAGCAACACACAGCTGCAGCACATGAGGTTTGTTCACATGACGATGATGATGATGATGATGATGATGATGATGATGATGATGATGATGCTGTCAGCGATGATCAAGAGGGGGAGGGGGTGCATGCTGCATGCTGTGTGTAGTATGCTGCCCACTGTTTACTGTGTACTGTGCACCACACTGTGTTGTACCTGTTGCTTGGTACATACCATGTGGCTGTTGCTACCACCTCCACCACCACCACCTCCACCACCACCACCTCCACCCACTATCACCCCTGGTAAACAGCTGTTGCACATGCCCACACACCCCTGCCCTCCTTTTCATCAACCACCACACATCATACCCTATGAACAAACCATCATGTGCACTGTGCTGCTGTGTGTTGCCTCATACACACACCACAGCCCCTGTCAAGTACTCCCCTGTCTTCTGCCCTCAGCATCAGCATCAGCAACACAGCCGCCCCTCTTGATCATCATGAGCTCTCATCATCGTCTGACATACAGAAAAAGCAAACACACACGTCTGACATACAGAAAAAGCAAACACACACATACACGATGCGACCAGTTGCAGTGATGAAGAGATATTAGCAGCAGCACACACACAAGCATACGCACACGCACAGGCAAAGACAAAGAGATGTACACATATTTCCATAGTATCCTCGCACACATATACCAACATGCACCACCACAACAACAAGTCAAAACACACATGAACAGCACACAAGTACGCCATCACATAAACAACCCACCACCACCACCAGGTTGCATCACAAAACACATCACCATCATCACACACCGTGATCGTTTGTGTTGGCGGTCTGCGCTGCGGGGTGTTGGTGATCGACTCCCACGCCTGCCCTGCTTTGACCGGTCACCACGCTTGTTCTCATGCACGTTGACCTTGTCTTGTTGTTGACCATGTTGACCATGACCACCTTCTACCGCATGCCTTACAAGCCCCCTTTTTCCCCCTTGTTGTTGTTGTTGTTGTTTCTCACCAGTGTCATGTTGCTTACGACCACCAGTGCTATGTTGTCTACTACCACCACCATCATTATGTTGCTTACCACCTTGTTTACCACCACCACCACCACCACCACCATCATGATGATTGTCAGACAACCATGGGTGGGTGAGCATTTCTGCAGCAGTGGCACGTTTGCTGGGGTCAAACTCCAACATGGGAAGCAGGAATGAGGTCAACGCTGCTGCCTGAGTGAATGAGGGGGTTGTGTGTGTGTGTGAATACAAGGTGGGGGGTTGAGTAGTATGTGTTTAACATGTGTGAATTGCAGGTTGTATAATCCCCATGATGTGTCATCCTATGTGGACACACATGCTCAACACATTTCTATACACAAACGCGACATCACAATACAGATGTCTGTACATATACACCACTGTACATATACACCACTGTACATATACAAACACCACGGCTCGGGGAATTGTAGTCTGAGTAATGTTCATCACAATGATCAGAGTGTATATACGTGAAAAGATGTGGTTTTCGTCATAGCCGTGTACAATGCAGGGTGTGTTTCATCAATCATACACACATGTACATGATATACACAACGCATCATGTAAACAACAATGCACCAGTATACACACATGAGCACACACAATACACAACATTCAACACACACAATACACAACATACAAACACACACAATACATGACATACAATACACACACAATACATGACATACAACACACATGCACTGCTCCGATTGACGTTTGAATTCATACCAACACATGGTTGGTCAATAGTCTAACATGTACTTATATAATTGGTTATTCATCATTGCAGCAGCATGTGACAATACAAGCACCATCACACATACAAGCAACATCACACATACAAGACGATCACACATACAAGCAACATCACACACATTCAAGCAACAACATACACAACAAAAGGTACACACCACCACCACATACACAACAACATACATACAAGCACCATATCACATACAAGCACCATATCACATACAAGCACCATATCACATACAAGCACCATCACACATACACAACATCACCAGACACAACAACACCAGGTATGGTACACAACACACCTCATCCACTGCAAGTCGGTATTTCTCCACAAGCACTTCATCCAATGCCCAGTATTTCAGTTTGTGTATATGTCTGAGTTCACCATGTCTGTTGAAGAAGTCATTGGCATACCTACCTGCACTTGCCATCTGTGAGACAGGGGTGTGGGAGAGGTGTTTGTGAGGGTGTTTGTGAGTGTGTGTGTGTGAATGTCAGCGAGTGTGTGTGGTGAGGGGCAATGGTGTGTATGTGGTAGTGCAATACACAAAAAGAACAGAATACACATACATGCACACCCCACACAACACCCTATACAAACCCCACACCCACAACGACACCATCCACCCCTTCTTACCTTTTTAGGCATGCGCCCCAGCAGCTCCATCATCAACGCCAAGTGGTCCTCATCCCTGTCATAATCACGACCACTCTTGGGCTCAAACAGCAAATCCCCTGTAACCAGTTCAAACACCATGCATGCAAATGACCACATGTCTGCACTGGTGTCATATTTCTGACCCAACAGCACCTGGTAATGGTGGTGTTTGTATTGTGGTGTATAGTGGTGTATGTATAATACAAGGAACACGTGGAAATATCCGTGTGTGTGTATGGTACGTGTATATAGCATACAACTCGTGGTACGCGGTGTGTGTGTATGGTACGTGTATATACAGGTATGTATAGAGCGAGTATATATACATAATACAACAGCATGTGGGTGCCACATAGTAGTGGGTTGTGAACAAGCACACACAACACACGTCGCAGGGCTACCCCACCAACACAATGCGATGATAGTATAGGCCACACACATACGAAGCATGCACCCATTGTGTGGTGGGGTGCGCACCAGATACCAGGTGGCCATATGTAGTAATTGTACAACACACACACATATATATATATATACCTCAACCCACACATATATATATACCTCAACCCACACAAATACCACCCATACAAAATTACCACCCATACCAAACATCAACACACGGCCATACAAAACACACGCCCACACAAAACACACACACCTCTGGTGACCGGTACTGCCGTGTTTGTATATCATCTGTGAAATGCTTGTGCGTCCAACATGCATTGCCAAAATCAACAATGCGACTGTCATTACGCATCAAACGCTCATAAAAACTCTCATGTGAGATCATGTTGGGATCAGCATCACCATCGTCAGCGGGCACAGATGGCGTGGTTGTGTTGTTGACCTGTGTCGTCTTGTCATTGTCAGTAACATTCTTGTCAGCATTGTCATTTGTAGTAGCATCGTCCTTGTGTTGTTCAACTGCATCTGACGATGATCCCCCATGTTGTTGATCATCATCAGCATGACGCTCATTCTTCACACCACTTGTAGCCTCCTCATCTGCACCACCCCCTTGCCCATGGGTATCCCCACCAACTCGACCCCCCCCAGTTGTTGTGGTGGTGGTGCCCGTCACGGCATCCGCATCCCCAGGTGCCCCATCATGAGCCACTGCCGTCCCACCCGCTGCCTTTTTCGCTTTTCGTTTTGCCTTTTTCTTTTGGTTTTTCGTCAACTGCCCACCTGAAGCGGTCTGTGCAGCCCCCGTACTGGTGGTGGGCGCAGCAGGTGGTGTGGAGGAAGGTACAGCATTGGATGGTGGGCGGGGGCCGTGCATGGGCATGGTGAGCATGACGTTTTCAGGTTTGAGGTCTGTGATGATGATGGGGGTGGATTGTATGATGGTGGATTGTGTAGGAACGTATGTATATATTGGCAACACGATAATGTGTACATGCACATAGAACATGCATACAAAACAATAAAACACAGCACCACCACACACACCCCACCACACACACACCACCACACATACACACCTGTATGTATGATTTTGCACTTGGCATGCAGATAGTCCAACCCAACCAACACCTGCCGTGCAAGCTTGCGCACAAACGGAATTGGAATGCCACGATAATTGTAGTGCTTGATCAACGCAAGCAAATTATCACCCAACACCTCAAACACCATGCAAATGTGCTTGCCATTGGGGCCAACATGGGCAAAGGAATCAAGCAGCTGTACACAGTGACTGCTACCATGTGGGTCATTGTCACGAATTTGGGTGAGCAGTAGAATTTCATCCTGGGCAGCCTCTGTGTATTGCGATGCACTTTTTTGCACCTTGAGTGCACCCTGCTTGCCAGTGGTTGTGTCGTGGACGAGCCACACGGTGGAAAAATGACCCCATCCGAGCTTTTGTTGTACGATGTATTTGCCATTGTTGAATTTTTCACCAATCCTGACGGGGTGGTAGCCACCTGAGAGTGTTGTTGTCAAGGGGTTGAGAGGATGGGTGCTGCTGCTGATGGGGAGACGATGCACGCTTCTCAGAGAGAAACACACCTTTTTTGTAGTCCTCCATTCCCTCATCTTCGCTGCTGTGGTCATCTTCAGCACTGCTGTATGAGTCGTGCTTGCTGCTGTCATGCTGTTTGGGGCCTGGGTGGTTGTGGACGGTGTGTTGTTGGCCGATGACACCCGATGCACACCCTCCACCCCAGGGTACAACTACTACCTGATGATTGTGGAACACCACCTGGCTTGCGTTTGGTCTTTTTCTTGGTGCTGTTGGCAGCCGTACGAGGCCCTGTGTTGTGTTGTGTAGAACAGATGTTTCTGTCTATCACACAACGAGCACAATGCCGGCCAGTGGAACTCACCTGCACCCCTCTGCATGTTTTATATCAATGCAATAGAATCGTTACAAAGTTAGACAGCACATTTCGTTGGTGTTGTGCAACGCCATCGTGCGTATTGTATTTGCAACGATTGCGGCAGCTGGTATTGGGTATAAATGCTATGGCTGTGTGTTGACCAATGTGTTCAATGTTTATTCATCACATCAAGTTTATGTCCATGCATGACAAAGTGCACATTTGTTTCCAAAACAGAAAAGACGGCTTGCTGTTGATGGAGCCCCTGAGGTCAGGCCGTCCTCGGGCACTGATCAAGGTGTGTACAAGCCACCCTGGGAGAACGAGGGGGTGGAGTGCCATGGTGTGTATACCCTGTACACGTTGTGTGTATATGTGGTCATCTGGTGTCAGAAACCTGCTCGCTTTAGGCGCAACGGGTGGGAGAGGATGTCACAGAGAGGACCAGTGTATTCATGTATCTTTCCGTGTGTGTGTTCATGTGTGTATTTTACTGCACATTGCTGCACAGTGGATGGGGTTGCGGCACCTCTGATATGACCATCTCCCCGGGGGGGGGCGCGACAGCATATGCACAGATCATAATCAAGTTGCAAATCACGTTGTAAAAAGTTGCAAGCCTGCTGCATACACTACAGTTATTCACAAATACCAACAAACCAACAACCAACTCGTAAACAACTCAAGCAGCCTCATGCGTATCCGTTTGATCGAGCAATCACCTTTCTCGTCGTGTATTGCACAGTAATCGTGCTACAACACCTGCAACACAATGTTGCTGCATACCCAGCGTCATTTCTCCACCCAAAACACACTGCATCGACCAGCCAACCCACCTCCCTCGACTCGCCCCTCCAACCACCCCTCTCTCTCCACCTGCCCACGTGCGACACCCAAGCGCCCCGATTGGGCCACCTCCCCAGACGATGCACAACCATCGCAACCCATCAACAGCGTCTTTGTCACCCGACCCAATCTCACCACGGATGACCTCACCAGCCCCTTTGCCCGGGCGGGTGGGTTGAGTGGGGGGAACAGTGGGGAGGATTGGAGGGCGGATTTGCGACAGCTGAGCAATGCAATATCAGCAGTGGATGATGAAGAAATGGTGGGTGGTCTTGGGGGTGCTCTTTTTGTTGGCAGGCCAAGTGTGATGACTGGCTTTTGTTGTTGTTGACTGTTTTGCACATGAGTATACACGTACATGCATGTGTGTGTTGTACTGATCATACACACCCTATATATCACCCACACACCCTATATCACACACACCCTATATCACACCCCATCACACAGGACCCCCCCTCCATGACCACCACCACCACCACCACTGAAAGTGACACTGAGGATGATTGGTTTCCTAGAGAACGTGCCTACTTAGTGGGTGTGGCATCCAAGGGTCCAGGTGCAAAGCGCAGCACAGGGTATAGCATACAAGAGTCACTGGAGGAGTTGGAGAGATTGGCTGTGACTGCTGGGTTGGAGGTATGGTGATTGTTTGTGTGTTTGTGTTTGTTTTTTGTTTGTTTGTGTGTGTTTGTTTTTTGTTTGTGTGTGTGTTTGTGTGTGTTTGTTGTGTTTTGCAAATTATGTACGTAGCAACATTCCATGTGGCATTATTCCATGTGTAGCAATGTTCCAGTTGGAATTCTCTTTTTGCAACCCCCCTTCTTCCCCCACCCTTTCCCATCACCCCCCCATCACATAGGTGGTGGGCTCCACATACCAACACCTCGAAACCCCCTCCCCCCGCACCTACATCGGCACCGGCAAGCTCAACGAAATCGCCGCCTCTGTCGCCCGCACTGATGCAGAAACCGTCATTTTTGATGATGAACTCACACCTGGACAGCTCCGCAACTTGTCGAAAGTGCTGGGGGAGTCTGTTCGATTATGTGACCGGACAGCATTGATTTTGGATATTTTCAGTCAACGTGCAGCCACCAGAGAAGGGCAGCTGCAGGTGAGGGAATCACGGATGAATACATGGATGTGGGTAAAAGGACCTTCACAATGAATACACTACTTAATACACTTGTGGTGTGGTACATGCGCCCAACATACACAAAACACATACATACACACGCAGGTGGCATTGGCCCAGGCAGAATACCAGCTGCCCCGGTTGACTCGCTTGTGGACGCATTTGGAGCGGCAGAGTGGGTCTGGGCAGGTCAAGGGTATGGGTGAGAAGCAGATTGAGGTGGATAAGAGGTTGTTGAGGTCAAGGATGGCTGCTATTCGACAGGATTTGGATTCGGTATGTTGTGCTTGGGGGGGGGGGGGGGTACTCTGTGTGTGTGTGTGTGTGAGAGAGAGAGAGAGAGAGTGTGTGTGTGTGTCTGCGTCTGCGTCTTTTCAGTATGTGTGTGTGTGTTGGGTGTTTGTATGTGTTACATAGAAAATGCACCATATCACTATCACTATCACCGTTCTCTCATGCAACACACACACAACACACATGCAACACAAATACAACACAACTGTACAACACAACTGTACAACACAACTGTACAATACACACACACACAACACACACAACACACACACACACACACACAACACACACACAGGTACGTCTGCACAGACAGCAGTACAGGAAGCGTAGGGCAGAGGCACCCATACCAGTGGTAGCACTCGTGGGATATACAAATGCAGGCAAATCCACATTACTCAACCAAATCACCAATGCAGGGGTATGCTGGGAGGTGGGTGTTTGATGGGCTGTTGTTTGATTGGGTGTGTAACCCCTATTATATTATAGGGGTGTTGGGCTGTTTGTGTGTGCTATACAAAACATGGTGTGCATGCATTTCTCTCTCACATTCACACACACACACCATCACTATATCATCACCCAGGTATTGGCAGAGGACAAGTTGTTTGCCACCCTAGACCCCACCACACGTAGGACTGACCTACCCTCAGGGAAACAAGTACTGTTCACTGACACTGTGGGTATGTGATTGTGTGTATTAGAGAAAGAGGGAGGGTGTGTATGTATATGTATGTAAATGTATGTGTGTGTATGTATGTGTATGTATGTGTTTGCATGCACGCCTTTATCTGCTTCTTAACACGTACACCACATGCATACCCACACACACAAACGTAACCCCACACAACACCCCAAAACAACCCCCCCCCCCCCCCCCATACACACTCAGGTTTCATCCAGAAGCTCCCCACACAACTGGTAGCAGCATTCAGAGCCACACTGGAGGAAATTGCTGATGCCTCACTGTTACTCCATGTTGTGGATGTCAGTCATGGAAACGCTGCTGCACAAACAGAAGCAGTGCATGCTGTGTTGGAGGAATTGGGTGTGGATGATATACCGTGTATATATGTGTGGAACAAGGTATAGCATGGGGAGTGGGGAGTGTGGGAGTGGGGAGTGGGGAGTGAGGAGTGGGGAGTGAGGAGTGGGGAGTGAGGAGTGGGGAGTGGGGGAGTGGGGAGTGTTTTTTTTCTTCCTAGTGTGTATGTGAATATGAAATTGTTAATCTAATATGCCATATTGGTTTATCTAATATGCCATCATGACACTCCTCTTCTCTCTTTCACAAAACAATACACAGTCATGTACATCAATCACATACACCCTCACACTCATGTACATCAATCACACACACCCCACACCCCGCACACCCTCACATACAACACCCTCCACACTTCAGGTGGACAATTGCAAGGACCCCTCCTTTGTGTCGGCAGTAGCAGCAGCACGACCAGCCACTGTGTGTTGTAGTGGTCTCACCGGTCAAGGTGTACCAGAGCTGTTGCAGTCTATAAGTGATGCACTGCAGGCACAGATGATGGCAGTGGAGGCATTGGTGCCTTATAAATGTGGGGAGCTGGTGGATGAGATACATCGTGTGGGGTACGTGTGGGTGGGTGGGTGGGGGGAGTTGGGTAGGTGGGGGAGGTGTACCCTCCACACATGCGACTACACACACCCCTATACCCCTTCCCCCTCACACCCCTTTTCTCACACACCTTCCCTCACACCCCTTTCTCACACACCTTTTTTCACCTCCCCCCACCCCCCCTCACAGTATTGTCAAGGAGGAGTCATTCACAGACAATGGTACACTAGTGACAGCATTTGTACCAGAGTACCTAGCACATAAGCTCACACCCATGCTTGTGGGGGGTGGGAATGGGAGTGCACGTCCTTCTCCCTCTTCTGCCCCTGGTGGGAATGGTGTGGTGGGGATGGGGGGGTTGGGGGGTACAGGGAGCGGGGGGCATGGTGCTGCAACACGTGGGAGTGGGGTGGATAAACAGCAAGTGTGGCATGATGATGAGGAAGAGGGATTTGTGGTGGACACATGAGGGGGGGGCGGGGTTGTTTTTCTGGACCGGGGGTTGTTTTTCTGGACTGGGGGTTGTTTTTCTGTACTGGGGGTTGTTTTTCTGGACTGGGGGTTGTTTGTGGGACAAGCAAGGGTTGTTTGTAGGACAAGGTTTATTTGTTGTACATTGGAAAAGAGGAGCAGTGGTGCATGATGGGGGCTGAGGTGCTGCATGGGATGTGGCTATGCTCGTTGTGTGTTGCTGATGTTTGTACCCTGCTGCTGCTGCTGATGTTGTGCGTTTTCCCCAAGGTGTGTTGTGCGATTGTTGCATGGTTCTGTACCACATACATACATCATGAGTACAAATGTAATGACAACAAATGTACGAATTGCACATGCAATGAACGAAATATCAGCAGCAGCAATACATGTCCTCACACTATCATCACCCTCACCACCCTCACAACATCATCACCCTCACAACATCATCACCCTCACCACATCATCGCCCTCCTCACATCATCACCCTCAAAACATCACGACAACATACCAACAGCGTCCGCCACCTCCACCCCACCCTCCACCCCACCCTCCACCCCGCCCTCCACCCCACCTCCCACATCACTCACATACTCCCGACTGTACCCCCAATGCCCTCCCCCTCCAAACATCAGCGGAAACGCAGCTGTGCACTCTGGCACGCAAAACACCTCTGGGTACACCACGCGCGCCAGTGTCAACCCCCGTGCTTCTGCGACGGTCCAAGGGCGGGCCCCCCTTCCCACCGGCACACTGGACCCCGTGCGCAACAGGCCCTCGACTGTTTCCACACGCAGCCGACCCTCCCCCACAGCCAGCATAGCCCCCACCATGTGCCGAACCTGCTTGTATAAAAACGAGGTGCCCTGGACCCGGATGCACAGGCCGAGGGAGGGGCCCCCGTCAGTGATGGTGATGGCATGTATGGTTTTGACTGGGTCACGTTGGGTGGTGGATAGGTTGGCAAACTGAGTAAAGTCATGTGTACCTTGAAAGAGCGTGGCAACATGACTGTGAGGGGGATGGTGTGTGTGTGGTGTGGGTGTGTGTGGGTGTGGGTGTTTAGTTCATTATAAAGTACTTGTGGTGTCTGTGTGTGTGGGTCATATTCATGTGTGCACTGTCTGGGTTTTGCTTCGAAATACCATCATGCATATTGTCCACATACATGCACACACACGCCCACATACACACACGCCCATAACCCACACATACACCCCCACATACTCCCACGTACCGCACAGCGTCCATGTCTAGTGTGTTGCGCACCCCCATGCGGTACCGATACAGGAAAGGAGAGGGGTCATGTCCCGGGTACAAGTGATAGCAGTATGTTTTACCTACTGCACAATACCTGTAGCACAGGATTGTGTGGTGTTTTGTGAGGGGTTGCTGATCACACAAACACACACACCACCCACCCATTCACACCATTCATTCACACACACATCCCACAACACACCCCACAACCCCCCCCCCAAAACACCCACACACCTAGCATGAAATGCATCAGGCACATCTTGTACTGCAAGCACACGTATAGATTTGGGTAGTTGGGCATTGAGGGCCTTGTGCAGCATGTCTGTATGCAGTTCCTTTCTTGTGGTGAGGAAATTGCACACCTGTGAGAAATGAGAGGGGTGTGTGTTTGTGCATGGTGTGTATATTGAGCTTCAATAGAACACCATGATAGCACACATGCACACAATACAGAGATGGTACACAGGCGCAAGTATATGTACAAGAAAACATACAAGTATACATACATATACACAAACATACATACATATACACAAGTATACATACATATACACAAACATACACACACACACACAATACACACACAATACACACAGAATACACACAGAATACACACCACTACACAGCACTACCCTATATTGCACACCACTACACACACCACTACACATAGCACTACACACCTGTGCCATTGCATGTACACCGGCATCAGTACGTCCTGCAGCCACCAGCTTCAATTCCCTCCTGTGCTCCTTGGTGACATTTGACAGTGCTGTTTCCAATTGTAATTGAATGGTGTTGTTTTTGGCCTGAGGTATGTGTGTGTGTGGGGGGTGCGGGTGGACGCTGCTGTGTGAATGGGTGTATCACTGTATCAATGCTGTGTGTATGCTTTTCTTGTGTATTCTCATGCAATGTATCATGTATACATACATTCCAATACACACCTGCAACTGAAACCCTGCGTATCGTGTACCATCATACGACACCACCATGCACACATTGCGCACATCAGGTGGATCATATCGCGTTTCACCAGTGTGTACTGTGTTGTGCACATCTATATTGTCATGATGACCATCACTGTGTACTCCATTGCTGCTGTTGTTGAAACCATCTGTATCCACACACCCAGCATGAGCAGCCATGTGTTGACCATGGCGTTGACCAATACCCCTGGTGCAGAATTTATAACCAATACCCCTTGGTACACCACGCATGTGGCATTTACTACCATGGTGCCCTGTCATCATGCATGTCGTCATGATGTCTTTTGCCTGTGTTGCTGTTGCATCCCCACATCGCCTGGCATTGCTTTGGCTACGACACCCAACCCTGCAGCCAGACATACCACCCCACACACCCATACGGGGTGTGGGGGCTGCCCAAACAATACCCATGTTACCAAGCCCTATGTGTGTGTGTGTGTGTTGCTGATGTTTGACCGACACCAATGTGTTTGACCGACACCACTGCACAACAACAACCACTGTACTTGCACAAGCAAAACTATACATCAGCAGCTCCAACACACCCACACACAGCACCACATACGGTGGTGACAATGTTGGTCAACACGGACAGCAACGTGGCGTGCAGCAGCAAAACGGTGCGCAGCCCTCTGACAAAGCAAGATACCATCGCCACATTGCACTGAGCGTTTAAGATGATATGTGGTGATATGTGGTGATAACCAGGCAGGCACAATCACAACACACGTACGAGAAGCAGTCCAGCATAACATGTGATTTGCTGTGGAGAGTGTCGACCAAACGAGGCAGCTACTTTGCCTAGAACGCCTGCACTGGCTCCCAATATCCCTGCGATAACCGGCCAATGTACGTCGTGGCGGGGCATGTGGTGTGTGCAGTTTTTTGTTATACAGTGTGTTGTTTTTACCAAGCACAGACGCTGCAGCAGGCCAGCCATCGTGTGTTGTTGTGTGCATCTGGCATCTGCATTGCAACCCCCATACACAGCACAATCGCCTTTTCCTCAAGCAAGCACACCATCTCTCGACACATCCCCACACATAGTGAATACCCTCCTCTTGCCAACATGCTTGCAACCACCCAGAACCGCATCACAACATGCATCTCACCACGTATCAACACATCTTCACCAACGATGTCAACACCAACCACAATCTTGGCCAACTCGATACTCAACATGCATGATGCTCTGCTTGCCCGCTCACCCTTGCCCACGCAACCCCACCCTAGACCCTTGCGTTCCATCACCACTGCAGCAGCTGGAGGTGGTGTGGCAGACAAACCACTCACGGCACCCAACATTGACAAGAAGAAAAACCGACAGAAAAAACGGCCCCCCATGTACCGCGTCATGCTGCACAATGACGACGTCAATCGTCGAGAGTATGTCGTGCAGGTGTTGCTCAAGGTCATAGATGGCATGACGGTGGACGATGCGGTCAACGTGATGCAAGAGGCGCATGTCAACGGGTTGGCCATGGTGATTGCATGTTCTCAAGAGGATGCAGAGCGCTATTGCCAGGGATTGCGCAGCAATGGGTTGATCAGCAGCATCGAGCCATGCGGTGGTGGGAACAATGGGGAAGCGTAGGTTGATGTTTGTGTGTTGTTGTTGTACGTGTGTGTGTGTGTGTGTGTGTGTGTGTTGTTGCATGCGTGTTTTCTGTTGGTGGTTTGTTTTGCGCTTTCATATCGATATCATGAGTGTACTGTTTCATGCAGTTTCATTTTATTAATGTATGTGGTAACATACGAGCGATGTGTGTATGTGTTGGTGTGTATAGGCGAGCTACCAAAAAGAGGTAGCAGCAGCAGCAGCACACCCCATGGTGCGTTGATGAAACGCCTCCTGGTGACACACAGTCCTCATATATCAGGCATCCCACATCATGGGTTGTAATGTACACCAGAACATGACCCTCACCAGCACAAGTAGTCCCCCACCCACCAGACCCAGCTTTATAAAACACGCAAAAAACAACGATCGGCCCTCACTAACTAATTACTCAGCTTCGAAACTCACTTGGAGCCTACTCAGCAGGTGCGTGCGCGTTGTGTGTACTCTCTCCATGCATAGCAGCACCTTCTTGTGAGCCGCCATCACAAAGACGCCCAGTAGGGCGTCGGCGTGTGTGCGTGCGTTTGTTTGCGTCGTGATGCATGTTTTATAGTTGGCTGCGTTGTGTGTGTCGGTGTTTGCGGTGCTGTTCTGCGCACGGTGTTGGTTGGGATCTTTGGAGGTGCTGATCTGCGTGCTGTTGTGCGTATATTTGCGTGTCTGCCGTGTAAATAGAGCGTGTCTATCGTGGTCGTCGGTTGGTGGGTGATTCAACGTTGTGTGCAGTGCTACAATGGAAATCCTGCCATGTGTTGCAGGATGCTGCTGCCAGCTTGTGCTTGCAGGCTTGTGGCTGCCTTGATGGTGTTGTAGAAATAGTGTGGTAGGAAGCTAGGATGCATTTCATCATCCCTGGGCACTGTCAGACACCCCAGCACACCGCACCTCTCGCGCGACGGCTGCAGGCCGTGCACTGCCACACGTCCCACCTCTCACTCTCCCCCCCCCCCCCATAGACTCCACAATGGCAACCGACGGCAAGGAGCATTTGTCCATCGTCATCTGCGGCCATGTCGACTCTGGCAAGTCGACCACCACTGGTCGCCTGATTTTCGAGCTTGGTGGCATCCCCGAGCGTGAGTTGGAGAAGCTCAAGGAAGAGGCCAACCGTCTCGGCAAATCTTCTTTCGCCTTTGCATTCTACATGGATAGGCAAAAGGAGGAGCGTGAGCGTGGTGTGACCATCTCCTGCACCACCAAGGAGTTTTTCACTCCCTCGTGGCACTACACCATCATCGATGCCCCAGGCCATAGGTAAAGGGGGGGTGCTACTTTAATGGTGTACATTGTGTGCCTGGGGGTTATGGATACATGTATTCCCACATTGTTGTTACATCCACCATCCCAAAATCATCCTCATCCTCATCATCCCCCCAATCACATAGGGATTTCATCAAGAACATGATTTCCGGTGCTGCCCAGGCCGATGTGTGCTTGCTCATGGTTCCCGCCGACGGTAACTTTACCACCGCCATCCAAAAGGGTGACCACAAGGCCAATGAGATCCAGGGCCAGACCCGCCAGCATGCTCGCCTCATCAACCTGTTGGGTGTCAAGCAGCTCATCGTGGGTGTCAACAAGATGGACTCTGATGTGGCAGGCTACAAGCAGGAGCGTTACCAGGAGATTGCCAATGAGATGAAGCACATGTTGGCCAAGGTTGGCTGGAAGCCTGATTTCATCGAAAAGTCTGTGCCCATCCTCCCCATCTCGGGCTGGCAGGGCGACAACTTGATCAAGAAGAGCGACAACATGGCCTGGTGGAAGGGCCAGGACGTGTTGGTCGGCAAGGACACCGTGCACGTGGACTGCCTGTACGATGCCTTGGAGAAGATGGTGCGCATGCCTGAGCGCAAGACTAACGCACCCCTGCGTCTGCCCATCTCTGGTGCATACAAGATCAAGGGTGTGGGTGATGTGCTCGCAGGACGTGTTGAGCAGGGTACGTGTTTTGTGTGTGTGGGGGGTGATTTTGACCATGTTGTGTCATCATGGTGCCAGCTCTCTCTTTTGTACATCATTCCGCATCACACTACACACTCCACACACCAAAACACACCACACACCCCCGCCCCACCCTCCAGGTGAGGTCAAGCCCGGTGATGAGGTGCTCTTCATGCCCACCCACACCACTGCCAACCCTTGCACTGGCAAGGTGTTTTCCGTGGAGATGCACCACAAGCGTGTGGAGAAGGCCGGCCCAGGTGACAACGTGGGCATGAACGTGAAGAACTTGAACAAGGTATTGTGGGTATTGTGGGTATTGTGGGTTGTGTAGTATGTGTAGATCATTGTCTATAAAAATCCATGTTGGTGTGATTGTGGGTGTCATTTTGATTGTGTGCCAGCTTGTTTTTCCTGTTTGTGACACACAACAAGAGTGTTGCCATTCCTCCACACAATAATACACACCCCTTCCCCCCCAAAACCACACAGGACAACATGCCCCGTACCGGTGACGTGATGATCCTCAAGTCCGACACCACCCTCAAGCCCGTGGCCACCTTCACCGCCCAGATCCAGACCTTGGACATCCCCGGTGAGGTCAAGGCAGGATACTCCCCCATTGGCTTTGTGCGCTGCGGTCGCTCTGCATGCCGCATCAAGGAGATCAACTGGAAGGTGGGCAAGGAGACTGGTGGCAAGAAGCTCGAGTCCCCTCACGCACTCAAGGCCAATGAAATGGCTGAGATTGTGTTTGAGCCCCAGCAGCCATTGGTGGTGGACTCGTTCAAAAACTGTGAGGGTCTGTCCCGCATTGCGTTTTTGGATGGCAACACCGCAGTGATGCTTGGCAAGGTGGTGTCTGTCACCAACAAGTAGAGGGGATCGTGGCGCAGGGGCAGCAAGAGTGGGGCGTGTGCGGGGGGGGGGCCTGCGATTGTGGGTGTGTTTCTTCGTCACACTCCCTGCTTTTGCGTGTGTCGTTTGTCGTTGCGTGGTAACAGAAGCAAACAACAATTGGATTAAGAAAAATAAAGTCATCAGAGATTTTTCATGAGCATCAGCAACAGTGCTTTGCAATGCAACACATTCCAGCATGCTACGGTGAGCACTGCGATGGCCCACAGAAACATGCGCGGGGTGCTGTTTGCCGCACCCACCTCCCCCCCGCCAACAACACTATTCTCATCGCTCCCAGCATCATGCATTGCATCAAATAGCCGTGTCAACAGCATCATCAGGTAGCTCCCTGCCAAATAGTCCCCACCCACCCTCATCCCTTCCTCATGCACAAGATCCAGGAGCCCCCTTGCTTCAGGATACACCTCGGCAAGCTTTCGCAGCACCTGCATTTGTGAATGATTGTGTTTGAGCGCACGCAGCTGCTGCAGGGCAAAACGGCCACGCACATGCACCGTGATGACACGCATGAGATGATGTTGGCATGCCGCATCGCATGTCTGAACATCTTTTTGTAACACAGCGTACAACCGCGTGATGGTCCCCATTGGATCACCTCCACGTTCTATGATGTGCGCATCATGACGCTGCCAATCTGGGTCAAACAAGTGTACCCCAGGGCGACAATACGAGTAGACTATGTGGTTGGGTTGCGGGGTGGTGTAGTGGTGGTGAGAGCATTCCTGTGTATACGCCCTCACCAGTACACAGCATAATCATACCGGGAGAGGTAGGTCCCACCCCAAGCACATTCCATGCTGCCTCAAACGCCATGCCATCCCCCGAGTGTTTGGGTATATCACGTAGGAAATCATGCACAGTGTGATAGGGGGCACGTGCAAGCAACCCACCACTGAACACAGCACCGGCACCTGTGTTTGTGTGTGTGTGTGTGTGTGTGTGCACCTCCTCAATTAAAATCAGCACACACAACACCACAACACAAAACCTCCATGTGGCATCCACCACCAGCCAGGTGCAGGTCCCATGTCCACAGATGATGCTTGCCTAAGCACACACGATGCATTGTCATTGGGGAGGGGACATAATGCGAGTTGCTGTTGGGCATCAGCACGACATAGTACTTCTGGTGTACACCGTGGGCACCCCTGAGAATGTGGTGCATCAATGCAACATGAAAACAAGCAATTTACCCACAATACACCAAATCATACACCATTATCATACACCAACATTACACACCAACATTGCACAAACAAAAAAATGCATACGCACCATGGGTGCAGCAAAAACATGGCCATTATCATTATTATTATTGCTGCCCCCTTTGCCAGCCATACAAGTAGCAAGGCGATGTGCTACTGCATGAGTACATGGAACACAGCGAGGTGCTTGTAGACTGTGGTGCCTGGGTGGTTCTGTATGGTGGCAACACATGGTGGTGGTGTTGTGTGGTATTGACACAAGGTGGTGGGTGTGGTAGTGGGATGCACAAATACAATGCAAACACGCTGTCGTACAGCGACACTACATAATGTCACTCAACCTCCCTCCCCACCTGCATTGCCATCATCCTCCTCGTCACTGTGGATGCCAGCAGCACTGTGTTGAAAGTCTGTAAACCACAACGCGTCTGACAGCAGCAGCTCCTGTGTCGGCAGCATCCCCTCTTCTTTCAACACTCGCTCCAGTCCTTGGCGCACCCACAGTGTGTCATCGTCCCCGTATAATATCCACTCTGGCATGCTGCCTGTGGTGGTGTTGATCACATGTGCTGCAAGGTAGGGAGCCACCGCTGCCCTGTGTGTGAGAATGAGGATCAGGTGTGTGCATCTGGTCGAGGTGAGTCGCACCCCGTCCACAACCTCAAATCTGCAGGGATGGTCCATGCATCCCAGATGTCTTCATAAGTGTGCCAACTGATGGCGGCGCTCGTGTATGGTTCAGTGGTGTTGTGGTGTTGGAGCAGATGTGTGACCTGCCTCGCCGTCGCATCGTACAATTGTTTAGCCTTTTCATCCAAGCTTGCTTCTGTGATCACAACTGTTCGGTGCACCCCCCCTCGACGGGACGGGTGCCCTGCTGCAACAAGGTCAAGCCTGTGGGATGGTTGGATTATGGGTGATTGACGGGTGATCGCACCCACGTGCATCCCAAACGCAGCGACCTCAACACCGACCTGTTGAGTGTCGTTGGTATAACTACCACAAAAGGTTGCTGAGGTGTTGCATTCGTTATGGTTGTGAGCATCATCGTAGTAATCAATATCATCACCATTGAGAGTGCTTGGTGGTTGTGCTGGCACATGTTGGCTGCTATTGGTGTGCGGTCACTTTGTATACAAAGGGTTGCAAGCAGGAGCAGGAAAAGAGAAATTATTGCGGTCAACGTCGTACGTTGTGGCTCAACTCCTTTTTTCCAGCACATAGTGGTGGCACTGCAAGAGTGATACTACTCTGGTGGCACTGCAGAGCACCGTTGAAACAGAGGGGAGACGATACAAAAAACAGGAGCGCAAAGTGGTGGGACCCACCCCACAACGCATCACCACAGGGACCGTCGACCACAATGCGCTGTTGCATTTATACGTACATGTCAACCCGTTGCATTCTCACAACCTCATATCTCTTCCAAAAATTACATTTCACAACTTCCAACACTATATAAATACAATACGACGCCCAAACATACACAGTAGCTCCACACCATCTTCATCGCATTCCCCATCGGTCAGCTCCACACACCGCGTGTGCTGTTTACCTATCGCAACCACGCTCGCTCACATGGTGATACCATCTGCAACGTTAAATATCCAACAACAGCATCAACCAAGCATCACGCAGCACAAGTTTTTCGATTCGACAACCCATCACCCACCGCGCACCTGCGTGTTGCCATTTTTCAGCAATTGGCGTGTTGTACTATCAAATCGCAGCATCAAAGTTGGCAGAAAGCAGCATAGTAGCAGCACAAAAGCCACCTTGAGAAAAAAGATGATGTCAACCACTGATCATGCACATGCCGTGCAGCTACCACCCCAGCAGACCTTGAAACAGACCTTGACCGCCACACCGCCACAACCAGCATCCTGGGAAGACCTTGCCAACTCGGTCATCGCGGCCGAACTCGTCTACAAGTCGGTCGATGTCGGCCATGCCGCAGCTGCCCAGCTCTTGGCCACCTATGCATCCTCCTACTTTGTCCCCTCTACCGTTACCATTCATTCCCTGGAATGGTCACCAGAGTCGAGTGCCCAGCGCTACATGCTGGCCAGCAGCGATGACACCATATACGTGGCGTTTATGGGCACCAAGCAGGCACGTGACTTTGTCACCAATGCACTCTGCTGGCAGGAGGCGTTTTTGGAAGACGCCTTTGCAGCCGCATGTGGCAAGGTAATTGGTGGTGTAGGTGTTGTGTGTGGATGCACATGGCTGTTGCGGGGGAATCTCTAACGACTCTAGCTCATACATAAGCATGCGCTCGCCCTTTCTCTCACAGCTGCCCAATCGTGCCACGCCCACGGTGCATTCGGGGTTTCGCAAGCGTGCATCCAGTGTGCCTATTTTGGATATCTGGAAGCGGGCACGTGCAGCTGGTAAACGACTTGTACTGACAGGTATGCTGTTGTAGCTAGACGAGATGCTGCCTGTGTTGTGTTGCTGCCACGACAACCACCACTCCAACACCAGGTCACTCGCTGGGTGGTTCTGTTGCGCAGGTCTGTGCGCTCACCCTCTTGCGCAGTGTTCCAGAAGCACGTAGCAACAATTACCTACGCTGTGTGAGCTATGCCACCCCCGCCATCGGCAACTCGGCACTCAAACGTGCAGTCGAGGTGTCTGGCTGGGATGCGCTGTTTGTCAACATTACCCTCCCTGAAGATGTCGTGCCCCACTTGCTCTCATGGACACCTCCTGGCACCACCCATACAAAAACCACACCTCTTTCCTCCAAGCCCTCTACACATCACCATACCCGCCAACGTGCCACCACACAGCTGATGACCACCACCTTGTTTTCTGTAGTCCTCCCCTCCCTGCTCCCCCAAGCAAGTGCTGCTGCTGCCATGGCTGCACCATTGCGTGCCATGTCATGGATTGTCAACACTGGTGGGAGTACTGGATGGCTTGGTGCACTGGCACGCATGCTGCCCCTTGCTGGTGCCATTGCTGTGCCACTGGTGCTGCCTGCCAATGTGGTGTGGAGTGCTGGCCTGTTTGCATGCTATGCAGGGATTGCTTGCCTGAAATCCACAATACGACTGGGGCCACAGCACTATCACATGATTGGGCGGCAGTTTCTGTTGACTGCGGATGGTGTGCTGCAACAGCATGATCGGGGTGGTGGAGACCGAGAGGGTGGGGCGTTGACCAACCGGGGGGTTGATGGTGTGCATGAGGAGCCCATGGGCGTGTGGCTGCATGGCTGCGGTGGTGGCGCTGCACATAGAGAGGTGCAGCATTCTCCCCCTTCTCGGAGACCTCGCTCATGGCTTGCTCGTGTGCAGTGGCAGTATGCCATGCACCGTATGCCGCCACTGCGCACCCGGCTGCAGGCTGCGCAATCTATCGGCAGCGGGAAACACTTGCTGGGGCAGGGGGATGATGCACTTGGGGCACTGCTGTGCGGCTGCTGAGTGTCCTGTGTACCATGAGTGTATTTTACTGCGTGTACGTACACCAAAGGCGTTTCTTTTTCTCGGGGGGATTGTCATGCCCCCCGTGTAGGTTGTTTGATTATCAGTATGACATTTTCATGAAGTATTTGACTGAAATTATGATGAGAGTATGTCACTTGACTAAAGTGGTTCGTTTTATGCTGTTCCTGATGCTCAAATGGTTGGTAACACGTTGGCCTCAAACAATGAAAGTGGTTCCTGGTTGTTATGCAACGTACAACAGGAAAAAAAGCACGGTCAACAGAACATCTCCCCTCTCTTTCTTGTCTTTTTTAGTTTTCCACCTTCACTCTGCAGGAGTTGCACTGGCCTGTTGTGCAGTGCTGTCTGCCTGCTGTGCGGTTTCGTCTGCAGCAACAATGGCACGCTGTGTAGTTTCTGCAACCTTGACAGCAGCTGCCTCCACTGCTTGCTGTGTGAGGGAGGTTTGTAGGTGAGAATGTGTTGAATGTTTGAGTACGTGTTGTTCGTAGGACAATCACGCATTGTGGGGTGAGCAGAAACACCCAAGGCACCCGCTCAACGCACTCCCCCCTAAACACACTTTCCCCCCAACATACATCTGCTTGCTGACTGGCATCCTCACCATACTCAACTGCCCGTTTCCATGCAGCATGTTCCTTGTCACGAGCAGCCTGTGCTTCTGCCTGTACAGTCTTCCAGTGCTCATTGGCTGCATTTGCCTCTTGCAGGCGACGCTCAGCATCCCTAGGAGTACGTATGTGGGCAGTGGTTTTGGGGGTGTTATGGTGTGTGAGGAGACTAACGTTGTGCTGCAGGAAATTCATATGCATGCACACACATCACACCAAAATCCACACTCACTCATCCACATTCACTCATTCACAGACACCCATCCACAGACGCCAACCATTCATCAGCCACCCACCCCCAAGCACCCACCGCAATTGTTGTTCAGCCTTGTCTCGTTTCTCAGCCACTGCCTGCTTTGCCCTGTCCACCTCAGCACGCAATGATGTCAGCTTTTCTTCCAGTGCATGTGCCTCTGCTTCTTTGCGTGACACTGATGCTTCCACTTGATGTGCCTCTTGCTGACGGGCACGCACTGCCTCACCTTTGTTTGTGTAGAGTGCGTGTGGGTGTATGTTTTGAGTGAGCGTATGTATGGTGTGTGTGTGTGTGTCCCTAACCTCCCTCCCCCCCCCACCGCATTATACCAAGCTTGGCTGCACGTGCACGCATTGCAGCAGCAGCCTGTTGCTTCTCCTGTGCCACACTCAACAACTCCTTTGCTTGCTGCATGGGTGCTTTTGCTGCTTCTGCCCGCTTGCGCTGCTCCTCCACCACATGTGCGGCCTCACCACGCAGAGCCTGCACTGTTGTTTGCAGTATTACCACACGACCATGGGCATCGTCGGCTTTTTTAGCTAATCCTTCAGCCTCATCAGCAAGAGCAACTGCTTTGGTTTCAGCAGCAGCACCACGATCCTTGGCCTTTGTTTGGTTGTTTGTTATGGTGGGGGTGGTGAACGAGAGGGGTGTATGTTGGTATGTGTGCAACTGTGCGTGTTGTTGCGAGTGCACGCCCAACAGCCGCAACTCACAGCCGCAAAGAACTTGCACAACCTGCACAACCTACACAAACACACCTGCCAGTATTCTGCACTACACACCCTCCCATCCCAAACACACACCTGCCAGTATTTTGCACTGTACTCTGCTGCCAGCCCAAACAGCTCCTTAGCCAACCCTGCCTGTGTCTCAGCCTGTCGCATTTTGTCCTCGGCCACTGTTTCCAGCTCCTGGGCATCTGCTAGGGCAGCTTCCAGTTGCTTCTCTGCATCTGCAATCTTCTCTGCATTGTGTCTGGGTGGGTGTATGTTGGCTGCGGACTCGAGGGTTTTGTGGACGGCATGGGAGAGTTTTTGGGCTTCTGCTTTTGCGCTGGCAGCTTCTGTTTCCAGCCTGTGGTGGTGGTGATAGTGGTGGTGGTGATAGTGGTGGTGGTGGACAACAACAACAACAACAACGGCAAGGGGAATTTGTGTACATGCATGTTTGTACACAAACACAAACAAAACACACACACACACACACAATTTGCATGGTCCCCCCACCCCAACACAACACACAGTCATTTCAACATACTCGCGTGCTTGCTTGCTGGCATTCTTTGCAGGCTCCTCAAGTTGTTTAGCATCATGAAGCAACACATCCCGTGCCTTTTCCGCCTCAAATACCTCCCCACGCACATCAGCAAGCCTTCGTGCTGCCTCCTCAGCCTCCCCCAGGGGGCCCTGTTTCTCGAGATGTTGGGCTTGCTTGGCAGCATCTTGAAGCTCCTGCTCGGCACGACGCTTGGCTTCCAGCGCTGCTGCTTCCACAGCAGTGGCGCTCTGGGCAACTGTAGCCGCCTCACACGCTTTTACCTGGGATGTGGTGCGTGATGATGGTCGAGCATGCGACTTGCTGGCGCCACACCAGCCTCTTGCCCCCCCACACCTGTGCAATGTGTGCCTCCTCAGCAGCAGCATGAACCTCCTCCTTGGCTTTGTCAAACAGGTCGGTGGCATTTGCTGGATTGGCGCATGCAGGCGTGTCAATAGGGGTTGCTGTGGCAGTCTCTGCAGTAAGCTCGACATCCGTTTTGTCAGCACGCTGTGCCATGCCCAAAGTTTCCTTGACAGCAGAGATGGTGTCCTTGACCTGCTGCATGTGATGTGGTGGTGATCAGGATGTGTCGATGTGTCGTGGTGTTGTTCTCCGTATGAATGGTGTTCAGGCGTATTGATGACGTGTTGATGGAATGCTGGGGGTTGATGTTTCCTGTGCATTATTGGACAAAACACACCACGAAACACACCAAACACTGGTCGTGTGTAGTGTACTTTTTATAACAGTGTACTACCTGGACACTACCTTTGCTGCACAGCACTGTCCTCAACATTGTTCACAAATACAACAACACACAAAAGAGCCCAGATCCGTTGACCAACCAGATCCACTGTACTTGTACCACAACACGGTGCACCAGACCCCAAATACACAACATACACAAGTACCATGCACACCACTGCAGTGTACCGGGTGTCGAGCCCCTTTGCAGCGAGGCCTGCCAGTTTGCGATGCAGCGCTGCCGCCCGTCGTAGGGTACGCTTGTTCTTCCCTTGTTTTCGTAGTTGTTGTCGAGTGCGTGCTTCTCTCGTTGCCCATGGGTTTTTGTTGAGGACTACCCAGACTACCACACCACCAACACTACTTGTTGTTGTAACATCCGTACGCTCCACCACCCAACAGGGAGACAACGTGGAAAAGCTGATGGAGGACACCGAAGCCCTTCTTGCACAGGTTGCCAAGGGCCAGGTCCCTGCAGCACGTGCCATCGAGGCCAGCGACTGTGGCAGTGTCTTGTATTGTGATGTCTCGGGATGCACCATCTTCCCCACGCCTGTGGAGGAACTCATCCGCCAGGGGCCAGAAGGCAGTATGGTGGCCACCATTGACGAAGATGATGTACCTGACGGGTTTGGGGATTTCGAGCTGCTCGAGGGGGATGGGTGGAAACTGGGGGTGGATCATGCTGCCAGTGGTGCGGACAAGTATGCAGCGGTGATTGGCAGCAACAGCTTTACTGCTGCCATTACACTTGCAGAATATGACGATTTCGTAGAGGTAAGGGTGTTTGTGATGAGGTTGCGTTTTGGTCACTCATGTACACACTACAATACACACAGCATGTGTGTACAGTCACAGCCTGTTGTCATCAACACCCACTTGTCACCCACAACACAGACATTGCGCAGCTTGCAGCAAAGCATCACCACCTTGCAGAGCAGCGGTGAGTGGAGTGACAAGGCAAGTGAGGAGACAACCTTTGAGAAGAGCACAGAACGTGTGTGGCTGCAGGGCAAGGCACCATCCTCCACACTCAAGGCATTGCATGTATGTTTTGGTTAAGGGGGGGGTGGAGGGAGGGACGATCTAGTGATGTGTGAGGACCACCTTGTAGGGGATCTTTTGTTGGTGATGTTGTACAAGGTTCATGTATCTCTCAATATTTGTGTGAAACACCCTCCCCTTCTCCACCACCACCACACCAGGCGGCATGGACGGCAGGAGCACCAGCACCACCCGCAGCGTTTGCGTTGCGATTCATCTTTACCGGCAAGGGCACATCTCGTGAGATCAGTGGTGTGTGGAGCCCATCAGCAGTGATGGAGGTGTTGCAGGCACTCAACGGTGCAGCAGCAAATGCCACAGCAGCAGCGCCAGCTGTAGAGCAGGTGACAAGTTGATGTGGGGGGGATGGGAATGCATGACGATGAGGCCAAGCTGACAGCAATGTGATGGTGGGGAATACTACTGCCTGTGTATGAGAGAAGGAGTAGCATCACCACCATCATCGTACTTGACAACTGAAAGAGGGGGACAAGTAAACGTTGTTGTTGTACACCAGATGTGAGGGGGTAGCATATGAGCGTAGCATATGAGCGCGGCTTGAGTGCGTGTGTGTGGTTTTGATGATGATGATGATGATGATGTATGCTGTTACCAATGTGTGGCGGCAAAGAGTGGAGGGTATTTACACTGTTTTTGCAGCGTTGTTGTTGTTGTAGTACGATGGGTGTTGGGTGTGTGCGCACCAAACTGTATTGAAGTACCACCAAGTGTGTTGTGTGGTGCTATTTCACGCCATGCAGCACACTCCTGTTGTGTAACACTGCAGCAGGGTTGTCGGCACGCTATGCAAGGTCAGCAAGTATTGACCTGAACCATCACTGAACCAAACGCAGTGCTTCGTCAAATATGCTGCATTGTACGCACATAGTGCTTCGTCACTAAAACACTGCACCAGTGCAGCACAACACACGGCAGCTCGACGATCTGATAGCAACACGTCTTGTGTTCACGTGTCTCGCAGCAACATATCCCTGCATCAAAACTGCAGCTTGCCGCCTACACCGCCGTGCAGCAAACGCCACGCTACACCTGCCGTTGCCACCAATCCAGTAATTGTGCTGCATTGTGTATACACCACCACACATACACCCACACAATACATGGCAGCCCTGGCCGAGTCGTCTGCTATGATATCCAGATTGACGACTGCGGTGGCAAGGGCTGCACAGGGCGCCGGGGTGCGCTTGGTGGATTCCGTCCCCCGCGAGGTGGTGGATGACATTTTCAGCCACGCCCTGAAGAAGCAGACAGGCGTCAGCCTCAAGTACATGCTCGACTTTGGCTCCAAGCCCATAGAGCGGCAGTTGATACTGTCTGCACAGTTTTTGCACAAAGAGTTGCCCGTGCGGTTGGCGCACAGGGTGGCCGAGCTTGAAAACCTGCCCTATGGCTTGTCCACCAAACCACACGTTGTCAAGGTTGGTGTTGTTGTTGTTGGGTGTTGTTGTTGAGTGTGATATGTGGGTTGTGTGTGAGGCATGATGTCTGTTGCAGTGTGCTCGGTGTCTGTTGCTGCATCACCCCGTGCACCCCCAACCCCCCCCGCCAACATTTCAGGTGCGTGATTGGTATGTAGAGTCGTTCAAAGACCTACGAGCATTCACACCAATCAAGGATAGCAGTGATGAGGTACAGTTTACAGACCTGCTCAAACACATATACAACCGACACAAGGTATGGGACTGTGTTTGGCGTGTGCTTGCCTGTGCTGCATTTCAAGCTCTATACAACATGTACAACATGGACATGTCATCATAGTACTGTCTAAATCTAAATATGCACCTGTTAATCATATTGATGTACATATCACACGCCCTCTCACACACACCCTCTCCCCATCCACAACCCGCCCTCTCCTCAACCACCCACCCACCCTTCAATACACAGAACGTGGTCCCCACCATGGCAATGGGTGTGGCAGAGTTGAAAAAGGAACTGGCAGAGGGCATAGGGTTGAATGAACTGCCAGAGATACACCAGTTTCTTGATGGGTTTTATTTGAGTCGTATAGGGATTCGTATACTGATAGGGCAGCATATTGCATTGCATGAGCCACAGAGGGAGAATTATATAGGTGAGTGTGGGGTGGGTGGGGGAGTGTGTGTGGGGGGGTGGGGGTGGATGTGCGTATGTGGATATATGGGTTGTGTGTGCGGTGAGAATGCTGTTTTTGTTTCTATTGCACGCACACACCTTCTCACACCTTACCCCCCCCCCCCCCCCCCAAGGTCTGATATGCACACGGTGCTCCCCCTACCAAGTTGCACAAGAAGCAATTGAAGACGCACGATCAATATGCATGCGTGAATACGGGTCAGCCCCTGATGTTACCATCTACGGAGAGCCTGGCATGCAGTTTGCCTATGTACCTTCTCACTTGCACCACATGGTGTTTGAATTGGTGAAGAATTCTCTTCGTGCAGTGGAGGACAGGTTTCAGGAGTCTGAGGCTGCCTCACCTCCTATACGATTGGTTATTGCAGAGGGGGGGGAGGATGTGACCATCAAGGTGCGTGTGATGGGTGGTGATGTGGTGGTGGATGGTGTGTGGTGGATGGTGGGGTGTGGAATGTACTGCATTTGTGTATGTGTTGCTGTTGTACGTGTGTATGTGGTTGGACTGTACCCGACCATCCATAGGTATCATCTCACCCACCCTACACACTCACCCTACATACCACACACGCTCTACCACACACACTCTGCACTATGTACCTGCCCCCCTGTATACACTTAACCACCACACTTGTCCCCCCAGGTGTCTGATGAAGGGGGTGGCATCCCTCGTAGTGGTCTCCCCCGTATATGGACGTACTTGTACACCACTGCACAATCACCAGTGGAATTGCAAGGGGATCAAGAAGCTGATGCAGGGCCTGCTGTGCTTGCTGGATATGGGTACGTATGTATGTGTGGTATATTGGGTATGTGTGTGTTTGTGTATGTATTGCGGGGTGTGGGTGTAGTGCGTGTATTATATCATGTATGTGTAGTATATGTATGCAATGTCTGTGTACGTACAGTATTATTTCATCATCATCATCACCCAACCATCATCACCATCACCCCATCACCACCCCATCACCACCCCATCACCACCCCATCACGAACAGGTATGGGTTGCCCATCTCTCGCTTGTACGCACGATATTTTGGTGGTGATTTGCAAATCATCAGTATGGAGGGGTATGGTACTGATGCCTACTTGCACTTGAATCGCCTGGGCAATGTGCAAGAACCACTACCATAGTGGTGTGTGTGTGTGTGTGTGTGTGTGTGTGTGTGTGTGGTAATGACACACATGTTGGTGTCATTGCTTTACCGTGAGAGGAGGACAAAGAATGGAGGATTGACATACACACGCACATATGTGTGCATTATGTTTGTTGTACACTAGCTGTTGATGTTTGACATACCACGTACATGTGTTTCTTATGTGTTGCATACCGTAGCATACATTGGCCAGGTTGAGCATGTGATTGTGTTGTGTGTGCTTTATTTACATTGTAATGTACCCAATCAACATTGTTGGTAACTCAACACTGAACAACACATCACCACTCCATAGAGTAATAACATCAGCAAGAGCAGACAGTACACATTATGCACAACACTCATACTGCACCGTTTGTCTTTTGTTTCACCCTATTTGTTACCTAAGGATCCCATATACAAAGCACACTCATTCACGCTGCAGCTCCACGACGTGCCGCACCCTCCTTGTATAACGCTGCCACACCCCCTGAGAAGGGTTGCCCATCTGGTGCAACAGCAGGGGGTATTGGTGCAGCAGTGACACCTGGAAACAGGGGCTCCCGGTGCTCAATGGGGTCGAAGAGGGCAATGTCTTCACATGTAAACCTTTGTGTTGGGGTGGGTAATGGGGATGTTGGGTGGTTGTCAGGGTGTATGCAAGGAGCAAAGCAAAAGTGAAGCAAGAATAATGGTATTCATTACGTCAAAACACCCTACACACACACACACACACTATGACTCAGGTCATACCGAAATGGTCGTTGTTCAAATTGCCCATATCGTGCCAAGTGCCTCAGTGCCTCCTCCGCTCCCCACTCCCTTGGCAAATCCGCACTATGGCGCAGGTAATGACGCACATCCAGGCACCTGGGGTCCCGTTGTCTCAATGCCCACACCTGCTGCAGCCGATGTAGGAGGGTGTCATCAATGGGGCGGTTGCTGCTGATGTTGTGTATGCCCTGTGAGGAGGGTGTAGGAGTGGGGACAGCATGGGGACAGGAGTATGGAAAGCAGTATTGAGAACACCTACCCACCTCATCTGCCCATTGGTGGTATCTCTGTACCATGCGTGCTGTTGGGCGTTTTTGTGACATAGTGTATGCCTTGGTCTGTGTTGATGGTGATAATTTGGCGATGATGATTGGTTGTTGACGTGCAGTGTCTCTTTGATGTGAAAACATATGCAATACAAAAGCAAATTACATATACCCACCCACCATGACAACATGCACCACACCACAACACCTTGACAAACATGACCTCCAGTGGGTTGACACTTATACCATCATAACTACCCTCCCACACTGGATTTGTCCTGTATTATTTTTTGGGTCGACGAGATTTGCGTGTACTTGTTGTTTTTGTTTGTGTGTGCTTTTGGTAGCTTAGTGTTGTACATGCAGACACGTGCAATGGACACCGACGGTGCAAACCCACCTTGGACCCCCTCCCACAATACACCCCTCATATACACACACCATTACATACTTGCCATTGCAGTCCCAGTTGCTTCGGTTTCGCCAATCCACACCCTGGTATCTCAACATGAGGCTGTCTATGTTGTATCCAGCATCGAGCAGTACACGGCTAGCACCAAATTCTGCATAATACACAGTGTCCTGCAGTGTAGATTGACAGGTAAACACACTGCCATTGCGTTGTAACAGCTGATATGCCATCTGTGTTTTGGGTGTGTTTTTGCGAGAGGGGGGTACAGTGTTGGCATGAGTATGAGTTACGCATCCCCCCACACAACACACCTGATCCATGGCAACGGCATACGTCTGCACATGTGGGTTGTGTGCCATTGACTTTCCATCACTCGACGGATACGACTCACAGTTGATGGTGGGCCCTACAAGCTTGACGTCCCCCTGGATGCGAGATGTAAATGCTCTGCTCCAGTGCAACTTGCGGGGCCAGTATGCGGGTACAAAGGGCCCCCGTACTGAAGAGTTGAGGAGGAGGATGTACTGGTAGCGCTGGGGGGCGAGGTGCCCATGAGCAACGGCCCACCCAATGGTGCCCCTAACGATGTTTTGTGTGTACAGTGTGGGTGGTGGGTAGCCCCTTCCATAACATCCCCTCAAGAACAGCACATACAGATCGTAACACTCATTTGTGTGGTCAATGTATGTGCTGCCCATGGGTAGTGGTGGAAGGTTGGCTAGGGGTGCTTGTGTAGGCTCGCGATTGAGGATGATGGCATAGTCGCAGCAGCGGTCGGCCAACACGCCATGGGCAAGGAAATACCGCAAATTGGTCTCATATTCAGGGTCATTTGCAGCAAATACATAGGCTACCAGGGTGCGGCTGGTGGTTGCTGTTGTTTGTGTGGTGGTGGTGATTGTGGGATGGCTGCGTGCGAGCAGGGATCCTGTGGTGCTGGCATGGGTTGGCTGTGTGGCCATGGAGCACGATACCAGCAGCGCCACTATGGCAATGCAAGTTATGGAATAGAGACGCACGAGGGCTGCAGGAAGGATACGTGGTGGATCTGCGTGGTCGCTATGCATCGTACGATTGGGGTAGTGGTGAGCGTTGGCAATCTTGGTTGCATGGCTATGATGTTCGGCAATGGTCACACAATGCAATAACACACACCAAATACGGCATAACGCCGCCACCGCACATATCGGGAGTTGTATCGTTGCAGGATCAATCGTATCGCTGTTCTTTGCCAAACACCCGTTGCAAGACGTCCAATATTGCTTGATCGAGATGCACAATAATGGCGGCATAAGTATCGCCATCGTACGTCTCGAGGAGGTCTGCTCGCTCGAGCACCAGCCGCTGCAGCTCCCCCCACGCCCCGGAACGCTGCTTGAGTGCTATGAGACCATGCCTAGTGTGGAGTGTGTCAAGGATGGTATATGTGAAGTATGGTGCACAGATACACGGAAAGAGGATTACCTGACACTCTGTACAGCTGCGTCACGCGCCTGCTTGTCCAAGGCAGCTTGCAACTCAGCCACCTGCTGCTGCAGCTCCTCTATGTGTTGCTTGTATGCACTGCAGCTGGCTTGTGCGGCATGTAGTTGCGCTGTTGTCTGCTGCACAGTGTGCTGCAATGACGCACGCTCGGCATGCAGTGCATCGAGTGCTGTTTGATGTTGTTGCACATTGGTTTGCAGTTTGTATGCTGCTTGTTGGGCTTGCAGTGTGGTCTCCTGTGGGAGTTGTGGAGGAGATATTCGCATTGCAGTGAATGCTGTTTCTACACACTCCTCACGTCAACTTGCCAATGGTGGGCATACCCATCCCCATCCTTACCTGCATTTGCCGTTGCAGCTGCTCACATGTTTCTTGCAATACAACACACCGCCACTCTGCACGTGTGACTTCCAATGCGCCCTCTGCACGCGCTTTTTCCACTTGCACTGCATATGTATGTTGTATGTGCTCTACACGCTGTGCTGCATCGTGCGCTGTACCTGCTGCCTGTTGTGTTTGTGCGTGGGTGTGTGGCATGTATGATAAGCATACACTTGAATACACCACCATGATCAATGAACATCCCCCACCATGGTTGTCACATCACACCTGTGCTTCCAACTCCAAGACGGTGTGTTGCAAGGTGGCTTCTGCTTCACTCACACACGCCTCACGTTTTTGCAGTTGTTCCAGCAGTGAAGCTGCAACCTGTTCCAGGGCTTGATATCTGATGGAGGGTGGAGGTATTGGTGTGCTGGTTGTTGTAGTAGGTTATTGCGGGTAGCCCACATACCGGGAACGAGCCTCCTCTGTGCGTGCATCTGCTTGTTGTTGCCGTTGTGCCCATGCAGCCTCCAACCCAGCCACTCGCTCCTCCCACTCCCTGTCAAGCTGCGCCATGCACTCCTTGGCTTTGTTGTTGAGCTGCGTCATGAACTGCTTTTCTTGGGTGATGCGCCATTGTTGGAGTTGGATGGCAGCATGCAGCTCAGCAGGGGATGGGGTGGGTGATGATGATGCCTCCACAACACTGGTGCGTGGTGACTGCATTGTATGGTGCATGATGATTGGATCAAGCTGTAGGAATAAGGAAGAAGATGTGGTGTTTTGTGTGTCACAGCACAACGGCACCCACATGCGGTGATCGTCTGTTGGTATGGTGGGGGGCAACACTGCACAACCACTGGTGACGCGCTTGCCACTTGGCTTGCATAAAGTTACTGTGACGGTGTCCCCACCCTCTACATGGATTGGCTGGCACGCAGAGGCCTTGCCATTTTGCATCTTGAATAATAGTGGCTTTGCATTACCAACACAAACGAAACAATCTAGCACGTGATCGATGCCTCTTGCAACAATCATCTGCAAAGTGTGAGTTGCTGTGCTGTGCATGGTTGGAACGTTTTGTTGTTCTTGCTGTAAAGGTGATGGGGATGGCAACGGTTGTTGTGGAGCTTCCATGTCACAAAATTGATGAATAACGGAAATAATACGGAAGTAATACGGGAAATAATGGCAATGAATGTGGTGAAAATTGCACCAATAGCTGTGGAAAAATGTATTTGTTTCCCCCAAACACAGGCGCACTCATCTACACCTCAACCCCATACAGGTTGACTTGCAGGCTGTGCACCACCATATAGTGGGCATGCACCTATGTTGGGGTACGCCTGCTGCCCCCCCATATACCCTGCTTGTGGCTGCTGCTCACCCCCGCCACCGCGGAGAATGCGAATATTGCGATCAATATCACCCAGCATCTGCACTACCCCTGCATAAGCAGCCTGCACCTTTTGCCCATTGCGCTTGTTGACGCCAAACGTGTCGAGGAATATCATGCGCCACTTGTTTTCCGAATCTACAACGGGGATGCACACTGGTGGGAGGCCTGGATAGGCAGCTGCAGCAGCTTGGGCGTACGCAGCAGCCTGTTGAACTTGTTTCATTGCTTGCTTTTGTCTGTGCACCTGCACACCGCCCAGGTCGCCTCCAGTGGGGTCGCCAGAAAATAAATTAAACCATCCATCCACGTTGGAGCATTTGTTCATACGGCCTGCGCTCTGCAGGTATGCCTCTGCACGCCTGGCACATTCAAACGCCTTGAGCAAGTTGGCCTCGGCTTGAGCAGCCTGTTGATGTGTAATGGTGTGTGGAGGTGGTCCCCAGGGTGGATTAATAATGGTGATAACAGTAAGCGTACGTGTGGGGGCAAATTGGGTGTGCTTTGTGGGCCTGGATAGGCGTAACGAGCATCGTAAGCATCGCGTCTCATGGTTGTCGACTGGTCAAGTAGTATCGGAGTGGTTAGTGCTGTTTTGCAACTGGAATGGTTTTTGCGTGTTGAATGTGATACGAATGAGAATGAAATGTATGTGCCCGTTGTTCGATTTTTCTACGCATTCACACGGCTGCTTGGCAGTTTCGGCTGCACATGCACCAGAGCCTCATGTATATACAGAAGCCTCCTGTGGGGCGCTCATGTGGGGCTCTCCTGTGTGACAGCAAGGGGTGTTGTGTAGGGGTGCACGTTCATGCACACTGCACAAAAAATATTGTCAAAAACATTTGTTGAGGCGTTGTGCTGCTCCACAACAACCCCGCACCAGCACATGCTCACAATAGGGTATATGTTACAGTAGTACAGCATGCGTATAAAATGCAATAATGATTACTATAACACAAAATGTACAACTGGTCCCCCTAGATCAGTTTCCCACTGCGCAGTAACTGCAAGTTTTGGTCCACGGCAGCTTGCATGTTTTGTATCCTATACAGACTCTGTTCAATCTTGCGACGCTCCGACATGTTGGTGAAAATGTTGTCACAGCACAAGAGCAACATGGTGCTGTTGTCCTCCACCAGTGCCATTCTCACCGGCAGCAAACGCCCATCGAGCATGATATTGGCACTCTGCACCTCCTCATAGGCTGCCTCTACAAGAGTCCTTGCCTGATTGACGCAACGCTTTTCGCCCATGACATCAATAGCACCCAGCATGTTGTCGCCACCGGTCAACAATCCATCACCGGTCGCGGTACCCATGATGGTGTTGAACTGGTTGATGTCATTCCACTGCATGGATGAGCCCAGTGATGCTTGTGCTTGCGTGAGGAGCATGTGTGCGTTTAGGAGGTGGCGCTCTGCAGTGCCAGCAGTTCCTGGAAGCGTTGTCTGGGGGGCTTGTTGTTGCACCGGGGGGTAGGCACCCGACTGGGCGCCACAGTAGCGAGGGGTGGGATTGCCATAGGGGAAGGGCGAGGCTGGGTAGGCTGGGTAGCCCATGTACGTGGCCATTTGTGGTATGAAAAGAGTTGATTGTGAATTGGTTAGTGTTGTGGATGTGTGTGGATGTGTTTGTTTGTGTTGGTTTGGTTTGTGTGATTTGGAAGCAAAATAAACCACACGCATGCCACAGCTTCCGTGCGGCTCCCCCCATTTGCAACTGCTTGATAGCCACGCTTTGAGAAAATGTTGGTGATTTCTGGGGTGCTTCTGGGTATTTCTGGAATTGAAACGTATGTGGGTTGCATGTGCGTTGCGTAGTGTGGTGTTGTGTTGTGAGATCTGTGTGGTGCACATCTGGTCATGTCCATCACATCGACCCCCCTTCCACCAACCCATATCCACACCTTTCTCATACCTTACTACTCAAGGCAGTGCTGTGACTATGCAAGTTGCTATGTTGCACATGCAAGTGAGTCATGCAAGTGTGTGTTGTGCAAGTCTGCACACCCTCATCATCCCGAGGATCTATGCCGGCTTTTTCCAGATTTTTTTCGCCTCGCAAAGCACCCGGGGGAATATAAATTACCTGCACATCAACCCCTGCTGGCCTACGAGAGCCACATCTGGTCGTTGCATTTCAGAAAGCAGCCGGGAGGCAGTGCATCATGGCTCCACCGGTGATCTTGGACGAGTTTGTCGTCCAGTTGCTCATTCCAGGCTCTGCTGTTGTCGGGTACGTTGTAACGCAGACGTGTAGCACGAGGTTGATGGGGCTGCGGTACTGTAGATGAGTCAGGGTTGGTTTTTCTTGATGCTTGCTGCTAGGGGTGTCGTGAGGGATGGATCTGTGGTTGCTAGCTATACATACAGTGTGATAGATGAGATGGAGGGGGTATGGCAACAATACCACCCTGGGTCCACTTGATCATGATCCGCAATCGTCAGCATCACATTCCCCAAACAGTATCCTGTTTGGCATCTGGCTATGGGCACGCGTGAGTGCCATCAAGGTGGGCGGCGCAGCAACCATCCGCTCTGACAATGGTCGCACCTACTTGCTCGAGGAGGAGCAGCGTGGTGAGGATGAGATCATCAACAAGGCCGCCGAGCTCCAGGCAGCCATCACCGAGGGCGCCACGAGCTTTTTGGCCACCGAGTACCGCTATGTTGGCTTGTTCATGGCAGGCTTTTCTGTCCTGATCTTTGTCATGCTTGCCTCGGAAGACGGCTTTGCCAAGGCGGGCCTGTACAATGGCTTGTTTAGCACCATTGCATTCATCATTGGCGCCACCACTTCCATTGTCAGTGGGTATGTGGGCATGATGATTGCAACCTATGCCAATGCACGCACGGCACTTGAGGCACGCAAGGGTGTGGCTCCTGCTTTCATGGCTGCCTTTCGATCGGGCGCTGTCATGGGCTTTTTGTTGACATCCCTGGCGCTCCTAGTGCTCTTTGTCCTCATTTTCGTCTACCGCATCATCTACGGGGACGACAACTGGAAGGGTTTGTTTGAGGCCATCACTGGGTATGGTCTTGGTGGCTCCTCAATTGCTCTCTTTGGTCGTGTCGGTGGCGGCATCTACACCAAGGCTGCGGATGTTGGCGCTGACCTCGTGGGCAAGGTGGAAAAGGACATTCCAGAAGATGACCCCCGCAACCCTGCTGTGATTGCCGACAACGTGGGTGACAATGTGGGTGACATTGCTGGCATGGGTGCAGACTTGTTTGGCTCTTTTGCCGAGAGCACATGCGCTGCATTGGTCGTGTCGAGCGTGTCGTCCCTGGGCGCCGGTGCCACCGATCTTACCCACAGCCACATTTGGGTGTCGATGATGTTTCCCCTGTTGGTATCCAGCGTGGGCATCTTTTGCTGCTTGATCACCACCCTGATTGCCACCGACATCAAGCCTGCCAGGATTGTCAGCGAGATTGAGCACACATTGAAGATGCAGCTGATCATCTCCACTGTGTTGATCACGCCCGCCGTGTTTGTCATCGCATGGGTGGCACTGCCCAAGGAGTTTGACCACATTTTCATCAGTGACCCTACCAAGATTGTGAAAAGCTGGTACATGTTTATCTGTGTGTCATGCGGCCTGTGGGGTGGGCTCATCATCGGCTTGGCTACTGAGTATTACACTTCCAACCGCTTCAAGCCTGTGCAGGTTTGTGTTGTTGTTGTGGTGAGGGGGGAGTATCATGTGTATGCCATACGAAACACACACCCAAACACAGGATGTTGCCGATGCGTGCCGCACGGGTGCCGCCACCGACATCATCTTTGGCCTTGCCCTCGGCTACAAATCCACCATCATCCCCTGCATCATCATTGCCATTTGCATCTTTGTCGGCTTTACACTCGCCCACATGTATGGCATTGCATGCGCTGCGCTGGGCATGTTGAGTTCCCTGTGCACATGCTTGGCAATCGACGCATATGGCCCCATTTCCGACAATGCTGGTGGTATTGCCGAGATGGCTGCCATGGGTGAAGACATTCGTGAGCGTACCGATGCCCTGGATGCTGCCGGCAACACCACTGCTGCCATTGGCAAGGGCTTTGCCATTGGCTCTGCTGCTCTGGTGTCCTTGGCCCTGTTTGGCGCCTACATCACCCGTGCGGGCATCACTGTGGCCGATATCCTCGACCCCGAAGTGTTTTCTGGTCTGCTGGTTGGTGCCATGCTCCCCTATTGGTTTTCTGCCATGACGATGAAGTCGGTGGGCAAGGCCGCCCTGGCCATGGTGGAGGAGGTGCGCCACCAGTTCAACACCATCAACGGCATCATGGAGGGGACTGCTCGCCCCGACTACAAGCGATGTGTGCAGATTTCCACCGAGGCATCCCTCAAGGAGATGTTTGCACCTGGCGCACTCGTGATGGGTACCCCCCTGGTCGTGGGGTGCCTCTTTGGCGTGCGCACCTTGGCTGGTGTGCTTGCTGGTGCATTGGTCTCTGGTGTGCAGATGGCAGTGTCCATGTCCAACACGGGTGGTGCATGGGACAATGCTAAAAAGTATGTCGAGGCAGGTGCCAGCGAACATGCACGTAGCTTAGGTGGCAAGGGCAGCGACTGCCACAAGGCTGCTGTGATTGGTGACACGGTGGGTGATCCACTCAAGGACACCAGTGGGCCTTCCCTGAACATTTTGATCAAGCTCATGGCTGTGGAGAGCCTGGTGTTTGCACCGTTTTTCTTGGTGTGTTGGAGTATGGTACTTTTATTTGTATGTGTGCACGTACGACCACCATCATCACAAACAACAGGCTCACAGCAAGGATGGCTGGATTTTCCACTGGTTCAAGTAGATGTGCGAAGTGCGTTTTCCTTCGGGCACCCGAGATGGCACCGCCACACTAACCACCCACCGTTTTGTTTGTGTGTTGTTGTAGTCCTATATCCCTTTTCAAGGGTGAGGTAACATGATAATAGCAAAACCAAGCAAAATAGAACAAAAAGAAAGGTTGAAATTTGCGGGAGAAAAAAAAATAAAAAAAATGTGCGAAAGCTGGGGTTTGCTCCCAGGCTATGACGGTATTATATGGACACACTCCACAACGTCAGGTGCTACTACTACACTACTTCCGCTCGGCGCAGGAACCGTCTTCGAAACTGAGGGTGTACAAAGTATATGTACTAAGGTTGACAGAGGGGCTATGTGGTTTTTGCTGCTGCTGCTGCCTCCTCATCACTTTGTCTTCTTTTTATTCACTTCCTTACATCCTCACCCCTCATTGTCACCCCAATCGTATGGAACATACTCGAGCCGCACATCACTCGCAGCGGCAACCCGCAACAACTCCTCCCGCTGTTCCTCGTCCCCAGCATACCCCGCCAACCGCCGCAACAATTCCGCATCATCCCCTTCCCCCACAAAATCCCCACGATACCACTGCAATATCTTGCTGCACTGCACCGTGTTGCCATCCACCTCCACCCCACCCCCCACAAACGCCCGTGCAGCAGCGTTCAACCCAAAATCAATGTTCCCGCCGTCGTACACGCGTATGGCTGGGCAGCTGTTGGCTCCACAATTCAATGCAAAGTGCACGCGTGCGTCACACGGCCCCGGCAAACTCAACGCAGCCGCACGTGGATCCCCCTCTTTCCACCACTTGCCACCCAAAAACCACCGCTTGAACACATTCGATGGTGCAGCCGTGTTGGATCGCAATATGCCATGCTCAATATCATTGGCGGAGAGTACATACGTGCCAATCTGGTAGGATGCCAGGTCAAAGAACGCCAGCCGGTTCCACCCCCGCACCCCAACCGCCTTGGCATGGATGATGAGGGAATTATAAATGTTGATGAAAAACGCCTTGCGTTCGTCGACCGTGAGGCCTGATAGGTCTTGTAAACACTGCAGCTCGGTGGCAGCAATGGTATACTCGGCAAACTCGGGGGATGCACGCAGGGCTTGGTAGTCAACACGGGTGCCCTCGTCGTTGGTGTAGGTACCATACAGGGCGAGCAATCGACGTCGCAAATCTTTGGACACATCCACTGCGGCTCGTGCGTCCCCATACCACTGGAAATGGGTGTTGAGCGGCTGTGCGGTTGACTGGGCAAAGGAGGATGTCAGGGTGATTGTGGATTGCGGTGGTGCAGACATCACTGGCTTTTTGGGATGGGATATATTGGTGATCATGTTGGCACGCTGCAGAGCTTGCAATGTGGTTGGATCCACGATATTGTTTGCATGGCCAAGCTGCATGGGTTGTGGCCTGTGTGGGGGGGATGATGTTGCGATTACCAACCTAGTTTGTACCGTAGTTTGCCACTCACGTTACGTACAGCTTGGCTAGCGCTGCGAGGGCGGGCTTGAGGTCTGTAGTCATGTTTGTGTTCAGGTGTGTTTGTGTGCAGGTTTGATACTGTTTTGTGTACACAGTATTTTGTGTACACTGTTATTTATTCACAAATGATGTCCCTGCATCGATTCCCACGATAGAATGACGTTGATACGCCGCACCAAATCAGGTGGTGCAACGATTGCAGCATCAAAGGTTGGTGTTTTACACTACTAGGTGTACACTTGTTGCTGCTGCAACTGACTGTCTGTAGTATTCTGTGTATAGTACTGCTATAGTAGACACAGACCCATAGTTACATAGCCTACACCCCACACACAGGATGATCAGCCCACCACCCCTTTGCTCTCCGCCACCCTCCCCAGCAACGTCCGTGTCGGCCCCAACGTCACTGCAGATCAATTGGAGCAACTTGCACCCTTGATACGCGACTCGCCCTTTTTAGACACACGCTACCCATTTACTGCATATGAATTTTTCAAAGTCTTGTTGTTTCTCCCGTGGACCATCTTTCGTTTTATGCTCTTTCTCCTGATTGGACCATGGGTGATCCTCCATGTATGGCTGCTCATCCGCACCTATGACCGAGATGAACCATTACCCCCTTTTGTTTCCGCCAAAATTCAGTCAATCATACGCTTTTGGGGTGGGGTGCTCTTGCGTTTAGTTTGCCATTTTTGGAGCGTCAAGGTCACTGGCGCAGAGCACTTGGCATCATGCCCTCGTTCTGTACTGCTCTACAACCACATCGGGTGGATCGATCCGCTGGTGCTTGTGGTCTTGTTCACACCATCTGGTGTCGCCAAGGCGGGTGTTGCCAACCTCCCACTGTTTGGCACCATGGCGCGTGCACTACGCTTTGTCTTTGTCGAACGCAAGGGCATGGATGAAGGTTCACAACGACGCAGCGCAACCTCCACGGCATCCCAGGGAGGTGGGGCTGCCTTGGTTGCCAAGCGTGTTGCCGACCCACGCTACCCACTCGTCATGATTGCGCCAGAGGGCACCACCAAGGCTGTGGATTGTGTGTTGAGGTTTTCCACAGGGGCCTTTGTGTCCGGTGCACCCGTGACACTGCTGCTGCTGAAATACCATGCCAAGCACTGCCACCCTGGTTGGGGGCGCTACCCGATTGCGTGGCATATGCTGCGCTTGTTCAGCCAGTTTGCAAATTATTTGGAGGTGCAGGTGCTGCCGGTGTATGTGCCTTCTGAGGAGGAGCGTGCGTCCCCGGCGCTGTATGCTGCCAACGTGCGTGCATTGATGGCACGGACATTGGGGTATCCAGAAGTGGATCAGGGCTTGAGCGAGTTGGTCATGTTGAAGCGGAATGGCGTCACGGTGAATTGGCTTGGGGAGAACATTGAGGTGGCAGGCGAGCGGTGACAATGGTGTTTGTTTTGGTATTCATTTTTTTTCATGATATGTGGTCATTATGATGTAATAGAGAATTGCTGTGTTGATGCTGCAGCAGCACGCCAGGATGATGTTGATTGATCAACCATCACCATCACGACACCCCCCCAGCAAAATACTGCTCGATTGATCCAACCGTCGTATATATATATTGTCATCAGCAGGCATGGACGCTTTTCAACAAGGTGTGTGTGGGGGGGTTGTGTTGAGTTTCCACAAGACATCATCGCCCCAATTGTCTCCCTCACAGCCATGTCACCACCTGGCCTGTCCAAGCAACTTCGCAGCCCAGAAAGCATCCAGAAAGGACCCAACTGGGTAGCCTTGGAGTGTGCGTATGCCGACTTTTGCAGCCAGTGGACACAACAGGAATGTGTTGTCACAATGGAGGCGTTGCAGGCCAACTTGGTACGAATTTTGTGTAGTGTGAGGATAGTACATTCAGCTGCGTACACAGGATATGTGCACACAATATACAGGCGTTTGCACAGCAGGAAGCAGTGCAACGGCAGCAGTTCTTGCAAGCCCAACCTGTGCAGCCATTTGTTGTTGGTATGCAGCTGGCTCGGTCGGTGTACTATTGTTGTACATTGGTGTTGCCATGATATGTTGCCAATCACAGATGCACCAAATAGCATGGAGGAGGACACAGCATATGGCCATGCAAGCGCTGCCATGTCAGAGGTACGCGCTGGTTATTTGCTGCATATTTTCATGTTTCCAACCTTGCATTCGTGTGTGTGTTTCTTGCAGGAGTCCCATGAGGGCCCAGCATCCTCACACAGCTCTTTCCGAGGCCCCAATCCAGGTGTATGTGTGGTGGGGCAGATGGTGTACATGCATGCAGCATGAGATGCATCAGCAGTGGATGAGCAATGTACACTCAGTTGCTGAAGCACGACTGTACACTCACTGCAACCCTGCCACAACCGTTATTACACAGGGGGTCATTTTGTTGCACGTGTCTGTGTTCCATACAATGAACATGGCAGAAACGTGTGGAGCATTGCACATGTCATCACGTTGCCTGCAGCAACCATGGTATGTGTAGCTGGTTTAATCGTGGTGTGGCTCCACACCCTTGTGTGTCACCCTTCTAACACACATTCCCTCTTGGAAAACAACCATTACAGATTCCTGCATACAAAACATGGGGCTACTTGTCACATAATGAAAACGCGGTTGCCACTGGCTACCCAATGTACGCATGTGCTTGGCTTTGTACATTGTACAAAGCGCACCATCCACTCTTCACGACCACACAGGTTTTACACTGACAAGCACAACGAAACAGTCCCTGCCACAGACAGTGACGACGAATACAATGATTACAACCGGAGCTACAATGTATGGCTGGTGTATCATGACTACTTTGCATGCACACACATACTACACACACAACCAATCCTCCCCTCAGAATCGCCTTATAGAGGGTCCTGAGCGGGCCATGAACGAAGCCGCCTTGTTGCACCTTGCGTCACACTTTCCACACAAGCAAGTTTTTGATTTTTTTGAACTCACCCTTGAAGTTCCGGTGTGTCGTGTTGTTCTATTACAACGTGTGTCTACTATTATACACAATCTTGGGAGGCAACACACACCTCAGGCAAGTGTGATGGAGGAGCGATTGCAGGAGCTCACTGGTCCCAAGCAACCACCAGATTGGGTGTCAACTAGGCAGCAGCAAGATGTAGGGAATGCCATAAGTGCATTGACTGGTGCATTTTGCCGCCGCTGCTATGTTTATGGATGCCGCACTCATGGTAGGTTTTTTTTTTTTAGTGATACTGTACAAAACAATATATGACAACCCCACTCTACACACAGGGGGCGACCAAATAAAACCACATGCGCGTCCCAAGCCACTCCCACCACCGGCCGCAGATGCGCAGCCATGTGGCCCCCATTGCTGGCGGAATGCACGGGAAACATCCTCATCACAACCCACCAACATGTCGGAGGATACACTGGCCCCCACCACCACAACACCCACACCATCTTCCTCCGCCCAACTTTTAGCAGCAGTGCCCCGCCGGCGCCCATCCTCATCGTGTTCCTCCTCATCATGGACGGTGTTGGAGGATAGCATGTTGAGAAAATACTTTGGCATGTTTGGTGGGGATTGTTGCCGCCTGGCAACATTTCTGTCGACCAAGCGATGCTGGCAGGTCCACCAGCGCGCAACACAGGTAAGGGATGTCATACACATACTTGTCGTAACAATGGTGATACATTGGTGATACAAAACTCTCCCCCACCAACAGCTTGCCTTGTCCACCACCATGGAGCACGCGTTGGGACCCTCAAAGCAGCCCCAAGTCAAGCGTCGGAAAAAGGTGGTGCTCACAGTCAACAAGCGTGCACCAGACCAGGTCGCATACCGCCGCCTTGCACACGCAGAAGAAAAGGTAGGTAGGGACGTGTGGGAATTTCTACCTAGATTATATTCACAGATCACCACCGTCTACAATATCACAGCAACCGTTTTTTGACTACCAGCCATGTGAGTGTGTTGGCCCCTGCACCAAAGACTGCCCATGCCTGCAAAACGGCCACTATTGCGAAAAGTTTTGCGCATGCTATGGCCGCTGTACCCGCATGTGGCCTGGCTGCGCGTGCACTGCCAAGGAAAAGTGTCGCACCAAGAATTGCAAGTGCTATGCATACAACCGCGAATGTGACCCCGATGTGTGCAAAGGGTATGTCGTGTGTGTGTGTCTCTCGAAGACATGTGTTGTTCTCCACCAATGATTTGTGCTACCAGGTGTGGAACCACATGCATGGGCACTGCAGGGCATGGCGCCGAGTGTCACAATATGCGGTTACGCCTTCAGCAGCACAAGCGTGTGGTGATGGGTCTCAGCAACATCCCAGAAGCCGGCTGGGGTGCATTTGTGCTGGTATGAGATTTGTGTGATTGGCATTGCTAATGTTACAACACAGAGCAATCAACAACAACAACCCACACAGGAGCCGTTGCGCAAGGGGGATTTCATTGGAGAGTACACGGGAGAGCTTGTGGGTAACGAAGAAGCTGAACGCCGTGGCAAAGTATGCTGGGCACTGCAAGGGTTGTGTATTGTACATATACCACACACATCCACTGTACCCACCCCAGTGTTATGACCGGGACAATAGCAGCTACTTGTTCAACCTCAACCGTGATTGGGTCATTGATGCGCGGGAGCGTGGCAATAAGCTGCGCTTTGCCAACCATTCAAGCAACCCCAATTGCCAAGCAGAGATTCTCATGGTGGATGGGGATCACCGTGTGGCCATTTTTGCGAGTCGTGACATTGAAGCAGGTGAGGAGCTGCTATACAATTACGGCTACACAGGTGAGGGGGCTCCTTTGTGGGCACGGCCAGAAATGGATTGATGATGGTGTGTAATTTGATGAGACATTGATATTGATGCTGTTGTTACATAATAAATTTCATGAATGTGTTTTCTTGATGTTGCGCAGTGCCTGTGCAGCAGCCTCGTTGGGTGTAAGGCCACCACCTGCCATGAGTCTATCAAATTCAGCACGCAGTTGCTGTTCAAATGCCTGTTTTGTTGCTGCTTTGTTCTTGGTTTCACTGCAGTTACCATTTGCTGTGGCATCATTTGCTGTGGCATCATTTGCTGGTGTATCACCCGTTGTCATATCACCCGTTGGTTTGCTGTGGGTATCTGCCCCTTGTGCTGCCCCCTGTGCTATCTGCTGTGCACCCCCTCCATGCTCCAGTGCTCCTGCGTAGCTGTTTGGGGTCTGATATTGCTCCAGGTGCTGCACATCTGGGCGAAAAGTGTGCCCCTGCTGTGCAAACGCCTTCATGCGCTGCTCCATTGAATCCAAAAAGGGCACAATCATGGGTCCCAGGGGACTGGACCGCACGACATTGGGCAAGTTTGTAATGTACTCTGGAATACAATTGCCAGTCAGCAGTTGACTCAGGTCATTGGAAAATGAATTGCAGTTGTTGTTGAGCAGAGAGTAGGCTTCTGGATGGTACTTGGATGACATGTCGACAAGAAACTGTGTGTTGGTTGTGAAGAGGGTGGCAGTGGTGGTAACAACGCTGCTGCTGTAGGAGAAATCATACCTCTTCCAGTACTGCTTTGGGTACATGTGTGGTCCTGATTGTCAGAGGGGATGTGTGTTCACTGTGAACACCCTGTGCAACACTCAACACCACACATACCCAAGTTCAATGACCTGCAAGGGGGTGCCAAACGGTGTCTTGCCTGGCTCGCCAAACTGGATGCCATGGCCATAATAGTACTCCACACCACCCTGACAGTGATGTGCAGAATGTGTGGTGTCTTAGGGAGAGTCCACGTGCTGCATGCATGTATGGGCACCACGTACCACAACGATGGAGGTGTGCCAAATGCCCTCAATTTGCGTTCCTATTAATGATGCAGACATCGCACGTGCTAATCCATTGGAAAGATCGTAGACAAAGAGTTGCACAGGGAAGGATTCTTCAGGTTCCATACTGTTGTGATGAGCAAATCCAAACTCTTGGAGCATAAATTGCGTGTTAATGACTGCTTGCTATGACTACGTGTTGGCTGTGCAATCTAGCCACCTGATGTGAATTAGCATCCACAATTTAATTATTGAGGTGGGGACAAAACCGGTGACATGTTTTGTCATCACCTTTGATTGGGTGGTGTTTGATTATGATCATCACACATTTGTGATGGGTAGTGTGTGTAGCTGGCAGTGTGCAGATGTGTGTACTGTGTAATGTTTGGTGTAATGGGGTGATCACACGAGGACCTGGCAGGTGAGAGAACACCACCGCTCCCCCAAATACAATATACCACAACTCCAGATTTACCCAGACTTATACACACAAAAAATAGTGATCATGATGCTGACAGCAGCAACAACCCGTGTACGACCGTTGGTGATCCCACGCGGTCAATTAAGGTCTCGGAGTAGGAGGAGTGGATGTGTGTATGCCTCTACAATCTGGCAGGTATCTGTACCCAGTTGCAGCAGTAGCATGCACACGATATCGATACGCAGTAATAGCACTATGCACACGATATCGATACGCAGTATTAGCACACCACAAACTCCGACACATGTTTCGATCCAATCATACACAGCTGGCCCCTGACAGCCGCTGGTGCAAAGAACATGCTGAAGAATGTTCTTATCTCACACCGCTCATCGATTTGACAGGGTATGAGGTAGTGCAACACACCACCAGCAACAACAACATCATCAACCCACACACAACACCCACAGTCCCATCGGTACAAAAACGTTCTGCACGGTGGGCACGGAGCGTGATCATGTGGAATGCGACGAGGTCATTCACACTGAGGACGATGGGGTGTTTGTTGTGTTTGAGGCACGGGGGGCCACCAACCCACTGGACAGCCCCTCTGCGTTGTTTGTCACAGATGTGAGTGAAGAAGGCCCTGTGTACCTCAATGGTGGGGAGCTGCCCAAGAAAATTGCAGTGCAGGTTTGTAATGGTGGTTATTATATCACTGGGAGGGGGGTGACTTGTGGTGAGATGCTTTGACACGATCAACACCCACACAGATTCAACCTGGATCTGTGCTGCAGTTTGGAGAACATACGGTGTATCAAGTGCTTCGCAATTACATGAACCATGCATAGTTGAAGCAAGCGATATGTTGTTGTGTCGAGCGGTGTTGTCAGTTTTGTATCAGAGTGTTATTTTTTTACAGTTTTGCTATTGTGTAACAACGTTGTGGATCATAGTCGGTGGAAAAACAACCATGGACGATCATGCAGAAACAGTCACTCCCATCAACTTGTTGCAATCATTCGCTGATGCCGTGCATTTTCTTGCGGCCCATGCGCGGGGGGCACTTGTATATGTCGACAGTGGTGCATCAGAAGCTTTGGGACACTTCACAAGCTATGCAAAGTTCATTGCACTCGGGGCAGTGCATGTGTGCCATGTCCAAGGCGCACGTGGGCGAACTGATGCAGCCACTGCTGCACGTCTGAATGCTGGCACACCGGTATGGGTGCCTGAGCGGTCGATACACCGCTTTGTGTGTGATATAGGGAGGCGGTATGTATATATATATATATATATATATATAGATAGATAGATAGATAGATATACACACATACACCACACATGGCGGACGGACGCCAGGTGACCCGCATTGTGGTGTGCTCCACACAACCCCTGCCCCATGCACATACTCAGTTCGTCCACCTCCTGCAGGTATGTGTTGTTGACAATGTGCATTTGGATGGTCATCATTCCAGCACACAACAATTGTTCAACATCAACATCAGGCACATCCAGCATGTACCTCGTTCACCATCCTCACTACGGTATCCCAAGAAGCACATGAAGCAGCCAACCTGATGGGTGCACGTGCATATAGTGACTATCCACGTATTTTACTGCAAGATGCTGGGTTGTTTTCTGATACAAAGACATCCACGCTTGATGTGCAGGTGCTGTATTGGCCCTTGCACCCGGTTGTATTGGATTCCTCATCATTTGTACTTGCTGCTGGCTGCATGGCAGCACATGCACGGTATGATATCTGTGTATGGCATGATGGAGCATGCATGGTGTTCATTTGCGTGCACAACCAGGGCACCTGTTTAACATCTGGTTGATATGCAATGCAACCCCTCTTTTTTATGCTTACAACAACATTCTGAATAATTATTCCAGTGCACAAGGTCGCATGCTTGGTTGGACCCCTCAGCCACCTGTGGTGGATGATGATGCTGAGGGGGAGGAGGAGGATATGCATCATGGTCAACAAGGTCAACCTTTTTCCCATGCAGCAGGGTTTCCACGAGGAGCGCCGCAAACAGACACAGCGACCATACACGCGCAGCAACACAGTCACAATAGCACGCTTGCACAAGTGACTGTGCTTGCCCATGCCCTTGTGGGACTGGTTGCGCAGTGTGGGTATCGATGTGACACGTATGCGCTCGGACATGTTGCACACGCAGTTGGTATGGGTGTATGGAGTGGCTGTAGGCATTTCCAATGAATGTGCACAGTAGTACCATATTGCAACCCACGCCACACCCACTCCACATAACCTTTGCCTACACCCATCACACCCCCTGCACCACAGCACAAGAAATTGCAACAGCAGCCATCCCCGAACAACCCACCCCCACAAGTGCCCCCATTGAAGAACAGGCAGCACTCATCCTCATAGACCGCTGTGCCGATTTGGCTACACCACTGTTGCTCCATGATGCATTTCTGCCCGCTGCTGCACAAGTGCTGCCCCGTAAAAGGGCAGATATGCCCACACCCACATCCCACATGGAGGGGCCTGGTGTGGAGGGGCATGTTGCTGTTGATGGCGATAAAATGGTGCCATGGCACACTGCAGATGTTGCGGTGGAGGTTGAGGTAGTGCAAGGTGTGGGTCCTTCCAAGGGGAGTGATGGGGCTGCAGGAAGTGATGGGGCTGCGGAAGCAACAGGTTTGTGTGTGTTGGGGGAGGGTGAGAGCCCGGTTGTTGCACACATGGTTGGTTGTCTGCATGCACCTGGTGACCAATTTCTCTCCTGCACACAGATGCGACACCTGCACAAACAAAACAAAACACCATCACTACCAGTGCACGAGTGTTGCGCCGCATTATAGACCCAGGCCAATCACAGAGTGGCGAGTGGTGGGAGTTTCTAGTGGGACGACAGGGCAAGGATGGATTGCTGTTTGTCAGGAAATGGCTCAAGGAGGCCTTGCGACAGGTGGTGTGGGACAGTTGTGTACACATGATGAACTGACACATACCATCATACACCATCATTGGTCACACACTACCATCACATATCACTGGTCACACACACCGCCACAGGCAAAGCTTCAGCCATGTATGCGTTCCAAACCAACAGTCATGGTGGATGAGCTTAACAAACTGGCAGCCCAATTATGCACCCAGCATGCTGCAGGGAGATTGCCAAGCACACCACAAGCAGTAGTGACACTTGCACATGCCGCAGCCACCGTACTCGAGCGCACAACGTATGCAGTGTTGTTTGGTTGACAAGGGAAAATATTATTGTGGGGGAAGTGCTACCTCAAGCACTACCACCATTGTGCTACCCTTTTCTTGATTTGCAGTGACGCTACGTAGGTATTCTCAACACCCCACTTATGACCCATCACACACTAGGGATGGCGCGCCATACCAGGTTCACCAAGCAGAGCAACGCTCAATGCTGTCCACTGCTACCCAAGGTATACAGGCCTTGGACGAGCACCTGCAGCAGCTGCTTGCGCAGAGTACAAGCCGTGTGCTGCAGGGACAACAAGAGGTATGATATTCGAGGTGTATCTGGGGGTACAGGGTGTGTATGTATGGGGTGCCCATGTAGGTTTGCTGTAAGGTTGTTGATACACAACGTGGTGTAGGCAGTACGCAGTATGTTCAGCCGCATGTTTCCACACCAATACCATCAACACATAGGTTTTGCACATGGCACTGGCACAAGTGGTGTTGGCTTATGTGTTGGAGTGGGAACTCACAGCACAGGGCCAACCAGGGCGCTTGGATGACAATGCAGTGCAGGTGGCTGTGTTGCACCTTGTATGGATGATGCACCTTGCCCCCACTGTGCCCCCACCATATCCCCACCAATCAGGCACATCTTGAGGCATTGAGGACAGCTGCACAACAAAGCACCACTGCGCAACACGTGTTTCCCACCCTCACACCCTCCACAGTGCGTGCCATGGTGGCCGCACGTGCCCAATGTACCGAGCTCAAGCATTTGTACAAGCCCAACAATGCAAGCATGACATCCCTGGCGTCTGTGCTGGGAGGTATGGACAACATACATAGTACAACTTGGTGTACACCCCCCCAGAGACAACCCAGACACATCACCATCACAGGGGCACTCGTCACCATGCGCCCATTGTCAGACCTCAAGCATGTGGCACACAGCCTTGGGGGCCTTTTGCGCTCAGGTTTGGGGCGGTTTGGATTGCACAAGCAGCCCGTACCAGGCGACCATGGCGTGGTGTTTGTGTTTTTCATTGGCGGCGTGTGTATGCAAGAAATTGCTGATTTGCGCACAACAGTGGTGGACAAGGGGCGGCGCGTTGTGGTGGGAGGGACTGCATTGCTCAACACCACCCAGGTGTTGGCATGTGCTGCTGGTTGAAACGATATTGGTGCATAACATGATGTAATCTATTACAATCACTTCATAAACACCATCAAAACCCCCCGCGCTCCACCCCCGAAGACGCCATGCGCATGCGGGTTTGTGCAGAATGCACCGTATGCTCCAGCTGGGCGACCCGCTGAATCTGCTGACACAGTTCTGCACTGCTTTGGCACACCTCTCGTGACAGGGAATCCACCTTGCGTAAGATGTTTTTGTACAGCTCTTCAATGCCCTGCACCTGGGAGTAGACACCTTCCACTGCAAGTTGGTGCAACTTGCTGCCCCCTCCTGCAGTACCACTGTCACTGTCAGATGTGTCCTTGCTGGAACGTTCCTTGACAGCCTTGTGGGTGTGGTAGGACGGCACCTGGGGGATGACGCAGAGATGCGACACATCGTCATACACGTGCTGGCTGATGCTTGTGCCAATGTTGTCGATGCGCATTTGGACGGCACGGTGCACCAGTGTGGTCGACCCAGGGTCGTTGGTTTGTTGATAGATCCGTAATTGAAAGGTGGTGGTGGCACCTCCGTGGTCTGCACAGGAGGAAACTACCCCAAAGAGCACAGGCATGGAGGTGGCACGGCGCAACTCGAAAAGCTGCTGACAGACACGAGACTCGCGCATGGAGGCACCATGGTTCATGCCTGCACGGTAGACAAACCATCCGAGAATGTTGGAGCCGCCAGAGGATGATTGGAGCTTGCGCACAGTTGCATCTGTGGTAGTGTATATTTTAGAAATGGAGGGGATGGAATGTGCCCAATCCGTTGTTTGGTGAGAGACCAACACATACCGTTGATGTCGCCTACAGGAGAGTAGAAGCTGCACACGCCGCCATTGCATAGAAACCCTGACAAAAAGGCTTCTGTTGATTCTTTTTCACCAAACTCGCTTTCATCGGTGGTTACTGCCTGGGTTTTGCGTACTACCCGGCCTTTGTGGGTGTGTGCGTGCTGGTTTGTCAACATCATGTTTGTACATTGACATCCCACCCAAATACCTAGCAAGAGGCCGTCAAAATCGGCTGGGGCTGTGGCTACAGAGTGGAGCAAGGATGCTAACGATGCACCACTGGTGATCACGCGGTCTATGGCTTCCATGCTGGCATCAAGTGTGCCTACACAATACTTGTAGTGCCAACTATGGATTATGAGGGATGCATTGCACTGTTGGGGATTGGGAGGCACGCAAGTGAAGCAAGATCCATCAAGCAAAAATGGTGCATATCGAGGTTTGTGTGCTCATATGACGTCCTGAAAGCAGCTGGATATTGTCTATAGTTGTGATGGTTCAGATTGTGATGTGTGCAAAGATAATACAAAATTGGGTGATCATCACTGCGCCCACCCGTTTATCCACACCCAAGAGAGAGCACTGCAACCCCGCACCATGAGGAACACCAGTATGTGCATGCATATGTGCATATGTGTACACAATTACCACCAAGCACACCAGAACACCACAATTTCAACCCTGCCCAGGAAGCCGAGGAAGACAGTTACCCCCTTGTGCGAGTGTCACGTGAACGTAATTACATCGTTTGCTCACAAATTTTCAAAGCCTTATACCCCTCGTATAAGCCAACTACCAGTATAAGTCCAACTACCACAGACCAATACCACGTCTAGCACACACAAGGCCGACAAAGTTGGCCAGACATCACTAGGCGCTCGGAAAGCTTGCGGCGCGGGTAGCAACGTGCCCATTGGTGCTCTTCTAAACTCCTAGTAACCATGCAAAGGCGTTCGAAGAGCTACGTGCGACCCAGGTATCAAGCCAACAGTCCAGATGATTGCAGCACACATGCCTTGGACAGCACACAGGCTGCTTCTTGGCTTGTCATGCACCTGTATCAACCAGAGTGATCATGTGTACCACTATTTGCAGCATGGCCACGGCCGAAGCACATTCAACTGCTTCCCCAGCCGCATCCTTTCCATTCACGTGGTCATATTGCTTTCCACCAATAGGTACTATCGTCAATGGACCGAGGAAGAAGAGACAGCCCTCCAACGAGGTGTTGAGCGTCACGGCGTGGGAAGTTGGGAGTCAATACGCAAAGATCCCGAGCTCGGCATTTTGCGGTGTGTTGTCTGGGTGACGAGTGCGGGCGTTGTGTGGGTTCACAGTTTTCATCGACTCTTATGTTGATTGTGGATGTGTCTGCGTGGAGCTGCAGCGTGGCTAGTGGACTGATCTCGCACGGCTAGCATCCACCCTGGCACCATTCTCAACAACACCCAGGGAACGTACTGGCGTGCAGCTCAAGGACAAATGGCGTAACATGGTCAAGTTTAAACACGTCCCGCACGTGCTTGCAACAAAAACACCCAGTACCGAGGGGTAGGTGGTGGATCGCACATCATCGTTGGACACATATACTCCAACAACGCTCATCCCACACACAGTTCACGACATAGCGAGTCACTTTCCGGTGCACTGCGGTGTTTGGACCTCCGCAACGCCAGTGAAGATGCCCAGGCCCCTGCACTGACCACTGACGACGACCTTGAAGGCAGCACACGCAGTGGCTCCCGTCATGGTCGCAAGTCACGCACACGTCGCCCCCAATCCGCCCTGGAGGACAAGCGCTATGGCATCTATGATGTGCGTCGCTACTTGAACAAGTCGGCGTCGGCTGATCTTGCAACGCTTGGCACGCCTGTCAAACAAGAGGATGACTTTGCCGCCACGACAACCACCAGTACAACACCCGGCTCTCCATCTGCTGGGAGCTGTGGGGAGGAGCAGGGCGTGGTGCGCTGTGTATGTGGCGCGCATGTGGATGATGGGCTGATGATGGTCGAGTGTGAACGGTGCTTTGTATGGAGCCACATCCACTGCCTGCAGGTAGTAATGGAGAGTGGTTGTTGATGCTTTGTGTGCTTTGCATGTTTCGTGTGTCGCATTGATGGGCCCATCACAAGCGTCACAATCACATCACAACCGCCTGTCCCCTACGTTATACCCCCAGGAATTGGCAGCCAGTACATGTTTTCAGCTCAACTTGGAGCACTACATCTGTGCTGGATGTCAAGGCCTCAACGTCCAAAACCTGATGGAGACCATGGCATCCTGTTCCATGGCAAGTGCATCCCACCCCAACCAGCACCTCAACCAACACCCGTTTTCAACACCACGTGAGGCGTGCCACCAGCTCAACCTTTCACCCTTTGCCTCCTTGGTCCCTCCAGCAGACAGCGACATACATCTCTCATCAGAAGAGTCCCTCATGGACAGCCTTGCTGCGTATCATGATCACCCAGAGGGCAAGGTGCATGGTGGCAGTCTTGCCATGTATGCATTGGCTGCAACATCACTGGATGCTGCCACGGTGGCATCGGATGATTTGCTGTTTGCCGACATGCCGGGGTTGGATCACATGCTGGCAGATGCGACAACGGGGGGTGCCACAATTACACAACCAATTTCGGGACAACATGCACAAGAACAGCAGTCTGCAGAGGATGAATTTGGCGTGTGGGGCATGGTGCTGCCCGATGACACTCACCAACATGCTTCAACACCATGTGCACCGGTGCCCATGACAGCCCCACGCAGCTGCCCCCAGCCATCACCCATGATGATGTCGTGGCCATTGCAGCACGTCTATGGCGGTGGTGCACTCGCTGCCTCACTTTCCAGCGGCATGGCAGGCAACATCTCTTCGCGGGGCCCCATTGCTGCAGGTGGTCCCATGTCCGTTGGGTCTGCCACCACCACAGTGATGCGCGGCAATTCGCCACCCTCTTCCATTTCGTATGCGTCCAGTGGTGATCTTGTGAGTGGTTTTGGCAGTGTTGCCACTCCCCCCTCGGCCGCGAAAGGGTTGCTGGCCACGCCCGGTGGGGGCCACTCGTCCCATGGGGGCAAGCGCATGCTGTCCGCACCCCTGGGTGCGACACATCACGTGGCACGGGGTGGGGTGAGCAAGGTGACTGCAGGAGGGATGCACCGACTAGATACAACATCCACATCATCATTGGAGTACATGTCCAAGGTATATACTGTGGTGGGGGGTGTTGTGTTTACAGTGTTGTCCAGCATTGCTGCACTTAAACACACACCACCGTCTTTTGTACGCATGTCACACATGTCCCCCTCTACAACCACAGACATGGTTTCCAGAGCACACCACCACCTCCACAACCCCCCCCGCTGCTGCTGTTGTGCATGACGCAGGCAGCCCATCCACCATTGACTCACACGCCTCCCACTTGACACCACCAGTGCCTGCACCCACAACAGCAGCCCCCCTGGGGGTTGTTGCTGATGCTGATTTGTCAGCATTGGATGTGGTGTTGTTCAGTGAGCAGGAATGGCCACTGCCATGAGGAGCTTTGTGATGGAACCCCTCTTAATGATGGATGACACCCAGGGGTTCCCTGATGGCACCGAAGATGGCACCCTTAAAAGAGCTACACCTAGTTTTCTCTCGACCCCAAGAAACCATACTCCCACCATGCTCCCCTTTATGATCCTCCATCATCCAGATAAAGATCATCACAAACATGATGATGGTGTTCCCCTTTGTAAGCAAGAGGCGCATGGGTGACCCCACGCTGCTGCAGTTTCCTTGACAATAAAGGACACTGTGTGTGAGAGAGAGGCAGGGCCAGAGGTACCTTGGCAGCACATGGCGCTGGGTGTGTACTCGCCCAGATAGGTACCACCTCTCTACGGGTAGAGGTACCACCAACATCCAGCCAATGAAAGCAGAGGTAGCGCCAATGAAAACAGAGGTAGAAAATGTATACAAGAAATGTGAGACACCAGTGAGAGTCAACCATGGTTGTCCATGTACAATCAGTGAATGTGTGAGATGCAAGAATATACACTTCCCCCCATTGCGCATTTCTGGGGTAATGGCACATGTCATAGCAGAGATATGATAATGTGATCATATGTTTATCCATCTGTTGTGTGCATGCAAAACAATGGGTTCCATACTTTGTTTTTCTTCTTGGATGCTTTCTTGATTGCTGCTGTTTTGTATGTGATGCTGCTGCTTGGTATGTATACCATGTGGTATGTGCTGCTGCTTGGCATGTGTTGCTTGTGTGTGCTACTAGTATGCTCTACACAAGTACACTCTACAAGTACACACTACGAGTACCACCCCACAAAAGTCATTGCACTGTTATGTTTGTTTATTTGCTGCTGCCTAGGTGTTGTGTTGCTTCTTAGAAGGGACAAAACGCATTGTACACTGTTTGAGTTCATATATTGCTGCTGTTGTCGCTGCGTTTACACACCTGTGGATGTATGATCGCCGGCATGTGCTTGTTGTTTTCTCCTCCTTTATGCCAACCACACATCATCATTACTGCCATGATCCCTGTGCGCCATTGCGTACCACGTGTGTGCTTTTGGTGTCTTGTACTTGCTGTGATCTCCTTGTCATGGTACACATTGTTTTGCAAGGTGTGCACACACAAGTTGGATGTTTCTCTAGGATGTTTTTGTGTTTATTGTCATACGTTTCCTGCATTGGGGGGACACAGAGGCAAGCAGTATGCGGCCTGCCTCGCATCACCCCGTGTTTGCTCCTCCTTTGTATCGCGTGTACTGCTGAAATGTTTTGTGTTGCGTGCAGGTGTGCACCAGACAATCAAAATGATCCTTTATGTACCGTGTGTATTGCTGCTTGTCATGTGATGTCATAGGAGGCGCACGCGAATATCTATATGGGTGCACGTCATTGTGTGGTGGTGATTGCTGGACCAAGGTTTGTTTTGCGGCGGTGGGTGCTGTGCACACCACCACCCCTTTTTCCACACAATTCACTACACATATGCATCTGTGCACGCACTGAGCAGTGCCCCATTCAGTTTTCTTATGATGTTGATGATGTATTCCTGCACGGGGTAGCGAATTGTGTCTTCTGCAAAGCACAATAATTTCCCTTGCATGAAGTGTTGTTTTCTCGCGCGCACATGGTTGCTGCACGGTTGTGGTAACAATTATAGATAGCCAACAGTTGTTACACTAGTACATATACACCCAACTGTACACAACAAACACCTCACCCGCCCATGGATTCGTGGCGCCTTAAAACCCCACTGTTTGCACGAACAAGGGCAGAAGGCAGCTCACGCGACGCCCGTACCCCTCCCACGTACACACGGGGCCCGCGAGGGGACGTGTTGCCGCGGGGTGTGCATGCAGCGCTGCTCGGACGGCTCCCCCGTGCAGACAGTTGGCCCCTCTCCACCTCCTTGGCACGAGCAGTGGCACGGGCATGACGTGCCGAGGGTGAGCACACGTCCCAAATGCGTCGCAATATGCTCGATTCCACTTCGGCGGCTGGATTTGTCGACGACACACCGTTCTGTTGCTCGCTTGACAAGACCAGTTTGTCCCCCACTTCCTCGGTCAATGCCCTGACATTTTCATGCGTGGCATGCACCGCATCGGCAATGGCTGCCTGCAACTCACCCTTGGACCTGTATGCAGTGCCCTGCTGTTCCTCCGAGGCCACACGACCCCTCCCAGCCAAGGCGGCGCTCTTGCGTCCCATATTCGTGGCAAACATGGCGTGCTTGGAGAGGGATGCTGCTGGAATGCCAGCCTGCAGCTCTGCCAGCTCGACGGCTGTGCGTTGGTCAATGGGCAGGTCAGCACGCACAGACAGGTATCGAATGCACTGTTCAAGGTGGAATCGTTCGCGCAAGAGCACTGTGCACTCGTTGCGTAGCTCTTCTAGTTCTTGTTTAAGACGCAGGTGGTATTGGATCTTTTGCTTGGGGTTGTTGTGACCCAGAACGCCCGAGTCAGTGAGTTCTTGCAGGTCAACCTGGAGCTGCTTCATGCGACTGGCAAGCACTGCATTATCATCCGACAGGCGTCGGTTTTCCAGCAGTGCAGCTTCGGCCTGCTGTGCCATATGTCGGTGGTGTTGTGCTTCCTGTTGGGACATGCGCAGTCGTTCCTCCAGGGCCGCTGCACGTGCAGCAGGGTCGTCCTTGTTTGCTGTGTATTGCTTCAGACGTGCTTGGAGCATATGCACCTGCTCTGTGGCCGCCGCAAGTTGCTGCTCTGCTGCCTCGTGCATGTTGGCGAGCTCTGTGTTGCGCTGCAAGGCCTCTTGGAGTGCGACTGCGTGTTCCCGCTCCTCGTGCAAGCGCTGGCGCATGGTGGCTTGGGCAGTGAGAGCATTATCACGCTCAGCAGCAGTGGTGGTCAGCTCATCTCGTAGCTGATCACGTGCTGCCATGGCCTGCTCGAGTTCACCTTGCAACTCCCCCCCCGCTGCAACAGCCTGCTCGAGTTCATCCCGCAGTTGATCGCGTGCTGCAGTGAGGGCAGCCGCAGATTGTTGTGCCTGAGTATTAACCTCCTCCACTTGGCATTCCAACACGTTCTTTTGGCCTTCAAGCTCTTTCAAATGTTGCTCCAGTGCATCGCGTGCTTCAAGGAGTTCCTCATACGCAGCCTGATCAGACACCACTTGCTCCTTGACTGCTTCCAAATCTTCAGTAGCCTCTTGCAGCTGCTGCTTGACTGCATCAAGGGCTTGTTGGGTCACCACATGTCGTGCATTGAGGGTTTCGTAACTGGCCGAGGTTGTCTCCAGCTGCTGCTGCAGTGTGGCTGCCGTCTGCTGGGCGTCGGCCAGGTCTTGCTGGGTGGTGGTCAACTGGGCAACAAGGTCGGTCAATTGGGTTTCTGCAGCAGTGGCACGTTGGGTTTGCTCGGCTGTGGCAGCTGTAGCCACAGCCAATGCTGCGTCACGCTGCAACACCTGGTTCGTGAGTGCTTCCAGGTCGCTGGAGAGCTGCACACGCTGTGCCTCCAGAGCGTCATGAGCGTCTCGCAATTGTTGGGTGGCATGTGCAAGCTCGCTTACGGTTGCTTCCGCATCTGCCGTGCGTTGCTGCACCAGTGTTTCCAACTCGACGCTGGTGGTCAGCAGGGTGTCTAGCTGCTGATGGGCGTTGGCGAGTTGCTGGTTGGTGGTATGCAGCTGTGCCTCGAGCACATCCCCACGCTCTTGCAGGGCGGCACCTTGGGCCTGGGCATCCAGCAGTTGCGCCTGGTATGCCTGCACGAGTGACTGTAGCATTTCACGGGCCCCTTGCTTGTTGTTGGTGGGGGTGCTATTGGCACTACGCACACCACCATCCTTCTCTTGGAGACCATCCAGCTGTCGTTTGAGTTCCTGTCGCAGGGCTTCTTCGCGATCCTGGGACGCCGTCACCAGTGCCTCTTTGGCAGCCAATGACGATGACAGGAATGCTTTGGTGTCCTCATGGGCCTTTTGTTCTGCACCCTTGGCGGCACGTTCATTGTTGAGTTCCACCTTGAGGGAAAAGCACTGGGCAGACGCTTGTTCGAGCTGGGTGGTCAGGTCGGTTGTTGTTGCGTGGGCTGCCTGGAGCTGCTGGTTGGTGGCATCCAGGTCGGCTTGTAATGCCTGCTTGGCTGCTTCAAGCGTGGACAATTGGGCTTGCAGTTGCTCTGCATGTTGTTTGGTCGTTGCTGACAAGCTCTCATATTCTGCTTGTAATGCCATGTGTGCCTCACGCACACCATCCAATTCCCCCTGCTTTTGCTGCATGTCCTCCTCTGCCTGCTTCATGGAAGTTGCAAGGGTGGCCTGCACACCCTGGAGCGATGTCACAACCTCTTGCACGTGTTGCTTTTCCACTGCCAGTGAATCGTGCAGTGCAGCAGCTTCCCCCTGGGTGTCTGTCAGTGCTGCCTGCAGGGATGCCTGCTGTGCTGCCTGAGCATCAAGCTGCTGCTGCTGTGCATCCAAGGTGGCTTGCTGTTGGGTCACTGTGTCTTGTGCTGTTGTTAATTGCACGCGCTGGCGTTCCAACTGTGTGTATGTAGTATTTGTGATATATAGCAATGTCACAGCAACAAAATACGTGGGATACACCCCCCCATACCTCTGCATCACGTTCGACAACCAAGAGCAATGCTTCTTCCAAGCGCTTGCCCGTTTTTTCCAACTCGGCCATCGTCGCAGCGTGTTGCTCCTGCACTCCTTGCAGTTCCTCACGCACATCAAGTAATGCACTGGTTTCCTCCTCCAGCGCAGTACGCACCCGTGCAAGCTGCGACTGGGTGCCCTGCAGTTCTGCCTGCAGTGTCTCCACCTCTGCAACCCGTGCGTCCAGTTCCTCTTGCACCTGCAGGCCATGTGCTTGCAGTGCCTCGACCTCCTTGGTCAACACTGCACGCTGCTGCTCGAGCTGTGCACCAGCTGCGTGGGCCTCTTGGAGCGCCTGTTTTTGTTGTGTCACGGTCTCTTCTGTATGCTGCACCTTGGCTTCGAGTGCTGCAACATTGTTGAGTGTCTGCTCGAGCTGCTTGGTGATGATCTCTTTGGACTCTTCTGCAACTCGCAGCAGCTCTGCAGTGTGCTGTGCCTCTTGCTGTAAACCAGCCACAGTACTGAGCGCGGCATCAAGCTCTGCTTGCTTTTCTACATGTGCTACATCATGTGCTGCCTGCTGCTGTGCCAGCTGCTGCTGGAGCTGCAGCACATGTGTTTCCAGCTCACGGGCCTTGCCAGCAATGACCTGCTTGTCAGCTTCCGTGGTTTCCAGGGCGCTCTTGAGGGAGTCCATTTCCTGCAAATAGTGCTCTGCTTCAGTAAGCAAGTGTTGACGCTCCCCACGGTGCTCTTCTTCCATGATGTGCAAGTGCCTGTTGACAGATTCAAGCTCCTTGGAGAGGTCATGAATGCGCTCCGTTGCCCAGGTGAACTTGCGGCCGTCGCCCGGGTTGTGAGCACGGATTTTACGTTCCCTTGGTGGGGATTCATCCCGGTGCTCGTCAGGGGCTGTGTGTGTATGGGGTTTGCTGTGTGCTACAATATGTACTCACCACCATGGTACACTATACTAGTTGATGCAGCGCATCTGCACACACACCTTCTTTGGAATCGGGTGTAAAGCGTTCTCCACCCATGAAGCTGGATTTTATTTCGGCATTGGTTTTATATCGTGGGTCATCCGAATTGTACTGGCCAGGCCCTGCACGGTGATTATCGTAAATGTAAACGTGTGTTCGTGAGAGTACTTTTGTGGCTACGTGAATACCTGGAGTTAGTTCCTTGGGCTCCTTGAAACGCTCGCCAGACCCAAATCCGAGCACCATGAGTAGCTTGTGGACACGGTACGATGACACGATCGGCGTTCAAACGTGGTCTCGGTTTATTATTCGATGTTTATTTTCGCGATGTGATGTTGTTATTGTGAGCGAGTTATTGAAAATGCTGAACATGTATATAAAATATGCATTGTCGGGGGGAAGCTCACCACCAAAGCGAGTGTTGCTCTACTGCAAGAGCTTCTCTAGACGTTGCACCTCGTCACTCGTATTCTCACTCGCTGCTGCTGCTTCACTCAACCCTCGCTTGTTGGCATCCACCACCACCTGCGCCTGGGCAATAATTTCCTTGGGCACCAGCGCCAATACCCTGTGTGGTGGGTGTGTCACAAGGCTTTGTGTCGCACGTGCACACAGCACACACACACACAACATACTTGTCCAAGTCACTAATCACCACTTGCAGCTTGCTGCGAGCATCTGGCAAATCCAATTCCCCACTGCGCAATGCATTGGCAAGGCACCGGTCGTATGCCTCGAGGCTCTTGAAAAATGTGGTTGCAGCAGCACGGGCAGCTTCTTCACTGGTTTCAAATGCTGCTTCTGATGTTGCGTAGTCTGCCACCGCACTGTGTGTGTAATAGATGTAGGGTGAAGGGAGCACATGGTGTGTGGGACCGCATGGGCAGCAAACTCATACCGAACATCGTCACGCAATGATTTGAACACGCCTTCTCGCAGTGCTTGACGTGCCCCACTGACGTCCCGCACCATCCGTCCCTCCAGCTCTTGCAACTGTTCACGCACGACGAGCAGCGCTGGGATGTACGTTTCCACTGGGTCGTACTGCTTGCGCTTGACATATTTTTTCAATGCGTCATTGACTGCAGGGTTGACTGGTTGTGCTGCCTGTATTGTTTGGGGGATGTTTGGGGGGTGCTTTGTTGGTCAAACCATCTTGCACATGCCAAATAATACCTGGGCACTAGCAGGTGCTAACAACGTCAAGGCTGGTGCCACTAGTGCTGCATGCAATGCGGATCGTCTTGTGCATGATACACTGTCCTTTGGGGAAACAGCAGTGCTCTTATGTCCCCTCGATGATGCTTGGCATGACACGTGTGTTGTGGGTCGTACTGCCCCTCGTGGACTGCATGGTGGCCTTGCAGTGCTTTGTAGATGCATTGTGTGAGGCATGCTGTATTGTATGGTCAAGATCATGCTGATATGAAAAATTAAGCAGCGTGTTTCATCAGTGATTTTTCACAGATCCACATGCCCACATAAGTGTTTTACACGTATTTTATGTACATGCAACACGCTTGATACGCTCTCAGTGACGATGGCACTGTCCCTAGCACGCAGGATTGATGAAGAGTATGCAGCACTGATTGACAGCTTTGTGAGCCTTGTACGTGCTTCCAGCATACACTCCCATGACATAGGACAGGTGTGTGTGTTTTCCCGTCGAGGAGGCCCGGATGATGCAGTGTTGAAGTGTGTGTTTGTGTCCCTGATGTGCGTCTTTTAGTTGGTATTGACCATGTTGCACACCCCATACACCCAGAGCAAGGGCAACGCAAGTGATATGATGGATGTCATGGGTGGGCAACTAGTAGAGACAGCAGGCAACGTATTGGCGCTGCTGAATGAGCTCAAGCTCACGGTGGTGGTCAGTGAGCACGTGTCGGCACAGCAGGCACAAGATGCAGCACACACACAATTGCTACAGAGCACACGAAACATGCAGCAACAGGTATGTGACTCTGTTGACTCGGTGCTGGTGGGTCTGTTGTTGTATATAATGTTGTGCACCACCGGTGTGACCGTCCCACCGGCTGCCAACCCTGTTGAACCCCCAGGTGTGCAATGTGGAAGCAGAACTGGCACGGCATGCAGCCCTGATGAAAGCGGGTGATGCCTGAGGTGCCGTGCAAGTACATGTGTATACCTCCACCTCATGTTTGGTCCATTTTTGCTGTGTACTGCTATTTTTTTGGTTGCTATCTATGAGACTTGTCATTGATCGTGTATTACTTTGTAACAACAGCGTCCAGCCAACAAGCAAGCCATCACGAAACAACATCTCGACACTGGTTTCGTTTTTGCCATGGTCATGTTAGAAGCAGCTGATGCCGAGCCTGTAACCATCACGTGGCAGGAACTCCACGATGGAGTTTCTGCTGAATTGTTGCATCAGGTGCATCTTGTTGGCGTGTTGCCCATCACCACCACCCTGTGCACCTCGTTGTTGCAACCCACACAGGCATATGGACCTGATGGCCTGGGTGTCCTGGTGATTGCAGGTATACCTGACCTCCGGGAGATACGAAAATCCTTGCTTCCCCTTGTGCACCAACTTGCGGTAGGGTCTTGGAGGTTGCTGGAGCTTTTTCGTGTGTGTGTGTAGCATATGTGTAGTATAGTATGCATATGTATACTCCAATGATCCTTATGTGCCAGAACCTACCGGAAGACGTATTGCAGCAGTACGAGGATGTACCCAGTCGATACAACTTTGGATGGAGCCACGGGCGTGAATCGATGACCGATGGCCGGGTATGCTGCTGATTACACACATGGTGCTTTCCCCATGAATTACACACACCAGCTGCACACCATATATGCACCACCCACAGCCTGACATGAGCAAGGGATCGTTCTACGTCAACCCCGAGGTTGAATGCCCCGCCAATGTCACCCCTGCAGATGCTGCAATTTATCCAGAGTACTGCCGCTGCAACATATGGCCTACAAAACACATACCTATGCTTCAGGAAACATGCCAATATGCAAGCATACTTGCACTACAGGCAGGATACTTACTTGCACAAAGCATCGACACGTTTTTGCACCATGATCAACAAAAGGGTATATCACCAGATGGGCCATCCCTGGAGAGCTTGCTGCGGGCATCCCAATGTCACAAGGGGCGTTTGTTGCATTATTTTCCACCACATAGTGATGGTGGGCATGAAGATTCATGGTGTGGGTGGCATTTTGACCATAGTGCTCTTACAGGTGATGATGATGCAGTCTAATGTTGCTTGAATGTGTTTGCACATACTTGTCCTTTCCTACACACAGCATTGTATCCAGCCATGTACCTGTCAGAGGGCAGTGATGCTGCTGTAGAGGTGCCACCCCCAGATCCTGCAGCTGGTTTGTACATTGAAGACCGCAAGGGCACCGTGCACAAGGTGTGTGTTTGTGGTAGGAGATGAAAAACACACGAGGGTTGGTTCCATGCTGTGTCCATCAGCAGTTTATACCATGCTGTGTACACCATCTCCCAACAGGTCAGCATCCCACATGATTGTCTGGCAGTGCAGCTGGGAGAGGCCGCCGAGGTGTTGAGTGGGGGACGATTGCGGGCAACCCGACACATGGTGCGTGGCCCCCGAACAGACAAGGCGCAGGGGATCAGCCGCAACACTTTTGCAGTGTTTATGCAGCCACGGTACGTTGTTTTCTTGCCATCAAATGTGTGGTGAGCAACAAGCAGCAAAAATATTGCAAAACACCACAGGTATGATGTGATGCTGGTGCCCAGTCTCCCAGTGTTGGCTGATGCAAAATGTGTGCAACATTTCAAGCCAGGCATGACGTTTGGGGAGTTTGCCAGTGCCAAATTCTCGCAGTATTACTGAGCCAGCTGTGGGGGGGGCGCCTCGAGTGCTTGTGTTTTCTTTGACCACCACCACCATGTTTATGTCTCCACCAAACTCTATCACTCCACACTATTTGGTTGCAAACATAAAGATCCACGTGCATTTCCCACGTCTCCACAGCAGCACGCACATTTTCTTCTCGCCTGTCATCCACAATGACCACCCCGTTGCACTCTGCCCGCCAGCTTCGCTGCGAGCCGGCAGGGTGCTCCCCACATTGCATTGCAGCTACAGATAGGTAGGCAGCAACTGTGATCGACGCTGTGTCGTGAAGCTCCAACAATCTGTTGCCACCACAAGTGCTGAGCAGCGTGTGCAGCCTCGTGTTGCACACCTGCATTCGAGCACTTGCCAGGCTGTATAGACAACACCACACACATTCCCACCAACACAACCACACAGCGTTCGATCTGGCGGGCGTAATGCATGCATCCCCAAACAGCTGCTCAAACAGCCACGAACATTGTATCAACATCGCTTGCAGGCTATTGCAGAGCCTTCAGATGCACTCAGATCGGACTTTCAGCAGGGAAATGGCCCATCGCCTCCCATCCCGCAGCAAGACAAGGTCGGTGTGCTCTTGCTCAACCTGGGTGGACCAGACCGGCTGGAAGATGTGCAGCCATTCTTGTACAACCTGTTTGCTGATCCAGACATTATCCGTCTGCCAGCACCCGCACAATTCCTGCAGCCGTTTTTGGCGTGGACAATCTCCACACTGCGAGCCCCCAAGAGCGCCGAGGGCTACAAGGCCATTGGAGGGGGTTCGCCACTGCGCCGCATCACAGAGGAACAGGCAGCAGCACTACAGCAAGGGTTGCGCAGCAAGGGGCTTGATGCATCGGTGTATGTGGGTATGCGCTACTGGAACCCCTTTACTGAAGAGGCATTGGAACAGGTAGGTGGTCTTGGTTGGTGGCTGTTGATGGTGTGGTTGTGCTGCTGATGTTGTGGTGATATATGGGTCGTTGCGCAACCCCACCATCTGTTGACCATGGTGATCTTCATCGTCCCCAGGTCAAGCGGGATCGTGTGACAAAGCTTGTGGTGCTTCCCCTCTACCCTCAATTCAGCATTTCAACATCTGGATCCAGCCTGCGCCTGCTCGAGCGTCTGTTCAAGGAGGATCCTGCATTGCGAGGGCTCAAGCACACTGTCATCCCATCATGGTATGAGCGCCCTGGGTATGTGCGAGCGATGGCAGATCTCATCCAGCAGGTATGGTTGCTGTGCTTTTTTGGGGTGTGTGTGAACCACGTATCGTAGGGTTGATTCGGTGGCTGTTGTTTTTTGGCCAAGCTTGCACCATGTTTGTACATTTCATCCAACAATGCACCCGTCAATACCACAGGAGCTGCAATCATTCGCTGATCCCAGCAAGGCAGTCATTTTCTACAGTGCCCATGGTGTACCAAAATCGTACGTGGAGGAAGCAGGGGACCCATACAAGGAGGAGATGGAGCAGTGTGTCGACCTTGTGCAAGCAGAATTGAGTCGACGTGGGGTGGACAACAGGCATGTGTTGGCATATCAAAGCCGTGTGGGGCCAGTGGAGTGGTTGCAGCCGTATACAGATGACTCCATCCGGTATGTGTTTTTAATGGAATTGGGTGTACATACGGAACGTTTGCATGTGCTGTGGGTGAGGCTTACATGGGTGTGTGTGTGAGATGGAATACCACGATGTACTACCCTGCTTTGCACAAGGTGAGAGCACCAAACGTCATCTCGCAACCCACCAATCCCCTCCCCCCCATCACAAACACAGGGAGTTGGCAGCAGAGGGTGTAGAGTCTTTGCTGGCAGTCCCCATTTCCTTTGTCAGTGAACACATTGAGACACTGGAAGAGATCGATTGTGAGTACAGGGAACTGGCAGAGGAAAGTGGCATCCGCAACTGGGGACGTGTGCCTGCCCTCAACACCAATGCTACATTCATTGACGATCTTGCTGATGCAGTGGTGGAATCACTGCCATATGTGGGGTCGATGGCAGGAAGCAGTGCAATTGAATCATTGGTGCCATTGGGGGATGTGGATACGCTACTCGAGGCATATGATCGGGACCGTCGTGTGTTGCCACCCCCCATGCAGATGTGGCAGTGGGGGTGGACGAGCAGTGCAGAAACGTGGAATGGGAGGATTGCTATGCTGGCAGTGGTGGTGATTTTGTTGTTGGAGGTGACCACGGGGCAGGGTGTGTTGGGCAGCCTGCTTACAATGTGAATGTCTCGTGGAGAGTGGGTGTTTTAATCACGCAATTACCATGGTTGTGTGGTTGCATGTTGTTGCATGTGTTGCATATTTCATTTGTGTCAGCACTGTGGTGGGCGGAGCGGGCCGTCATGTTTTTGCCTTTTTTTTGTTTCTCAACACACGTCCATGTAAACACTGCGTCTTTCACTTACTGTGCATTATCTGGTGCATTGCTTATACGAGAGCTTTCAAGTGCGCTTGCAGAAAAAACAACCGTGCTGTTGAAAGCATGCCGGCCGTGCAGCGCGACGACGACGAACTCACCAGCAGCTCTGACTACGATTCTGACGAGGTGCGTTTGTATTAGTTTCAACAAGACGTCAAGAATACGCCACCGGCAGTTTTATGACTGCCATCCATCAAGCCATCGACACCGTGTTGACTGCCCTGAATACAAACAGGAGGCAGCAATTGGCCTTGCCCCTGGTACTGTAGCAACAGCAGAAGAACTAGCAGAACAGGTTGCAGCAGATGAACGAGAACCCATTTACGACGTGGAAGCACTGCACGAAAAGCTGGAGGACATTGGATGGTCAGACAGTGCCCCATGGGAAGCAACCCAGGTCATCACAGCAGACCAACCCACTGTCGTTGCAGACGTAGAAGATGATCTACAGCGCGAACTGGCATTTTACCAACAGGTATGTTTTGTTTGTGTGTGTTTGTCAACGTGGAGGTGCAGCAACTCCACACAACCAGTCATCCACCACCTCAACACAGGGTCTGGCTGCTGCCAAGGTTGCAATTGAGCGCATGAACAAGGAAGGCATCAAGTGGAAGCGCCCTGCTGATTACTATGCAGAGATGGTCAAGAGTGATGGGCACATGCGCAAGGTCAAGGATCAGCTCATGTATCAGCAGCGACAAATTGAACAGGCAGATGAACGGTAGGTGTATTTTTATTGATGGTTGTGGTTTATTTCCTTAGAAACTTGGCTGTTGAGAACAGTCTGATTGTCCACCCCCACACATCCCTATACACTCCTCACACCTAAAATCACACAGTCGAAAACAGCGAGAGGCCAAGAAGTTCCAAAAACAAGTGCAAGCAGAACGTCTCAAGGCAAAAGTTGCTGAGAAGAAAAAGGCAATTGCAGATGTTACAAAAATACGCAAGCAGCGACAAAAATCGGTATGGATGCATTGGTTGTGTGTGTTTGTGTTTGTGTGTATTGCTTGCTGCATGTACTTGCTTTGCACGTACGTTTGCATACATGCACTGCATGCACTGTATACAAGAAAGCAAAAAATAAAAAGCAAGGAAAAGCTAACAACAAGGGGAAAAAAAACACCATTGCTAAGTCAGGTTGACCAATTGGTGTGTGTCTTGGATATGCATATATCCCTTGCATACTACACCTACATATTGGTTCAATCGTTACAGCCCTGGTATACTAGTCGCCACATGTACCACCATCATGCACGTGTTGTATGTGTGTGATGGATGGGTGTGTGTGCGTAGCCAGGCATTATGGCTGTATGTAGTATATGCGTACAAGTATATACAAGTGACATGCAGTGTCGGATCCTGGCAACATGTATTGATGATTATGTTCAATATGTACCGGTAATGTCTTATACACTGTACATGTGTATGTCTTTCAGACACTGTGCATTATTATGCTGTACATACATGAGTACGCCACACACACATATGTCATATTTCACACACACCCTGTGTTGTCCCAGGGCTTTGCTGGGGAGTTTGACTATGACACTGTTATTGATGGGCTGGGCAAGGGACCTGCACCTAAAAAGGGGGCAACACGGGGCAAGCGGGCAGGGGAGAAGCATGGGCCTGGGCAAAAGAGGGTGTACAAAAACTCGAAATATGGTGCGTGTTGTAGGGTGGGTGGGTTGACGTGGGGGAAACAAAAAAACACGCGGTTGTCTATTTTCCCTCATGCATACACCGCCCCATTCCAGTAGGCATGCACAAACAAGGCACACATACATAACACAGGGTTTGGTGGGAAGAAGAGTGGGAAGAAGCGCAACGATGCAGTCAGCACAGCCAGCATGGAGGGGTATCGAAAACCAACCAAGGATGTGTATGTGGGTGGCAAGACCAAGGCTACGATGGGGGCACGGGGTGGGGTGGGGAAGAAAAAGGGTGGCAAGCCCAATCGACCAGGCAAGGCACGACGGGCACAGCAACGGGGTCGATGAGTTTTCTGTTTGGTCCCAACTAAAGCAATACTATTTTATCTCTCTGATATTTCTTGTGTACATTGACTTGATTGTAACCTTACACAACAAATAGAACAGCTGCTGTCTCAGGATCACCAAATCTTGCACACATCTCCACCCCTTATTTCCCTTCCAGTCCCGTGTGCATCCCGTGGCATTCATTAGCCAATCATGTCCCGGAGGTAGGTAATATGTGCAGCAACAGATCACACGAGTTTGGACTGCTCATCAGCATCATCATATATCAGATCCCTCACCTTGCTCACCCCCACGCAGATATGATACCCGCACAACGATTTTCAGCCCAGAAGGAAGGTTGTATCAGGTAGAATATGCCATTGAGGCCATCTCCAATGCAGGCAGTGCGATTGGCGTATTGGCAACAGATGGGGTTGTTTTGGCAGCAGAAAAACGCATCACATCCAAGGTATGCAGTGTTGGTATGCACTATTGGCTGGCCGCATTCACAACCACCACACACAACATCACAGCTCCTCGACACGCATGCCGTGGGTGTGCGTCGTGAAAAGATGTACAAAATCGACAACCACATTGCTGCTGCTGTGGCTGGTATCACTGCAGATGCCAACATTCTCGTCAACTTCAGTCGCCTTGCAGCACAACGCTATCAACTGACATACCAGGAGCCTGTACCAGTGGAGCAGCTTGTGCGTACTGTGTGTGATCGCAAGCAGGGGTATACACAGTTTGGTGGTTTGCGACCGTTTGGTGTATCTATGCTGTATGCAGGATGGTATGTTTTTGTAATGGTGGGTGAGGATATTGAGTGGGATTGTAGAAGATTATTGTATGTGATTCGAGAGGTGTATGTGTTGTATTGATACACAATGATACTCGTCACACATGTCCCTCCTATTTCACATGTAATGTCTATCACGTTTCCTCATCAACACGTTTCCTCATCATGCTCCCCCTACCATTTTCTCCCATACACAGGGATGCACATCGTGGGTTTCAGTTGTATCTGAGTGACCCCAGTGGTAATTATGGTGGGTGGAAGGCAACAGCAGTGGGTGCCAATCATCAAGCAGGAACAACTATTCTGAAACAGGTGTGTTGGGGTGTGTTGGGGTGTGTTGGGGTGTTGTGTTGTATGGGTGTGATGCACAATACATTGGTTGTGTGCTGGGCAGCAGTGTGGTGTGAATACACATGTCCTCCTTGGTGTGAATGCACACATTGTCTGTCACACACACACCTTGATGGACACACCTCCATGCACCATTCCCTCACTAACCCCTGCCTTCCTCACCCCCACCCCCCCGAAAAAAACAAAGGAGTACAAGGATGATTGTACATTGGATGATGCACTGAAACTGGCAGTCAAGGTATTGAGTAAAAGCATGGACAGCACCACCCTCACAGTGGACAAGGTGGAATTGGCAACAGTCACTCGTGATGCTGACACTGGTGCAGTGGTGTATAGGATGTATGGGGTCAAGGAGCTGCAGCCACTGTTGGATGTGGTCAACGCTGAAAAGGAAAAGGAACAGGAAGAGGGGGCATGAGGAAAAGAGGGGGCATCAGGAAAAGAGGGGACATGAGAAAAAGAGGGGGTATAAGGAAAAGAGGGGGCATCAGGAATATGGGACATGCATGGGGGGAATGAGGAGGACCAAGATGGGAATGCTGGGGAGAAAAACATGTGTGGTTGCTTGGGAATGTTGTGGTCCATTAGGTACACTGTAACATCATACATCACGAATGACAAAGGGTTTGGTGGGCAATTGACGCCAAGAGTGGTTTTACCTGGTCGTATTGTGTTTCATATACAACAGAGTACCAACAACAAAAGGGTGGTACAAAATTGAAGCACACACACACAAAAAAACACTCCCACGCAGGTTACTGAAGAAGAGAGGGTCCCTTAGGTACACACCCCCAGGGGGACCAAAATATGTAGGGCAGAGCAACAAGGGGGCATACATACATATACTTCACAACACAAAAAACACATAATGGAAACAAATACCACACAGGATGCGGGTTGACAAGGTCCACAACCCACAGCAACAATACATATTGATTTTCTTCTCTCATGATGATGGTCTTCTCGTCACATTGTGTACATCCTTGTGGCGTGCATACACCACGCACAACCCCCCAAACTCACGCCCATGCAGCAAACCACTCATGTTCCAGCGCTTGCTCTGCAGTCAATCGCTTGTGTACATCCCGTTCCAACAGCTGCGACACAAACAACCGACACTGCGGCGTACACTCCTCCCACACGCTCCCCTCGTACAAAATCGGTGCATCACACACTTTTTGCATCACCTCTTCCACTTTACTGGCCCTGCATTCAGTGAGGGTGGGCCAAAAGGGAAAACGACCAGTCAAAAGCAGGTAGGTGAGCATGCCCAAACTCCACATGTCTGCGGGCATGGCGTAGAATTTCGCAAACACCTCAGGGGCCATGAATACAGGGGTGCCTGTGCGTTTGGTGAGGCCACCACGGTCAGGGAGGACCACTTGACTGCAACCAAAGTCTATTGCCTTGAGCACACTCGCCTGGGATGGGACGGTGAGGGATGTGTGAGGTGGGGGAATGGTGGCGGACAACTGTGGGGACAACACAATGTACATGATGGATATAAACACACACACACACACACACACCTCTGATGCACCCAGTCTGACATAGGAGAGATCTACTGTGCCATACTCGTGTACCAACATGAAATTTGCCTGTGTTTTTGTGTGTATGTGGGTTTGTGAAGGTGGATATGTTGTATTGTTTTCTGTCATCGATATACAACACACATACCGGCTTTACATCACCATGCACGACACGATCAGCATGGCATGCTTTGAGAGTCTTCAAGCACTCGTACATCCAACACGCAACAACAGACTCGGGAAATCGCTCCTCTCTCTGTATGCAAAAAAGGGATGACATCACGTGCTGATGATTGAATTGGTACACATTATGATGGGCATACCACACCAACACTCCACACCATCCATACCCGTAGCAGCTGTTCCAAGTCCCCACCACGCATACACTCGAGCACCAAATACACAAATGAATCCTTTTCGTACACAGCCTGCAACCTGGCAATGTTGGGAAAGTGGTTGCAGCGATTGAGCAACACCACCTCCCGCTGCAACCGACGCAGCGTCTTCCGCCGTGTGCAATTTTTCCGCTGCTTGCTGAGGACCTTGACTGCACAGGTGGTGTTTGCAACTGAATCAAAGCCCTCATATACTATACCATACGCTCCCTTGCCTAGATTGTGTTTGGTGTCAGACGTGTGATCGGTGTTGAAACGTGTACGTTGGTATTGTATGTCGCACCACTCCCCCCATCCTACCCAATAGTCTCCCAAGCATGTAGCGTTCCTCAAAGTTGGTTGGCCAGCCAAGCTCAGCGCCAAGTGGGACTTCAGGTTGCAGGGGCAGTGGGTCTGATGGCGTGAGTGGTGCAGTGGTGGAAGCAAATGCTGTAACACGACACCGAGCTGGTCGCCATGCCGTTGGCCACGCGGGGTGCACGAGACAAGCTCGTCTCGCGTTTGTTGGTGTGGATCCTTGATTTTGTGGCACATTACCACACGGCTGTGGTGGATGGCTGTTTGTGCAGACACGTGCTGCTGTGTCATGCGTTGCTGGTGTATACAACAACATGGCGAGCAGGGGGCAACCAACACGTTTGGGATGCAATGGCGTGGCACTTTTTTGTGCTTGGTCAACGCAGTGCTTTGTGTAAAGTGAGATGGCTGCGGGATACTGCTTGTGGAGTTGTGCGTGTTGATGGTATGTTTTGGTTGTGTTGTTTGACCTAGGTAGCAAACAAATGCCATGGTGATGGCATGTGCACAAACAACAAAAACGCATGCTAGACAATTGCAAGTGCCATGCAATCGTTTACACGTTGCTTACGGTTCATGTTGAGGTGATCAGCAATGATGATGGATGCAGGATCAATACCCCCACAGCTGCGTGCTCTGGAGGAGTGGCTGAGCAAGCACCAGGTTGATACCACAGGACGTGATGAACATGGGAACGTGGAGAACAGGCCTATCGAGGTGAGGCAGATGATGGTCATCAGCAACAACACATCAACAATAGTGTCTGCTTGTACCCCATTGTCCACCCATTTCCTCCCAGTTTGTCATGCCACTGCCTAGCATCACAAATCCAGCAGACTTGATCCGCCATCCTGATGCCCCATCAAGTGTGGGCACCAATGCCTTTGAGAAGCTGCTGCTGGTGATGAGCTACCTGTGTCACAGCATGCAAACCATACAGATGGAGGTGAGTTGGTGGGGATACGCACAGTGGCTGTTGACCATGGTCGATGCGCATTGACCATGCGTTGACCACCATGTCGACCCTGCATTCCTCTCCACGTTACTCTCCCACACATATTTCACCCCCCAAACACACCTAGCTGGAGCGTACAGCACTGCCATTGCTCAGTTGCATAGGGCAGGTTGCAACTACTCCTGACAACCCTGTGGCTGCTGATGATGTCCCACCACTCCTCCAGCACGCCAATGTTGCTAGCGTATGTTGGGGAGTGTTTTTTGAATACCCAACAACTATTTGTATACACACATGCAATACTAGTAGTGTGTTCGTAGTCATCCAGAATTTGTATGCATACACTTGGTATCATCATGCACGCCCAATACCTGATGAAAACACCACCACCCACACCCACACAAACAACAGGTGTTGCCGCTGTTGTTGCGTACACATTGCATGCTTACACAATTGGAAGCACTGTGTAGTAATATACTGTGTCAGCTTGGTGCACTGAGTGCCAGTCAGGCATGTGTAATACAACATTGTACACCATAGCACATACACAGATTAATACCTACACATACACATACACACATACACACACACCTACACACATACCTACACAAAACACCCACAGACACGTAAAAACACCATCCTGACTGCCCCACATGCTACCAGCAGCACAATGACACTGGGTGGTGCTCTGCTGACCATGTTGCGAGTGGGGGTAGTTGCTGCACACAACACCGCATTGATGCCTACATTACGTGGTTTTACACAGTATGATGGGGTGACCATGTTGGATGGTTGTTGTATGGTGTACACGTGAAATCCCATGTGCATCATGACAGACATGCAATCACACCTGCACACCCACCCACCCACCCACACATACACACACACACACACACACACACACACACACACACACACACACACA
>VFQP010000481.1_pt1 | contig 76467 bp, 136 predicted proteins | sample 3512351 | NCBI WGS metagenome assembly VFQP01 (sample SAMN10412372, study PRJNA504923) | tailings metagenome | isolation source: Relicate 1 Philex TSF1 revegetated site | place: Philippines: Tuba, Benguet | collected 2017-08-29
CACGCGATGCAGCAACCATCACCAACCGTACAATAGCCAACCCCCCCCAAAACCCCTGCAACAACATGGCACTGCAACATTTGGCTGATGTTGCAGTTGCTGCAGGTCGTACGCCGCTACAGCCCATCCACATGCCCACAAACAACCGGTGCCCCCTGGTGGTGCTATCACATCGACCCGGCCCACAAGAAAAAGCCACAGAGCCATCACGATGACAGCTACAATGCAAGCGTCACGGGAGCAGGCGCAACGCATGAAGAAGAGCAAGACAACCAAGGCAGCACGACAGCAGCAACCACCAGCACCAGTGGATGAGGATTACGACCCCCGAGTATGATGAGAGCGAGTAAATGAGAGCATTTTGATGAGAGCATTTCGCTGTAGGCTGTGGCCAGTGCGTACCAGAATGGGGGTGTGTGTGGCTTGCAATAGAAGATGTCCAGTGTATTTTTTGAGACTGGGTGGGTGTACGTACGACTGCTATAGTTTATTACATGGTGGGGTGCACCCCAGCCACTGCAGGGGCCTAAAACATTATCATTTTGTATATGCCGTGAACATCCAATTTCACAGCTTGTTTAACTTGAGAATTAAGCCGTGAAATTTTACAAACAAGCTGAGAAGCACCAAATTTCACGGCTTGTTCACGGCTTATTAAGCTGAGACTCTCAGCTTGAAATTTTCTCTGTGTAGTACAAGTAGTCAGCTGTTTCGTGACAGTGTGCAGATATGTCCCGCCACCAAGTTGATCTGAACACATAAAATCTCATCATATTGTTACAAATAGCAACACCAATGCAACGCCTTTCACAGACAAAATGAAGTTGAAACGCAAAACTAGAAATCACGATGATAATGGCGATGAAGACGGTGCTAGAAACAAAGCACGCCCCCCCAAAAAGCGCCAAATCGATCTCAGATCTATGCTGGGCATGACACATGTGCATCACACGAGCAAGGTGCATCACACTACCAGCCTGGCATTACCTTGTGTCACCAGGTACTGTTTCCCACAACCTCGCCACTCTTCCATTCGTCCACCCACATCAGATTCCCCCCTCAACAGCCACACCCTCAACGCAGAGCAGGCAGCCGCAGCCCATGCAGACATCCACCGCCCCCTCCTCATCGTTGCTGGAGCTGGCTCCGGCAAAACCACTGTGGTCGTGGAGCGCATCTGCCACATGGTCTTGCACCATGTAGGAGTTTTTGGGGTGGTGGTGGTTGAGCACACACAAGAAATCATGCTGCCCCTGTATATACACACAGGGTGTACGTCCGTCCAACATTCTGGCCGTCACCTTTACCAACGGTATTGCGGTCACATTCGTTCCATATATTTGTTGTGATGCTGCTTGCTTCTCAACAACCGCATCCCCTGTGTGAGAGGGCTTGTGTGTGGGGTTAGTATGCATGCAATCTTTGTGCATTGCCTACCCACCCATAACAAACAGATGCAGCTAAGAGCCTGCGCACACGCCTCGCACACCGCGGTGTACCGGCTGGCCTGCACGCCATGACCTTTCATGCATTTTGCAATACCCACATCATTGGCAAATACTGGCAGCGCCTTGGCTTTGCATGCCGCCCCCGTGTGTTGCTCGATGGCAGCGCTGAGCACCTTGGCATAATTGCGTATTGTCTACGGTGCGGGTGGGGGCTATGCGGTTGCAATTTGATCGGAACATACTCAATCATCTGCAACAACAGGTGGGCACATGTCCTCGCCAACACCTTGTTACCATCTCGTCTCGGCGTCCCCCAACCCACCACCCCACAGCAATGGAAGCCCCTATTCACCGCCGCCCAGCAGCAGCACCCAGACCTTGTTGCCAGCGCCATTGATGCTGTTGTTGCGGGTCAAAGTACCGTCAACATGGTATGCAGCTGGGTAGTGAAGGGTAGAGCACACAAATTGTGTACTACACACACTCTCCACACCACAGGAGGCGCAACTTGAATTACAAATTGCAGAGGAGCTCTCAGCACGCATGAACACACGTCAAGCATATCTCGACAAGCGCCACGACGCCCCAATCCCCATGAACAATGTCCCTCCCTCCCCGCCAACCCGCCAACAAATACAGCAGGCTGCAGCATGGCTCGACAAGCACAAGCGTCACGACGCCCCACCCGCCACCCGTGACGACGCCATCCTTGCCGCCACATACCAAGCCACCCTTTTGGCGCGTGGCCTTGTTGATTTCAACGACATGCTGCAAATGTCTCGAGACTTGTTGGAGCGATGTGATCAGACTCGTGCACAAATCATGTCGACCTTTACACACTTGTTGGTTGACGAATTTCAAGACAGCAACCCAGTGCAGGTGTGGGGTGTATGGTTACAAGTACATTGTGGTTTTAGACACCCTGTTTATTCCACCCCTCCCCAGGTTGCCCTCATCTCTCTCTTGCAATACAATCGTGGCAATGTGACCGCTGTTGGGGATGATGCCCAATCCATCTATGGCTTTCGTGGCGCAAGTGCGCACGCATTTGGTGCGTTTCGAAAACACTTTCCTATCCTCCAGCAATGCCTCCTGCAACACAATTATCGCTCACGCCCATCCATCCTGCTGGTTGCCCAACATATGCTCCGCCACTGCGCCTCCCTCACGCGCAAGGACCTCATGCCTGACAAGGCTGATGGGGGGATGCAGGCGGTCTGCCTCTGGGAACGAGGTGTGTTGGGGTACCACAGGGGTACCACCATGCACAATCATGGTCGTCACCACCACCCCTTTCACATCACAATAGGCACGGAAGCGTCAGAAGCCGCAGCAGTTGCACAGGAAATACAACGCCTGGTCAAGGAGCAGGGCGTGCCATATGCACACATTGCGTGCCTGTTTCGCAGCTTTCGTGTGGGGCAGGTGAGTGTGTGGTGGAGGTGGCGCAACAATACTACCCTCTACGAGGTTGTGGGGTGTGCATACATATTCCTTACACATGCATAAACGGTGGATAAATAGGGACCGAAAGCCCATTATGCACTGGAGCAGGCGCTGCTGCAGCATGGCGTACCGTACACCATCGTCAAGGGCACCCACCTGCTCGACCGTGCACATGTCAAGGTGTGATTTTACAAGGATGAGGGGGGTATTACCATTCATTCGCCGCCATGCACAGACATATAGTCGGGTAATTGTGCTTACCATACACTCTCCACCACACTCAGACATTGGTGGCCTACTGTACATTGCTTGTAAACCCAGATGATGACATGGCCTTTACCCGCGCAGTAAACCGCCCACGCCGCCGTCTTGGTACGTGTACATCCTGTCACAAGTGCATGCCTGAAAGCATATTATATGTCCATCCATTTCTATATCTATGTATCTGTATAGATGTAGAAAACATGACATCCATTACATGCTTCCACATGCATGGCACGCACCATCATCATCCACACACACACAGGCGCCGCATTCATGATGGCAGTCAAGCGCCGTGCATTGCAGCACACGGCAGCAAAGCTCGCCACCGCAGCAAAGCTCGCCACCGCAGCAAAGCTCGCCCGTGGGTCCTCAATAACAAGCATGTCTTTGCATGCAGCCGCCATGTCACTGCTTGGACAGGGTGCCCTGTCTACTGCTCAAGCCAATGCAATGCGGTATGGCAAGGAGGTTTCGAACAATAACTGTACCCACGAGCACCCACCCTTTTGCTCTAAACAACCCTACACACCCAGGGCACTGGACAACATGCTGTGCGCGTTGCACACCAAGCTCTACCTCTTGTCTTTGCCAGAGTTGCTTGTGGAGGTGCTGGAAACCACTGGCCTCTTGCAGGACGCATGGTATGTGCTTGTGTTGCTGTGCATTGTATATAGCAGAATGTGTGTCATGTTCCTTATGCACAGGAATGCCCGTGCATCAGCAGCAGACTCTGATACGTCGTGTGGGGATGGTGCTTCTTCCTCTGAAGATGAAAACAAGGGACAGCATGCAAAACCTAGAAAAGTTGCCACAAAGCATACTGGTGTAGCAAAGCAAGATGATGCTGCAGAGGTGCTTCAAACCCCAGCAGCAGATGTCGTAGAGTTGCTGCAGCAAGACCATGTCAAAGATGTGCTTGCACCCCTGCTGCAAACCAACAAGGTGTGGGTTCCCATCTCCGAGGCACAGCATGTAGTGTGTTTTCTAAAATGCATGCTTGTTGCCAACCTACACACCATAGCATTTTTAGACTAGATGATGTGTTGTCCACATGCTTGTTGTTGCCATCCTCCACACAGCAATTCCCAGACCTCCCCCCCGATCTGTGCATGGTGGTGGAAGATGCAGCCGCTACTGCACGTGATGTAGTCGTACGCTATGCAACAGACCATGGCTGGCTCTGCGGTGAGCATGAAGACTCCCACGTACAGGACAAGGTAGGTGCTTTTTATTGCTCTGATAATGTTGTGCTATAATGTGTTGTCTGATAATGTTTTCTGGTACATAATAATGGTCTCTCCAACATGTTGACCTTCTCTTCACCCACCCAACAGGGCCCATTGCCATTGTCATGGCACGCCGCCACAAGCCTGCACACCATGCTTGTGCGTCAACCACCACCACCCAAAAAATCCAACAATATGCATGCAACAACACGCCTGCGCACCGTGTGTAATGCATGGGGTGCGGGTCCTGAGGTCCTGGCTGATTGGCTTGACAAACTGGCCCTCAGTGGTGGCAGAAAGGCCACGGTTGGCAGTACACAACAACATGACAACAGGGGCAGTGTGACCATTTCCACCATCCACGGTGCCAAGGGCCTCGAGTGGGATGCTGTCTTTGTGATGCGCTTCAACGACGGTGTACTGCCCTCCACCTTTCGTGATGATCGTCCGGCACAGGTACGTGGTGGCGATGTGTTGAGGGGAGGTGTGTATACACTTGTACACGCACAATCACAGCATGATAATGATGATGATGGTGCGTATGCAGCACACATGGAGGAGGAGCAGCGCCTTGCCCATGTTGCATGTACCAGGTATAATGTGTGTTGCCATTTGTCAACCATGGACCACTCTATCAACACCCACCCCGGAAATAACAACAGGGCTCGTGAGCGCATGTATCTCACCTACGTACGGCGGGGCATGCGTCGCAGTCCGTTGCTCCATGAGATCGAAACTCTCAAGGCACCCCATGGCAACACCCCCGCTGTCACAGTGTGCATCGAGCCCCGCCCTCGCTCACCACCCCGCGATGAAGGCCGTGGCAGCAGTGGTGCACGGCGTTTTGGCATTGTGCCCCCTGTCGGTCCACCCGCAACCGGCTTTGTGAGTGCCCGCTCATTGCTTGCAGGAGAAAAATGATACTTGTTTGTATTTACATCGGTATGTACACCAGTATGTGCGTGCAGCATCGTGAGGAGCAATAGTAACCATCATCAATAGAGCATGTCATGGCCACGGGTACAAACATATACACTTTAAGGTCCCCAACAGCAAAACATCAACCCTACACCCCATGCATCAGCAATCGCCCTCGTGTCCGCCCCTCGATGGTGGGAGCGTCTGCAAAGGCAGCAGTGGGTGGTGCCACAGTCCCACGATATTGCAGGGTCATTGCCCTGTACAACGCATACACCCATGTTTGCTGTGCAGAGGGGAAGCAATAATGCGTGCATTCATAGCCAGCACCATTATCCCTGGGGGGGGGAATGTGTGTATGTTTACTACTTTTATTCCTGCACAGTTTCAAGTGTGTACCATACATAACACCCGTCAAGAAACACACATAAAGACAAAAAAAAAACACAACCCACACCCTACCTATGAAAGTAAAAGAGTGGCAGTGACTCATTGAACGACTGTACAATGGGGATCCCCACTGGACTGAGAATATCCTGTGCTGCTGCGTTTCTCCATCCACCCTGTTGTAGCAAGCAAGGGTGCGGGTACAATGTGGTTGTCCAACACACACATACCCCCCACCCCCACCCACCCCACCCAACCATACCCGTTCCATGATGGCATGTTCAGGTGCGAGTGCCCGTACACTCCCATCCCCCTCGACTGTCACATTTGGCACTGCCCGACACTCAAAGGGCGGCGACCCACCTGGATATTCACCCTGCCACCCTACAAAATGTTGTGGTGGTGTTTGCTGCCAAAACACGGCGGGAAGCTGCTGCTGGTGCTGCTGTACATAGTCGGCAAACGCTGTCAAGTTGGTCTGCGGTTGGTGGGAACATGTTTCTACATATGACACTACACAAGTGTCCCACCAAACCAAACCATACCGAATATTGGTCGCGTGCACCATGATGCAGCCCAAAATTGACCAACAGCACGTCCCTCGGAGAGGTCCACTTGGGTGCCAGTGGCAACACCTCTTGCACGAGCACCTTGCCCGTGTCAACCCGGACCATGCACAGCCGTGTCGCGTGTGGCATGGTGACACATGCGGGTGTAAGTATGCGCCCCAGCGTGCTCAGCGTGGCATTCTCCAGCTGTGCAGGGGGTGCCTCTGAATCCAAATCCCAGAATTCAAAGAAGAAGCATTTCAGAGCCTTGTACAGGTCCAGTGCTTGACTGTTTTGTATTTGGGTGTATGTAAGGGTGTGTGTGGTGGCTGACGATTCAACATGCAGACAACCCATGGACAACACCATGTGTACGATGGTCACACAGTGGAGTTTGCTGCTCCTATGAGAGCATGCACAACATAATGGCACACTTAACACCACCAGTACCTGTCACCAATGACCCACAGGGTGCGCCCAGCCAAGTATGGCCACATGTCACAGGGTGTCAATGTAAGCATTTGCGTGTAGTTGCGGTCTGCGTATGAGGAAATCAAGTACTGGATATCCCTATTGTTGATTGGATGAGTGTTTGCTTATGCAGTGTCAAGGGATGTTCAAGAAACAAAACATGCACAGGTCATCAAACAACCCCAACACACACAGAATACGCACTTGGGATTGCAGAGTTGTCCGTGTGATTTGTATTGGCAAAAATGGCTCCACAGGTTGTCCACCGCACAGTTGCGGCACTGGGGCTCACGAGCGCCCCCAAACAAGTAGGGTTTGCTGGTACCAGACTGCACCTGCTGCAATGTATGTCGCTGGTAAGGGTACGGGCATGGCAGGCGGTCGTTGGGGATGGGCTCCTCCAACAACCACACGTCGTTGCCTTGTTGGGGGACGAGCATGATGCAGAGCACGGTGGCGATGAGGATGATCGACACTGCGATGTAATAGAGTAGAGTTGGAGAGAATGGTTGTTGTTGATTATTCACGGCACACCCACCGTACCAATGGATGCTGCAAGCCAAGACTTTTTGTGCTGCATCCTTGTTGTGCTAAAAATGGATGATGAGCTGGTTCGTTTTGGTGAGCCCCGTTGTCTAGGAGCAAATGGGGCGGCCATGTTCACTTGTGGACATTCCGGAATGTGATGGGGAGAAGAGAGATATGCGTGGGAGCAAGGGGGGCGATCTATATCACACGATGCAGGATCGGCTTTTGCTGGTGTTGTGGTGGTGTCGTGGTGGATGATTATCAATCCTGACGAGCAATATGGAGTGATAATGTGGACATCATATGAAACAATAGACAAATGTTGTCCAACAATTTCAACGCCTTAGTCATTACCATCTTCCACGCATCGTGCAACTGCAACGATGTGGGCACACAACCAAAAGCACACTCGTAAATTGCCACACTCCACAAAGAATTCCATCACTGACACAGGAATCATCAAGGATATGTAAAAGCAGTGGTGCGCACCACCAGCAAAAGCAAATCACAGACAGGGATTGATGTGCAGCACAGCATGTGCAGACGGCTATGCATTGAGCATCCTACATCAGGATGAGGCATGGGAAAATGACTGGGTAGCACAAAACAGGTATCATCACAGATTGACTGCAACACATACACATGGCACATGGTAAACGGGAAGGGCTGCAAAGAATATGCACAAGGAGGACATGCGCACACATGTTTTCAAAAACAACATCATCAAGTGGTGTCATGCAAAATTCATTTGTACCATCAACAGGTCAATAGCAAAATTCCGTTGTGCATTTTTTTTCGACATGTGCCACCTGCAGGAGACACACAACACAGGCTGCCATACTGGGCATGGTCTCCATACATACATTGGTGTGAAATCCAACACCACACACATACGAGGTCAGGCCTCATCAACACGCTCAAGCCAATAACAACACCCTGCAGGTCAATTCTGTACAAAAACACTTTCCTCTACATGTCAAGACAACCACATGTAGCCGTGAAGTACAGCACACCACGTTCACACAGGCCCATGCCCAAGATCTCCTGCCATTTTGTTTAATCGAGTGACAATATCTGCGAAGGTAGGTCGATTTTCGGGTTCGCTGTCCATGCATGCATTGGCCAATGCCTGTGTGTTGTTTGTATTATGTAACCGTAATGTGGAAAATGATGATGGATCATACGGTACATGATGGGGCACACAACATGGCATGTGAAAACAAAGTACCAAAGACACACGCACATCTTTCACATTTCCCCTGCAATCACTCCACACCACCACACATCCACCCACATACCACATAGTCTGGGTTGGCATCGGCATCAAACTCCAAGCGTTTGTTTTGTACAGTGGTGTTGAATATGACCTGCAGCTGATGCATACCTGCCCATGCACGTATGCCATTCCACATCTCCCACAACAACACTCCAAATGCATACACCTGTTGGAGGAGTGTGTGGAGGAGTGTGTGGAGGAATGAAGACATCTGCACAGTGTTTGAAAGTATGCAGGTAAAGATGCTACAAAAACAACATACATCTGCCATACACCACAACTACCATTTTACACCACCACCATTACAATCACCACGTACATCAACAGCTTTGCTGCACATCCCCTTGGTGAGCAACTCTGGTGGCATGTGTGTTGCAGTGCCAAATGTTTCTGTTTTAATGACACTCTCCTGTACGATGCGACTCAACCCAAAATCCGTCACCTGGGAATTTGTGTTTGTATCATAGGGAAGAGGGAGAGGATGTACTTCATGTATATGACCCTGGCAAAGCAATCACAAGCACATAGAAAACACCAAATCCCACTTGGCACATCCCAGGTACCACCACAACACACAGCAACCTCTCCCAAAATAAAACACCCCCTACCTTGACCACAAACCCCCGTGGGTCACGATTGGTGCTCACCAGTAGCACATTGTTGCCAGTCAAATCACCATGCAAGATATCCTGCCCATGACAGTAGCACATAGCAGAGGCAATCTCCAGTGCAGTGCGCAAGACGTATTCCTGCTTGGGGGGACCTGCATGGGCACCAGAGGGGCCCCTGAAAATCCCCTTTTCCACTGCATCCTGTGTGTTGATGGGTGTGTTGATAATGGGTGTGTTGATAATGATTCGAACGCCTTGGAAAACAGGACGTTGATTTGGGAGTTTTTTTGGATGCATCACATGCTTGCGATCCATACCACACACACAACAACAGTGCTGTTCATGTGCATTGCAAACCCCTCACCAACCCACTCTCAGTACCACTTGTCCTCTGCACGCACCCCACCCCACCCTACATACCACAAGAGTGCCCATGTCACAAAATTCGAGTAGAATCCAAATTTCAGTCATGACCACTTCCTGCTCTGCGTCCTTGGTGCGCCACAGCCCATTGGGGGACAAACCCTGGGGGGATGATGGTGCTGGTGATGATGATGAGGAGGAGGTACAGGAGGAGATGGAAATACGCAGTGAAATGATCAGTGATCATTAGTGATTAGGAATATATGCAGAATACAAGAAGCGTATGCAATTCTTGGGAATGACATACCACACCTCCCACCCTTCCCTCCCAACAACAAAACACCATACCGTTGTAAAACCATTGGGTGCAGCAATTGGGGGTGCCTGACCAGCCATGGGGTTGGGTCGTGTGCACTGCCGACTGGCTGTCTTGTATGTTTGCACAATGTTGGGGTGGGACATGGACATCGACACAGCAGCCTCCATGCGTGCTCCTGGCTTTTCATTGCTATTGGCACTCGTTGCGTCGGTTTGAATCAACTGTGCGATTTTGGGGGTTGTACGACAAGGACTGTGGTGGTGCAATGGAACACCTCAACAAAGTGTACCCATGACGTAGGACAACACACAACATCGACAGGTATACACCAACCATTCCTGTACAACCAGAAACCACCCCCACCACACACACACACCACCAACCTTGACGGCCACGGGTGCGCCCTTCCAAATCCCTCGGTACACCTTGCCAAACGACCCCTTGCCCAGCAATGGCCCCAACACCACCTCTGGAAACACGTCCCCCCCCTCCACCTCACACAACGGCTGCACATCATTCGGCAACACATCCTCCGCCAGTCGAATGGTTGCAAAGTAGTATTTGTTGTCATCCCCCGAGTCCTTGTTCCATGGGACATCACTTGGGATGCCAATCAGCGGCATGTTGTTGTCCAATGGGTCAAGGTGGGCGGGTCGGAAATTGATCACAAAGCGCTGTGAGCGGCTGGCCACCACGGCAGCGTCCTTCATGGTGGCGGTGACTTGGAAATCTGTGTTGCACTGGGCACTGGCTTCAATTTCCTCACGGCCGGTGACTGTAAACAACTCAAACAAATCGTGGTTGAGCGCCTTGTCTGCTGGGATACCTGGTGATGGTGGTGAGTGGGTTGGATGATGATGGTTGTTGATGATTGTTGTCTGACACAACCATGGTGCACAATTCTACCCATATCCACCCACAAAACCAAAACAAAACCCACCTGTAATCTTGGACCACACGTCATTCACGTACAACACGTGCCATCCTGTATGCAACAACTGACACATCATCAACCCCTCACTGAAACAATTCAATGCCCGCAACAATCGCTGTGTCTGCTGTGTCATCGCATGCTGTGCTGTGAGACTCGTGGTGGTTTTCTCTATTTGTCGCACGACAATCTCTGCAAAATTGCACAACACGTTGCATGACTCTGCATCTAGCGTGCGTGGCTTGCGGTCAATGACGCATAAACTGCCCAAACGATAGCCCATGCTGGAGATGAGTGGTGCACCTGCGTAAAACCGAATGTGTGGCTCCTGTTTGACCAGCACATTGTTCTTAAACCTGTGGTGTTGTTGGGCATGGGTGTTGTTGTGTGTTTTGTGTTACACACCGCCACCACCACTCCCTTACCGTGCATCCTTGGTGGCGTCCTCCACCACAAGTACTTCAGGATGGGCTGGCAGCAGTGTCCATGCGCAAAACGACGATTGCCGGTCTGTTTCGCTCACAGGAAGCCCCATGATGCTCTTAAACCACTGGCGCTCCTTTTCCACTAGCGACACAATTGCGATGGGCACCTTGAATATGGTACACAATAGCCGTGTGATGTCATCAAAGCGGCTGTCACGTTCTGTTTCAAGGACGTTCAAGCTGTACAGGTGGTTGAGGCGCTCTGCCTCATGCACGGGATGGGGTGCCCCCGTGTAGGGCGGTAGCACAAATGGATCTTGTGCTGATGATTGTTCTCCGTTTTCCTGTTGACGATAAACGTGTGTTGATGATATTATGAACAACAGCCACGACAAGGCATGCATCCCCTTTCGTAGATCCTACCTTGCTTGCACTGTTTTCGTCCTTGCTCTCCACATCAACGGTATTTGCTTTGCTATCGATGGGGTGCTTGGAAGCCGTCGGTTGCGACAACGGTACAGCATGGCGCTGCTTGTCGCGTATTGGTTGTGCACTTGCTGCTGCTGCTGCTGCTGCTGCTGCAGGCTTACCACACCCAAATATGCTAGCAAAGCAGCTCATTGAGGGCGTCGGGTGTTTTGTAGGGCGCTGGCTGGTTGTGGTATGATTGGTGTCCTTTGATCGTGGAGGTTGCTTGCCTACATATGTGGCTGTATTCTATATGGTGCTGCTGTGGTGCTGCTGTGGTGTAGTGCTAATTGAGTGTAAGTAAGTGCTGATGTACAAAGTGAGACACATTGTTACAGAGTTTGTTACGCATCTCTCCTAGTGCAACCCAGCTTCAGAGTAGGCCAACACCACATCACTGGTGGCACGGCTGCGACACGAGGGCACCAGCCCCTGCATAATTTCCTCCTCACTCAGCAGTGTCTCCAAGCTCGGGACCGTGATGAACAAGTCTTGATACTCTACATCACCCCTGACCACCTGCACTGCGCACGATGCACAGGTTCCGCTGCGGCACACACAGGGGATGTCAGCGCCCAGGCGCTCTGCCACATCAAGTAGATATTCATCCTGGTGTGATAGTGGTGGTCAGTGTGCACATCCTGCTATCAGTCGCAACCTCAACCTCAACCTCAAAAACCTGCCTTTGCTGCCTCGCCCACAATCGTTGCCCCTGTATCCTTATTAATGAGGGTCACTTTATGCGCCCTGACATGCACAATTGTGCGTCGGGATCGTGGCGAAGCACGTCCATGCATCACGGCTGACCCGATGGTGCGTGTCGACATCCTTATTGACTGCATGGTTGACTGCGGTGCAATATCAGTTGTTGCAGGTGCTACTGTTTACGACAATGTCGCAGCTTTCCTGAAAAAAAACAGAAAGTCAAAGTCAAAATCACGACGCATCGCCCTGTTATCATAACAAGCCTGCACTCCTCGCCAAGCATGCTACACACAATGTGCATTGTGCATGCAGGCACACACTGTGACAGGCACACACATCACTATGACAGCTCTTGCAAATGGCAGCTTGCTGCTGGAGGCAATCAACATGAATTGTTTGTGTACACGAGCTATGACGTACATTTTGCCGTACTAGTTTTGTTCACGCGCCATGTTTTGTTGTGCGGCACCAGCGCTGAGATGGACTTTGATACCAGTATTGATGACACCTGATGTGACAGACAGCAAGAACAATGGTGGGGGGTTGGGGGTGGGGTGGGGTGGGGTAGGGTAATACACACCAAGTTTATGAACACACCGAAAACAAGCAAACGCGCAAAAAAGACGTCAATACCACCACACACAAACAACCATCCCACACAACCACAAATCACTTACACCGAAACCACCCCCCAATAGTATCCAATGCGTCCTGCAATTGTATCCCGAAACCACCATGCGTCCATTCCCTCCTCCAAAGTCACCGTATCAGTGGCCACCAAACAGTCCTTGCTTGACAGCCTGACCCGCTACAAGGTGGGAGTCATTGGAAGGCCTGCTAAGAATGCAGACTGTTTTTCCAGCACAGCGCTTGCTACGGCCCTCACCGAGGTCAACAAGCACCTCGTGGTGCTTCCTGACGATGGTCAGCCGTCTATCAAGCAGCACCAGAAAGCACGCTGGGTCTATTGCTGCAACCCTCAGCAGCTAGTCATGCTGTCCACCCTCCTGCCCCAGATCGGCGAGGAACTTGAATACTTTTACCTTGGAGGTGTGCGGGTAGTGTGCAGGGTGGATGGTTGGATGGGATGATGTGAGTGGTTTGTATGAATAGACCAACGATGTGACAAAAGGTGATGGGTGATTCCATGTGATCGCGATCGTGATCGTCATCCCCACAGCCTCTGTGCACCTGACCAAACACGCTACGGAAGAGGAGACCCTTGTCTCGGTGAGTGATGACCTTGCTGCTACGTTTGCAGCCCTGGAGATGGTGTTGCGCGAGCTCAGCCATCAGACCAGTCTGCGCGTGCTGCGTGTCGACATCAATGTTGTGGCCCCGCCCACGCTGCCCTTTGACAAGTCTGCCCGCCGTTTTGTTTCTCGTGAGCATCGCAGTATTATGCAGTCGGTGGACAACATCACTGCTGCATTTGCACGCATGCTCGACGAGCACACGGGCTTGAAGCAAGTCAAGATTGGCCTCGACCCCGCCCTGGCTGCATGCTTTGACGCAGCGTCGCTGACCAACCGAAGGCAGCGGGTTGATGCTCGCCGCACCGCTGTGCTTGCCAGTCGTCATGCACGCCTGGGTGCCGATTCGCCCCTGGCCGTGCTTCCCGAGGGTGTGCTTGCTGTTGTGCTTGATGCTGCGCTGCCTGTCGACCAAACCGTCGAGGTGCTTCCCCTGCGCAAGTAGGGGGGCGGCAGCGATGAGAGATAAATGCTGCTGCCGCCCCCTTTCCCTTTTGCTTGTGTGTGTTCTCTTGTACGATGATCTTTCTCTGTATGTACACCACTTTTTTGTCCATGGGGGCCATTTTCCAATTTTTCACGGCCATCCTGTTTGTACTGGGTGCTGCACACGCAGCTGCTCTGGCAGTGTTGCTGTGCGCTCCCCCCCACCGGTGCTTGTATGTGCATGATGATGATGATGTTCCATAGTAGTGATGACGAAGAGTATCAATTGTATCCATACTGCGGCTGCTGGACATGTAGCAACTCAATTTTGAAGCGAGTCTGTGCTTGTGTGTGTGTGAATGATGATTATGGGGTGTGTTTTCTCGGGGAAATGATAGTCCGTAGTGAGTTGCTGTGTGCAAATGCCTGCACCACATTGTGGCGTATGCGTGTGTTGCACACAATGTCGTTTTGTGTTGCAGCTGCTCCTTGCCCATCCATTGCTGCGTGCATTTTACACTGTGGCTTGTATTCTCAATGTGTGTTGTAACATCAAAATGCGTTTTATAATAATGGTGTTGTTGTTGTTGCATACGCGGTTCATTTGTCCTCTCAATGCTCACTCATGTCCCTCATGGCCGTGCGACACGGCAGCAGCGGCCACTTTTCTGGTACATGCACCGCTGCTTTGCGGGGCTGATGTAGTGGCTCACCACATCGTTGAGGGAGCAGCCCCAAAAGTTGAAGCGGCCGCTGTGCACAACATGCAAGTCCAAGCGGCGCTCCTGTCGTTATATCATGTAGTGTGTTCTGTATGCACAATAACATGCAAAACAGTGACAACCACACACAGGCATACCGTGGCTACTGCTTCTACCCACGACCCCATGGACACATCCTCCAGTTTAAACAAGCGATCAGGGCGTAGGGCATATGGTACCCCGGCTGCTATTTCTTTGACCAAATCCATGGTCAACACGTACCCAGTGCCGTGTGCCCATATAGGATAGCTGGGATAGGTTTTTTGGGTGGTGGTTTTACTGTTGTTGTATGTGTTGTCCATGCGTTATGCGTACATGCGTTATGCGTACATGCGTTATGCGTACATGCGTTATGCGTACATGCGTCATGCGTACATGATGACAAACCCACACCCACAGATACCTTTCTGTTGGCCAGTCCTCCTTTGACACAAACCACTGGTTTTTGGGGTCTCTATGGGGGTGGGACTTGTACTCCATGTACCCCATAAACATGGCCTGTTTGGGTGCTGCTGTCAACTCATCGACCAGACGCTGTGCATTGACGTACGTGTCATCATCCACCTGGTTAAAAGAGGTGGGTTGCAGAGTTGTGATTGTTGAGGAGTGTCTTGGGTAAACAACATGGTTCACACACAACATGGCTCACACAGAGCAATGAAAGAACACCATGCACACCCCTTGCTCATCACAGAGCATCCCCAGCATGGAGATGTAGGTCACCCATCCGCTATCCTACCTTGGCCATGTGTGTTGCTGTTGTGTCCAATGCAGCAACCCGACACATTTCATATGTTTGATATGTGATGTTATCATACGCCTCCCACACATGTGCAAGAACCACCACATCATCTCGACTGGCTGCTTCCTTGCGCAGCCTGGTAAACAGGGCTTCATCACGGGGGCGGGCAACGAAAAACAAAACCTTGTGCAGGAGGGCATCACTGCCCCATGATTCCCTGTGTGCGTGTGTGTGTGTGCACGCATGGCACGCGTAGATGTTGGGTGTGAAATGTCTACATACACAATACACCCACATATACACTCTTTCAACACACCCAACCCAAACCCATCCACCCCCTCATACCGAATGGCTTGGCGGCGATCGGCATGTTTGGCAGAACTCAACACCCCCACAAACACTCGTACTGGCACATCACGCCCCTTTGTGCTGCCCCCACTGCCACCTCCTCCACCCCCACCCTTGTGCAGTATGGGTACTGGTCTCTTGTGCTGCGGTAGTTTGTTCAAGATGCTCGTCGTTGCATCATGAAAGAGCGCCCCCGCATTGCGCCGTGCTCTCCGTCCCCGGTCACCCCCCAAACAGTCGCTATGCACATTGTCCACCTCCTCCAACAACACATCTGTTGTGCCATCAGCACAGGCGCAGTTGGAGGAGAAAAAAGCATCGGATGCACTGCAGCAGCGCTTGTGCAAGGTGCCGGTGCAGTTGGGTTTGCTCCCAAAAAACAACCGCAGCTTGGCGCAACGCTTTTCGTTGGGTGGGTTTTCCAATCGTATGGCATCGGAGCAATGGGCGCCCTGGCTGTTGACGGGGGGGGCGTGGAGGAACAGGGTGGCGGTGGTGATGATGGCAAGGAGGATGTGCACACGATGGGGGTGAAGGTGATGGTGTGATGATGGCATGGTGCTGTTTATGATATATACATATTGGGACTGTACAAGTGGCTATGATTGTACAAGATGGGGTGTTTTACATAGTTGTAGTTGGGATGATGTGGTCAAGATCGTGGATGCTTCCATCATGCAAAAGCATGGTTAGCTAGCAATGCTGATGCTGTGCAAGTGAACTAGTGTTTACATAAAATATATAAAACTGGCTGGCACTGCGCAGTGCGAATTATGAATGTAAACAAAACAGTTGTGTCGAGTATGTTAGCAGCTGTTGCAGTGCACACATCCACATTGCAGTACAATCAGCTAGCATATCGGGTGTGTAGGGTTTCAACAAAAGGCTCCATCGAGCAGATTCATTCCATCCCCCTTGATCAATGTCGTTGGTGCACGTACTGGTACGTCTTCAACCCTGTCCCGACAAATCATACCCATCTCAACAACCTCCACAATCTCATCCACAACTTCAGCGACGAGCAGCACTGCTGGCAGGCGCGACGGTGGCTGGTACTGCTGTAGTATGGAAGGATGACCTCACACAGCTGCAATTTGAGCTCGCATCAGCGACTGGCCCAGCACTGCGCATGCTGGATGCTGAAACATCACACAATATCGGCATATGGGCCATGCGCAATGGGTTGATGCCAAGGGAGACACGCCCAGACCCACCCAGCCTTACTACGAGTGTGTGGGGGCGACAATTCACCAACCCAATAGGTGTGTTGAGCTGGTGGTGATATGATGGAGCTGTGCACATGATTGGCTGTGCTGTGTTGGCTCATACATTGTAGGGCATGCTTCACAAGCACAGCATCTCATACAGGCAGGCAGACAGACAGACAGAAATACACACACACACACACGTTGGTATACAACACGCATAACTCTCTGCATGATACACAACAGCATGATACACAACAATCACAACCCTCAAACCAGGTGTTGCTGCTGGGTTTGACAAAAATGCAGAAGCAGCCTATGCCCTTTTACAAACGGGGTTTGGTTTTGTGGAGATTGGGTCTGTCACACCATTACCCCAACCTGGCAACCCCAAGCCACGTGCTTTTCGACTAGAGGAACAACGGTGGGTTTGAAAAACGAGGGGATGCTTTCTATGCACAAAGAGGGTGCAGAGGATGCAGTACACATCATGCACAACATGGTGTACAGATCATGCACGCAAGCAAACAAACAAATAAATAAACAAATAAATAAACAAACAAACACCCTCCTCACCACAAAACAGGGCTGTCATCAATAGGTATGGTTTCAACAGTGATGGTGCGGATGCTGTTTCTCAACGCCTGACATCACTTCGACAACGCATGCAGCAGCAGCCTGTTCAAGGGCTGGTATGTTGGTGGGTTGATGTGCTTGTTGCTGTGGATGGGTTGATATAGGGTTTCTCTCCATACATCTAGTGAGTGGATGTACTTGTCGGTGTTGTGCTGTGTACATTTGCGGGTGTGTAGAAACGAAAAGATAAACGAAAACCATCATCATCCATCATCCGTCATGTGCATGATGTACAACCCACATACACAACGCCCCATTCAAAATCCCACACAAAAGCAGCCAACACTCACCTCATACCTCACACCCTGCACAAACGCAACCACCACTCACTTCGTACCTCACACAGGTGGGTGTAAACTTGGGTAAAAACAAAACCACAGAAGATGCCGCCAGTGATTACATCATCGGGGTGGACCGCCTGGCACACTATGCCGATTACCTCGTCATTAACGTATCGTCACCCAACACGCCTGGGTTGCGGGCCCTTCAGGATCGCAGGGCACTGGAGTCACTGGTGTTGCGGGTGAAAAAGGCTCGAGATCAGTTGGCATGGGGGGCTAGGGAGGCTCCTCCTCTACTCGTCAAGGTGATGGGGTGTGATTGGGGGGTATAACCTTGTACTTGGGTGTGATGGGGTGTGTTTATGGGGTGTGTTTATCAATACATTGCCCCTGATCTCACTGCAAGTCCACATTCATTTCTTGCTATCCACACACATACAAATTGCCCCTGATCTCATACCACACAAATTGCCCCTGATCTCATACCACACAAATTGCCCCTGATCTCATACCAAACAAATTGCCCCTGACACAGATTGCTCCTGATCTCACTGCAAGTGACAAGCGTGACATAGCAGCAGTGGCTCTGAGGACAGGCATTGATGGCCTCATCATCAGCAACACCACCATTACAAGACCTGGTGCTGTGGAGACCAACCCCCTAGCACAAGAAGTATGTGTATGTGGTTGTGTGTGTATATGGTTGTGTGTGTGCATGGTGTTGTGTGTGGATGCGTCTGTGTCTGTGTACACCTTTATCATCATCGTCATCATTCTGTCGTCCTGCACATGCCTTGTCTATATTGTACACATCAACTACCCACCCTCATCAACTACCCACCCTCATCAACTACCCACCCGCAACACAACACAGGCTGGTGGCTTGTCAGGTGCACCATTGATGGCCCTCTCCACGGAGGTCCTATCTGAGATGTACACCCTCACCAAGGGAAAAATCCCACTGATTGGCTGTGGGGGCGTATCTTCTGGGGAAGATGCCTATCGCAAGATTCGTGCCGGGGCAAGCCTTGTGGAATTGTACACTGCGTTTGCGTATGAGGGGCCTCGTCTGGTGCCCCGTATCAAGCGGGAATTGGCGGCGTGTTTGGCGAGGGATGGGTTTAGTAGTGTTGCACAGGCCGTGGGCGCTGATCACAAACGGCGATGACGTAGTGGATGGGTGTGTTGTTGCTGGTTGTGGTTGTTTTCTGGGGGAACATGATGAGGGTAACACGAGGCGTTGGTATCCCGGGGTGAACGAGGGTAACACGAGAGTAACACATGAGGGTTATTCAGACGCTGTTCATTCCTTGTTGATCACACCATCCAACGATAATCACACATGCGTTACAATTCATAGCTCAGCACCACGTCTGCATTCACTTGCAAGCGAAATACATGTGCAAAATCGGTGCCCAGTGCCTGAAACCGTCTCAACTCCATGGGGGGGTGCTGTATCATGAGGCGCACAAACTGCTGCTTCTGCTCCAGGGTAATGACGTGCTCTTGTACACCTAGTGGTAGGTGGTGGTAGTGTGGGTGGGTTATGCAATGACGTGCTCTTGTACACCTAGATGATCCATGGAATGATGGCAGGGGAGGGGTGGGGTATGCAACAACGGTTGGTGGTACACAGACATGCAGGTACCGTGCACACAGACATGCACTGCGCACGACATGCAGGCACCCACACAACTGTACATGCAGGCACCCACACAATCTCGTGGTGTACATGCACCTTTCATACCCACACATACCTCCAAATCCCTGTTGACCCACCAATTCCATCAGCCGTGCTGCCGCTCCCTGCTGCATACCAGCATGCTGCAGTATGAAATACAACAATGTGATTGGCTGCCGCAACACAGGTTGGGGACAGGTGTCCACAAGACTGTGTACTATGGAGTCGAGGATCAGTGGACCATGCTGTGCAACAAGGTGCTGTACTGCAGGTTCAGATGCCTGTGTGCATTTGGTGCATGTGTATACATGTATAGTACACTTGGTGGATGTGTAAACACCCTGTACACACAAGCACAAGTACCCCAGTAACCCCCCAGACACCAACACACCATTTTTGTATAAAATCCGGTCAAACTGGCACTTCCCCTGGTCAGCGTCACAGGTTGCATGGCCACCAGCTGGGTCAACAGGTTACTCCCAGCTTTGACCATGTCCCCATCCCGTTGCCTCAGGGCGGCGGCTGCCCAGGGCACGATGGTGGGGAGGAGATTTGAGGTCAGGAGGGTGTGGGGGGCATGCAGTATGGCGGCTTGAAAGAGGTGCAGCAGGCCAGCGACCATGGTGTTGTGTTGTGCCAACACGCCCGGGTTGGCTGTGGGTATTGGGGGTGGTGACATAGGGGGTGTTGGTATTGGTATTGGGGGTGTTGATATGGGTGGCATTGGTATTGGGGTAATTGGTATGGGTATTGGGAGGTGGTACTGTACCATGTTGCAGCGTGCATGGTGGGTGCGTGTTGATACACACAATATTGTCCTTGCATATTGATACATACAATCCAACATATTGATACATACAATCCAACATACTGTACCACAAGAGCAACGCATGTGTATGCCACATACACCCTGTGTCATCCACACACACCCTGTGTCACCAACACATACACACCCTGTGTCATCAACATACATTCAGCAGCAGTGAATAATGGCTGTGAAGCATCCACAATTGCCCTGAAGCACTGCTGTAATGGTGCGTCATCACCCATCCTAACACCACCACCCATCCCACCATTGGCACCGCCCTGCTGTTGCATTGGTGGTGCACACAGCTCCACTACATGAGCCAAGAGAAGCAGAATCTCACTGTGGTGATGTGCTGAAAAACAAGAAAGGAGAGGGGGGACATAGTCAGGAAGGGTGCCAGGAGGGGGCCGGCTGGTGTCCAGTACAACCCCATACATCTGTGAGATCAGTTATATGTTGGTGGGACAATGCGTGGCCATGTGCTGGTGGGACAGCAAGGACATGGGATACAACACAACAGCAAGTTTTTGGGATGCAAGACAAAGTGGTGAATGAAGTGGTGCAGCAAGTTTTTGGGCAAGACAACAGCATACATGTGCAGGACACAGCATACATGTGCAGCATACAGCATACATGTGCAGCATACAGCATATATACACTACTACTATTACCATATATTTCACCCAGGTGCTACACACCTTGCATGCAGTTGTCACCAGCCCACTGTGTGTCCGTAACACACCATCCCCCACCAACACCCCCAACATGGGCTGCAGTGCATGATTGACAGCATGCAATAAATCAACCCCCACAACCCCGGATGTGGCATTGGCACGCTGCATTGACCCAAGGGACAACTCCAGTGTGCTTTGCATGGCGTGACAAAGACACACACGCTCGTACAAGGTTGTCATGGACGCTGCGTTGCTGTTGTACGTGTTGGTGCGATGATGTGTTGGTGTGATGATGTGTTGGTGCGTGTATAGCATGCATATAGTATGCATGATGCGTGCACAAGAATCAGACGGTAAAACAGCATTCAAAACCACCAACACAGCATTCAAAACCACCAACACACTTCCCACACCTGGTTGCTAGTGGTAGCAGGCCCTCCACATCTGCCAACAGGGGCCCCAGTAGCTGCTGCACCAGTGGCTGTCCCATTGGGGGTGGGGCCCCACCAACCCCACTCACCCCAGCAGGAGCACCTGCACCCACAATGAGCTCTGTCAAACCTTGTACGACATGCACTTTGACCTGCACGCTCGGTGTGCCCTGCGCGCTCGGTGCGGCCTGTTGTTGTATGAGGGCATGTACTTGTGGGAGGAGGTGCTGCAGGTTCTGTGGGTCTCTGAGAGCAGTGGAGTTGCGCAGTGCAAGGCTTCGGAATGCACGGGCACACTCTTGTGCTGCCTATGTGTGTGTGTGGGTGGGTGTGGGGGTGTGGATGGGTGTACGTGGGTTGGTGAGTGTGTGGGTGGGTGGACGGGGGGGCGGGGGTATGTGTTTTTCTGAGGAAGAGAGTGTGCGTGATTGTATGAGCAGCACAACAGTTTACCCACCCATAAACCACATCACACTTGAGGCATGATACACATCCACATCAATCCACATAACACCACATAACACCACATCACACCTGAGGCACGACACAGCCTCGTAGCATGGCATTCAATGCTGCTGGGAGCACTTGTGGGTGACCACGAAACCACAGTGCATAGGCATTGAGGAGGGTGGCTGCTTGTCGAAGCAGGCAGGGGTGGGGGGGGAGAGTATCCTGAGTACATACCTGTGGGGGGTGCATGTGGGGTGTGCATGTGGGGTGTGATGCACAAGGGATATGATGAACAGCACATGCGGTCACGGAATACATATGGGCATGTGTACTGGTGTGTGTGTGTGTATGCTGGTGTGTGCGTGTACTGGTGTGTGTGTGTGTGTACATGTGTACTGGTGTATATGTATACTGATGTACATGATTTTATTTCCACAACCATCCACATACATGTTGCACAAGTGCCAGCAAAAATGCATCCGTGTCTCTTTTATCTTGTTGTATTGCAGTGTTGGGTTGTGATGGGTGACTTGGGTATGCACCCTCATCACCTTCACCTGCATCTTCCAACCACTCTAACACTTCTTCACTGATGGCCCTGTGGGAGGGTATGCATATACTTGAGTGCATACAAACGTGAGTGCATATAAACGTGAATGCATACAAACGTGAGTGCATACAAATGTGAGTGCACATAACACCCATCCTGCACACAACACATCACATACTGCACACAACACCCATCCTCAAAACAACACATCACATCATCCACACAACACATCATATCATCCACACAACACATACTGCACTGCATAGAGTGCTGCTTCTACATGCTGCCACCCTCCCTGCTGTGTTGCGTTCCCTCCCAGCTGAACTATTGCATTCCCTGCTTGTTGCACTATGCCCCCTACATGGGCAAACATTTGATAGCGCAGCACAGCATAGCAGCAGTCCAGTGCATCATGAAGGGGACCAGACCTGTGTGCATGGGGCAATAGATGTGGGTGTATCAACCCATGCACAGGATTATAGGAATACAGGAATATGGAACACAGCAGCACACACCTGAATCTATAAAATTCCTCCTCATCTTCATCTACACACTGATCCCAGGACTCAAAGCCCATGGGGTATGCTGCTTGCTGTGGAAGTAAGTGCTGCAAGAGCTGTCGGTACATGTCCACCTGGTGTTGGTGTGTTGGTGAGGTAATTGGGTGATGGTGTGGTGACTGGTACACAGGGAGATGGTGCAGCATGATGCGCATGAGGTATTGATTATGATGCGCATGATGTGTATGGTATCAGGGTGTGTGCTATCAGAGTGTATGTCCCAGTCACTCCCAGTCACTCCCAGTGACTCCCAGTCACTCCCAGCCAAAACGTTGTACACCTGAAACATCCCACACACCTGAAACATCCCCCACACCTAAAACATCCCCCACACCTAAAACATCCCACACACCTGAAACATCCCATTCCTCTGACCAGGAGGCACAGTACTTAAACTATACACTGTATCACACACATAGGAAGCTGCATCATGGTTGGGGGATGTCAACAGTGACAGGAGGGCTTGCATGATTGGTTGCGCCTGTGTAGAAAGTGGTTGGGCCTGTGTAAAGACAGGCCTAGAAGTAATTATGTATGCAGGAACAAAGAAAGCGGTTGTATATGTAGGAACAATAAGCACCACCAGGTACAAGCACAACAAGCACCACCTGGCACAGCACAAACACCTATACACAACCACAACACCGCATACCTCTACAACCCCTCCAGCAATCAGCAGCGGCTGCACCTGTGCAAATTGGCACATCACCCTCGCCACCACCATGCCCACACCCGCCCACCCCAAACGCACAGCCCCACCCAACGCATGCATGAGCTGCATGTACCCCTGTGTGCCTTGTCCACCTTGTGGTGGTGTTTCTGGGTCACATTCAAGCAGCATGCACACCACATCTGCAGTGCTGGAGGCGAGGGTCTCTATGGAGGATGCAAGGCAGTGTAGGATGGCGGTGTACAAGGTTGACTGTGTGTACAAGGTGGATGATGGTGTGTGTGGTGTATATTTTGTGGCTATATATCATGAAAACCACTGGTATTCACTGATTGATGTGCAAAAGCATGTGACAGCAAAGAAGCGACACACACAATACACCACATATAACACACCACGGCACAATACACCTGTGTTGCATGCATAGATACGACATTCATGGATGGTTGTGTGACTGTGCTCATCCATGCCAAGACACATTGCACCAGTCCAGTACACCCATGGTGATCCCCAGCTTTGACATGTGCAAGCAACGTGTTGCCCAATGTGTGTAATACGGTCATTGCTAGGTTTTTGCCCAGTAGTTTATGCATGTGTGTAGGTGTGAGTGATGTCACTTCCTCCGCAATGGCAGTGAGCTGGAGGACTGCACCTGGGGTGATGGTGATGATGTGGGACGGTGATGTGGGACAATGAGGTGGGATGATGAGGTGGGATGATGAGGTGGGATGATGAGGTGGGATGTGGGAGGATAGTGTGCATTGGGTCATGCAGCACATAACTGAGTGATGCATTAACACACAGGGTATCACCCCCCCCAACAATCAACCTGGCGCTGCCCCTGCTTGCAGTAATGAGAGCTGATGCTGCACTGCACTCTCCACTTGACGGGTGGCTATTGAGAGTGATGCCTCTACAAGGCGCCAGCGATCAGCAACCAGGCTGGGAACTGATGCTTGCTGCTGGTCTAGCAAGGCTCGTACAGCCCTGTATGTGAGAGAAATGGTGTGTGGCGATGATGGCACCGATGGTGATGATGATGTTGCCGCCATACTGTGCTGTCCTTTCACTTTCATCCACGTCTCATCATCACATACTCTATACGCTGCAACATAGCATGCATTTCTTCGTTGTTGAGGCTTGCCCAATCCCTCTTGACTTTGGTCAGTAGCATGTTGCATCCAAAAAACTGAGCCTCTAGAGGCACTGCTGGATTGATCAACGACAAGGATCCCGTCCACGACGCTGCGGTGGTATTGTATTGCTCAAGCCACGACTTGGCTTGCTGCTGTAGAGCAGGATCAGTGCCATACAATGCATTGAGCGCTTGCACCAGATCAGCAGGTGGCTGCTGTAATATAGCTGCCATGATGGAATAGTTTGTTACAAATCACATGAGATTATTATGATGATAATGTGTCTACATGTGTACATAGGAAAAACAAAACGACAACGCATAGCGTCGTCACAACATCACAAAACATACTCCTCCCTGTCACCATCATCATCTCACCATCAAAATTGCACCATCAAAACTGCTCACCGGGGTGTTGATGCATACTGGGCAGCTTTGGCTGGTACCCTTGCTGCCGTGGGTGCCTGCTGTGTGTGTGCCACCACCTGCTCCTCTGCGCCTCCATTGTTGCCGAGCAGTGCTGCAATGCCACCCCCTGCAGCAGCCACAGCAAGGAGCTTGCCACCAGCTCCCCCCGCTTTTGCCAGGCCTGCTGCTTTTGTCGCCATCGCAAGCCCAACAACCCCCACTGCACGTGCCACTTTTTTGTTTGCCATCGCTGCAACTGGTGTGAGGGTTATTGTGAGGGTTTTGGGTGGCGTATCTGTACGTGTGACTGCACGGAGAAAGCTACGTCAGTGTACCATCAGCTGATCAAGGGAAATCAGTCAACAATCCAGGCCAACTTCGTGTGTTTCTGTTCGTTATTTGTGCAGATCCACGCATCAAAATGTGGTTACAACAGTATAGTAAAGAAAATCAATTGTCTATATCAAGTGACAATAAACTCGTTCTGATCCTTGACATACCACCAGGTCGTTTCGTGCGCAAAGTCCTTTTTGTTGACAACATGGGGCCGATACCAAAACAAATGCACCAGGTGTGCCATGTATGCACAGTTGCCCTCCACTTCCCTGTGCACAACGCAACAGTGGTGATCAGCATGTGGAATACATACACACACACACACAAACAAACAAACAAACAAACAAACAGGGACAACCATTTCATACCTCACCACAGCGTTGGCGTCCATGTTGGCGTAGTGATTGTACAGCGTGAGCGCAAAATTGGGGTTCATAAAGATTTTGGAACCACGTCCCTCAGGGATGTGCATCTTTTTGTATCGTTTCAGGGGGTCGGTGACGTTGGGTTTGAGCCACAGGTCCCGCTCCCCAATGGTCCGCCGCTCTGAATATACACATCCCTCACACTGTGTGTAGGTTGGAGTAAGTGTAATGTATATAGTATCACATATCATCACATAGTATTACACAGTATCACATATCATCACATAAAGCCCTCCAACCTATCACAATGCATACCGCAATGTTGTAAATCAAAAAGCGATACATGTCTGCCCCCTCCCCAAAACACGCCTTGATCATTTGCGGGACTGTCATTTTCGTTTCTGTGGCCAGGTACTCGTCTGGGTCGAGAAAGTTCAAGTACACGTGCTGCTGCCAGAATGCCACAGCAGCATGGTTGCAGATAATCCACTGGTCAAAGTAATGACCATGGGAGTCTCCTAGATTGGCGAGGGCAGTCCATTGCACCAACACAACACTGCCTGTGGGTGGGTGGGTAAACATTGGGTATACATGTATACAGGGGCATGTGTTTTGCATGTGTCACATACAACACCGACCTTGTTTGACCAAGTTTTGCAGTGTTTTTGAATTGTAGAAAAACTTGAGCGTATTGGGGCGCACATACACGACAATGCCTGCATAGCCAATCTCCAAATGGTACAATATGTTGTGAATCAGCACCTGTATGATTATAATGGTGCATGTCTTGTGTAGCACGATGCTTGTGTAGTATGATGCATGCAACAGTTGACCATATGATGTGTGCAGCAGTTGACCAATGTGTTCCACACGTACCCGAGTGGAAAAAATGGCAGTGTTGTCATCGGTATACACAGACGACATGACACCATACACTGCAGGGGTTTCTGCGTGTTGCCCCTTGTCATACACGTCTGTCACTATGTTGGGGACCAGCTGCCTGTAGCGGGGCCACCCCTTGGCAACAAATCGAAACACCTTGCTCCCATCCTGGTGTATGGAGGAGGTGGAGGTGGTGGGTGTATGTGATGCACATGACGCTGCACATAAACATGCATGTGGTGCACATGACACTGCACAACAATGTGACACACAAACATGAGTGCATCAGCCCCCGCCTCGCCTTTAATTCCCACCTCAAAATCAGCTTGTAGATGTATTGGCCACTGAGGGTCCTTGATGGCTGTGATGGAATGCTCCTCGTGGGTTTTCTCACCCCGCAACACAAGCTCGGGGAGTGCACTGAGAAATTGCTCGTGATGGGGTAAGAACGATGCTCCCTGTGAGGAGGGGGGGGGGGGGGGGGGGGGGGAGTGGAGTAGGATTCCCATTTATGTGGTTATGGTTTCATGCGGTGCACATACAGGTTTCACGCGGCACAAATACAAATATGTTTGGAAACAATCTCCACCTCGCAGAAAACCAATCAACACACATACATAAACACCAACACTGCAGTACCTCGGAGGCCTCGAAAAACGCCTTGCCATAAAAAACGTTGCGATCATTGTGGCGAACAATACGGCAAAACACATGAAGTAATACAGAGCGCCCATTTGCATCGCCAAGAAGCTGTGGTGAAGGTATAGTGAGAGGTTGGCTGTGCAGTAAGGTGCACCAAATTTTTTGGCACATACGTACCTGCAAATGTTCAACCCCAAGCTGGGCTGGTGTCTTGTAAAATGATACAGGGAATGCTGTCAATGTAAGCTCTGATGGAAGGTGTACTATTGCTGCTGCAACGTGCAACATAAACAGCAAGATGATGCCAGGCCTACAGTACTGTGCTGAGCGCCTCCAAAGACACGTTGTCTTCGGGCACATCATTATTCTGTATCTGTGGTTTGATCAATCAACACAACCATGCGCGGGGCACGCGACAAGCTGGATTGTTTTGTGCATCGTGCTTGTTTTGTACTTAGTGGGTGATGTGTTTGCGTGTGGTGATTCATACATGTACAACAACTTTGATGTGGGAGCACGATAAATGTTTGCAAAGTTTCTCTCAACATCTTTTTTGCAAGCGCAAACAAGTGGGACGAGACGCATGCTGATGTTACATACGCCCTCTGCCCTGTTCCACACAATGCCACCACAAGGGAAAAAACACCCCCATGCTGAACGGCAACAATAATTGATCCCTACTCTACAAAAATGTATGTGCTGTATTCGCGGTGTGGGCTTTGGCTGTGCTATGGCCCCACACTATCCTCGGAACTGTGATGGGAGCATGTGACATGAAACCCATACTACGCACGCTACGCATCCTCATGAGCAAGCACCACACCTTGCCCCAAATATGCAGAATCGTCACTGCCAAGATGTAGACCAAGCTCATCATCAACACCGTCACCTATTGTGGTAGACAAATGTTTATACTGCTGATACAATCATGTGCTGCAACCCCACATGTGACATGTACCCTACACATACACCACATATCCTCCCTACATACTGGTGAGATCCTGATGCCAGGGGATTCATCTGCATACATGCTGCTCAGCGCCTGCAAACGCGCCATTGCACCCCCTGGTATACATAAGTAACATGTGTGTATCAATGCATGGGGTCAAATGCATTCTTCCTTCCACCAGAGAATGTGCTCATGCTCATTTGTGCTGTTGATCATGCACATACCGCCCCTTGCTGGTGCCCGATTGCGCAAACCCGATGCAGAGACGGGTCCAGCTCGTGCCCCTGTTGAAGCAGCACCACCCCTGCTCACGGATTGGCTAGTTTGGGATGAAGCAACCATTGTGCTTTTGCTGGCGGGAATGTGTGTGGGATTTTGATCAGTGACAGGTGGGGTTTTTATCAATAATTGGACAGTACAAAAAGTTGTGTGTATAAAGTGAATGAACACAGAATCAACACAATAGTATGTGTTTGTGCGAGTGTACGAGCGTGTAGCTGCTAGGCACACTTGATCATGGCTCAGGGCATCATACATGCACCATACATGCTACACATACACCAGTAGCCGAGACACATCACAAGAGCAAAATGACGGTTGGTTCCCGCCTCCAGCATACAAGGCCCCTCCCCCCCGGTGCTGCTTCCCAAGTGCATACATGCCCCGCAGGCCGCTACGCGACAACTGTACGTGATAAATGTGGTTCACCCCAGCAGCTGCACTAATTACCACCCAGAAAACCACCGCACTCATGTTTTCAGCCCGTTCCGGGATTGTCTTTATTTACCCTCGGTCGAACCACTGCATTTACAAACATACAAACATAAATCACAGCACTCCACACATTCTCCATGTACTGACCATTTCTATGCTAAGGGTGAGAATGCCTAGGCCCCAGCACGTTTCATATGTGCGATGCAAGTCACCAACGGTCAGTTAGTACGCACGGCGTGACGTTGCATCAGAGAACACCGTGGTAGAGAGAACATGCACCAAGAGATGTCGGGACCTAGTGCCTGGAGAGCACCCGTTGGGATACAGCCAGACGCATCCAACCAACATCCTGGCTCTGATACTGATAGCGACCATGTAAAACACCGCAAATCACGCAAATCCAAACATGTACGATGGCGTTTCGAGGGTGGTGAGGTAGGTAGTAGGTGTAGTAGAGGGTTGGGACAACCTGTCCCCATTGCGTACAGGGCCGCCTTGCGTCTGAAATCACCAAGCACGAGCTGCAATCGCTCTACCACCTCAATGCTGAAGAGGCTGCAAGTAATCTGGGCATTGGGCTTACTGCATTGAAAAACGTGTGCCGTGGGCACGACATACCACGCTGGCCATACCGCCGAGTCAAGCGCATCGAACAGAGTGCCGTCAAAGTGCTGGTGTGTGGGGGGCCACTGATGCCTTGTTCACCAACAACGAATTGCTCACAACAACATCGAATACTCACAACAACATTTCCATCACAGAATGGCAAGTGTTCCAAGGCGGAATGGCAGCACCTCGTCGAGGGCGTCACCGACCTTGCGGTGCCCTGGGACAATCCGCTATGGTCCAACCTGTGTGTCAAAGTCCAAAATGCGATGTCAGTGGGCATACATAACAACACTGCATCGGTGAGTGATACACGCCGTAGCTTTGACACTCCACGCAGCAGTGCTTGGCAGGGTGACTCATCGGGCTCGCCATGGGAGTCGACACCACGACCGCCGATGCAGTATCCTGAAAGCACTGATCCATTTACGCCTGCGGTTGTGCCCCAGCACACCGTGTCGGGTGGGCGTGCAACAAGTTGCGCGAGCCTCGACGCACCCATTGGAAACCTCCCTGGGGGCAGCACGTCGAGAGATATGGCAGGCAGGGGCAGTAGTTTTTACTCTGCATTTGCTGGACACCCGACACCGCCCCCACGAGTGCCCTCATCCCCACTTGCACAAGCCATAAGCAACATGGTATGGTGCGTGTGCTTTTGTTCACAGATTGTGTCCAACCCATGTCACACACAACAACCTCACCCACATAAAAACAGCGCCAAACCCAAGAAACGCTCATCAGCGCATGGGCAACCACGGTGCAATCCAACAGCACACTGCTCACACAGCTCATGAAGGTGGCTCCCAATGGAACCATGCTGCTGGGCCCCCATCCTGTGCCAGCCACACCCCGGGCATCTACCGCATTGCCCAGCCCATTCCTTCCTCCTTCCATCCCCATCAGCAGTGCCGCGTCGGTGCCTGTCCCATCGGGGCGCATGGGTGCTTCCTACGAAAGTGGGGGTCATCACCCCATGCGTCGCCACTCGATTGCGGCAAACCAGTGTGGCACGGGATTTACCGGTCCTGTGCTGCCACCTTGTGCCCATGGGTTGACGCTCAACCCTGGCTACCAACAGCATGGGTTTGGCAGCTTGAGCCTCCCACCTGACATTCGCATGGACTATGAACGAATACGTGCTATGCAGCACAACAGGCTGGGGCAGGTATGTGTGTGGGTTGTCTGTATTCTCAAGTCTTCCACACCTGTTCCACCCTCCCACCAACCACCAACAGAATGCAACAAAGCAGCAAGCATTGAGCAATCCGACCCTTGCCCAGCAGGTGGAAGCTGACAGCGCCCGTTTGGCTGCATATCGCCGGCAGCAGGCAGATGCCTTTACTGCACGCAGCATGGAGGCATTGCATCTGCAGACGCCACCACAGTCGGGTGTGTGCGTGCCATGGAATAGCCCCATGATGAGCGTCAGTGGTGTACAGAGCACCATGACGTTGGGGCCACAGGTCAGTGGGGGGCGCGCCAAGCAGCGGGCGTCGTTTGACACAACACCATTGATGGAGCCTAGCATGATGATGCATGTGTCAGGGGAATCGTGCAGCACACCCTTTGCGGCAGAACGCGGGGGGGTGTTTGCCATGCCCAGCTTGGAGGTATGTTTGTATGTTTCCACAAAGACACTGTTACACATGGAGGACAACAAACATGCTTTCTCTGTGTACACTACAGGAATGGTCACCAAATGCAGAAACGCTGGAACCACCAGATCCATTGCTGAACGAGAAAGATGTGCAGCGTTTGAGAGCTGCAGATAGCTTTATAGAAACCCTTGATGTAGCGCTGACAGAAATGGTGGATGGCCCAGGCCGCTGTGAAACGCCAGCCACCAATTTGGCGACCATGTGGGATGATGACATAAAAGAATGAATAAGTTATGCAAAACCAGCTCTGTATGTGAACTCTTGTTTCCTAGGTACTCCTCAGCACTGCATACTCAGAATGCATGCACATTGCTTGAATGTTTAAGCTCCCATATATGGCTTATTCAACATCTTAGTGGGACCCCACAGATCACCTCTTTCTTGTGTTGCTTGCAAACATGTTGGTCTGTACATATTTTTCCACCTTGCTCATTTTTGCCTCCCATTGCCATCGGTGCGTGAACAACTTGTTCACAGCTGATGGCAGCCACAACGTATCCCTTCATGTGTGCAAGGTGGGGGTATAAGTGTGGGCCCTCATCTTTTTCATGTGTCATCCCCAGTTGATTATGCCCCTCTGCATTTGAGGTTTTTGTGTCTTCTCCCCACTTTTTTTCCATTGTCGTTGTTCATTGGTGTTGGGCAACTTGCAGTGCCCCTCAGCATACATAAGCAGTGCCATTGGTTGATCATGGTTCTCCTATGGTAACATCAAGTTTTGACTGGTTTCAAGTGGGTTTCACATTCAACGCTGACGAGGAAATTGTGTTCAAAATGCTCAACCTTTCAATACACGATAACATGTTTGCACCACACATAATTGCATCCCACGTCTTCATGACACCAACTTTTTCCTCCAAATTGCAGCAGTGATAGCCTGATCATGGCCCATCAATGTATCCATGGTGACTGCTCCAAGAAATAGACGCAGCAACAAGAAAAAACCACTCCTGCAATCGCTCCTCGTTGGATGCCTGCTATTTGTTTTGTGTTTGTGGGCATATTCAACGTACACCTTTGCAGTATCCCATCCACAGGTGTGTGGGGTGCACGGTTGCAACTGTACACATCCGTTGTTACGCACCCCATTGCATACACAGCGTGCTGCAGAAGCGCTTCATCATGCTGTAGTTCATAGCACTACTGACGGTGTGTGTGTGTGAGAGAGGGTGTGAGGGTGTGTACACAAACCATGTGGTTCCCTGACCAACCAACAAACACACCCACATGTAGGCACATCACCTGGACCAGCACCACTGCTGCGTCACATTGTCTGGTGGTTTGCCCCTTTTTTGAGTGGTGGAGGCTACAGCTCAGAGGCAAACAGTTTTGTGTTGGGGTTGATTCGGTCAGGTTTTGTACCGCCGGTATGTTGAGGAATGCACCTGTATTGTAGTAAACCATGTGGAATGTACATGTATTATACTCCACTACCAGCATACCAACACACCAGGGACGCCTGTGGCTCACGCAGCATGGAGATGCTGTGGATGAAGATGTCCTGCATGGCATGCCCATTGCAGACAAGCGGGATTTGGCACACATGATGGATGCTGCCGACTACACGCATGCTCGAGATGCAATCATCATATGCCACAGTGAACCTGGTATGCATGTTATGGTACAATGGAGTGGGTGGTACAATACATGATGTGTGTACGCAACAGTGCACAGCCCTCCTCCACCCATTAAATGATGTGCCAGACAACAACACCAATACCCAAACATCACCAATACCCAAACATCACCAATTGGGCACAGGTGCATGGGCCCTTCCGGAACCTTTGTTCATGACCAGCTTCTGCCCCCCTGACCCCCGTCGGGCCCTCTACACCATAGGCCGCACCATGTTTGAAACAGACCGCCTTGCTGCCAACCACGTGGAACGATGCAACATGATGAGTGAAATATGGGTTCCAACTGAATTTCACAAGCAGGTTTTTATACACAGTGGGGTTGCACCTGGAAAACTGCATGTGTTGGGGGAAGCAGTGGATGTCGATCATTTCGACCCTGCAAAGACCATGCCCAGTGGGCTGAAATTTGCAGTGCGGGTGTTTGGGCCACAAAGGGACAAGGAGGTGGCCAAGTATTTTCGATTCTTGTCTGTACGTGGTTTTTGTGTTTGTATGCTGGGTTGCCTGTAGTTTTGTGTGTGCTTGTGCGTTTTGATGGGTTGGAGGTACATGGGTTTGATGGGAGGCACCTTACTATGCACACAGGTATTCAATAGTATTCAATTTGCACACACAGGTATTCAAGTGGGAGGAGCGCAAGGGCTGGGATGTGCTTCTGTCTGCATATCTGCGAGAGTTTACTGCAAATGACTCAGTATTGCTCTACCTGAAAACCAATCCATACCATAGCAACACGTATGGCTGGTGGGGGTACAATGGTGCATTGTAGTGGGTTGGTGTTGACGAGTTGGGTGTAACCACACACATGCTGCCCTCTCTCGCCTGTGTCCACAATCCCCTCTGGCTACACAATCCCCTCTGGCTACACAATCCCCTCTGGCTACACAATCCCCTCTGTCTGCACAATCCCCTCTGTCTACACAATCCCCTCTGTCTACACAATCCCCTCTGTCTACACAATCCCCTCTGTCACAGTGATTTTGGGTCACAAATGCATGCATGGGCACGCTCCCATTTAAACATGTCTAGTGCAGCAATGGCACACCTTCCTCGTGTGTATGTCATTGGGAGGCACATACCACAGGTATGGCTTGTTGTGGGGGTTGTATGGTTACACTGTTGCGCCCAAAGTACCCCCTCGACAAAATCAATTCCTCCACCATATCCTCTCCCCACATCAATGTCCACCCCACAGAAAAGCTTGCCATCACTCTACAAGGCTGTGGATGCGTTTGTATTGCCCTCCAGGGGTGAGGGATGGGGCAGGCCACACGTGGAAGCAATGGCCATGGAATTGCCAGGTGCGTGTTGCATGTCTTTTAATAGTTAAAATTCATATTGGTCTTCTTCATCCCACACCTACCCACCCGCCACAGTCATTGCAACAAATTGGAGCGGCCCAACAGCATACCTCACAGAGCAAAACGGATACCCACTGCGCATAGAGGGATTGGTGCCCCTTCCAGCAGACAGCCCCTTTGCTGGGCACAAGTGGGCCCAACCATCCGTCGCACATTTGCAAAAACTCATGCGGCATGTGTCCAAGCACCCATTGGAGGCAGCTGATAAGGGCAGGCGCGCACGACACACGATGGTTGCCAACTTCACCTCACAGCGGCTCGCGGCGCAGGTGGCGTCACGGCTTGCGGCGATATCGCAAAGTCTGCCAGCGTCGAGGGGGGGGACGCGTGCGGGGAGAGTGATATAGGCTGCTGTTGCCTATAAAAACTGCTGCTGTTTGTGTTTTTCATTCCAAAATGTGTTTTCTCCTTTTCCGTCCCCATTTCGTTGCCTGGCCGTGATGCATCACCTCATTTTGATGCACCACCGTTTTTTTCCGGTTGGACAGCGTATTACACATCATAGATAAGAAGACACAGTACAGAAAAAACAAGCGCACGAACGCAGGTTTCAAAATTACAAACATGGTGACCTTGTGTGACTTCGCGTACATGCACAAGAATACAAATGCCAGTGGTACACCCCCCCCTTCAGACCCATACAAGACACATTCATGGATGTCATGGCATGTGGCAGTTGTGTACACCACCACACGTATGTCTATTGAGCACCATACTCGCTCCATTCCAATACAGTACACTCCATCATGATTCCACCTCCACAAGATCCAGATCCACCATCCTTTCCAATCCACGTCAACCAGGTATCCCCGTCAACCTTTCCCCGAGTCATTATCACCTGTCCTCATCATCCTCCCCTCCCATTGGGTTTTATTCACTCACAACCCATTGGGTGTCTTGATCATCTCCGTGTCCCCCGTGGGAGCCCCCGGCACAGACCCTGCACCCGAGGCTGCTGCTTCCAGGGGCATGTATTGGGCCATGATGGCTCGAATTTCCTGGTGCATGGCATGTCGCAGGCGGAACCAGTAGATTGCATAGGCCCCTGCTGCGACTGCCACCACTGAGGCCAGTACAATGAGTGCCACTGTCCACCCACTGACACCTAGGGTGGGCAAGGGGGAAAAGGGGGTGGGGGTACAGATATAGGGATGTGGGGTGTGTGTAGGGTCGATGTGTGTGGGGTTGCATGCCAACGGGTGTAGTGTTGCACCTCATGCCATCAACACACACACACACGAAACACACGACACACACCCAACTACAACCCCAACACCAGATTTCATACACAACACACATGGTCAACCAATTATCCACAACACACATGGTCAACATACACGTCACATATGGTCAACTAAATTATATACACACATATATCCATACCCCCTGATGCACCACTACAACACAATATCCATCACAGCACAATGTACAACACACATATGTCCATACCGCTTGATGCACCACTCGCAGAACACTGCCCACTCTCCAAGTCACATGTGTCCAGGTTGCATGCTGGCTTGCATCCATCCCCCTCATGCACAAAGCATGGTGGGCACAGGCCACATGTGTACACTGGGAAGTTGGTGACATCATCACCTCGAGCAGCAGCAGTCTGTTGTTTTGAGTGGTGGTGGTGGTTGGTGGGTGGGTGGATGGGTGGTTGATAGGTGGGTGGGTGGTGGGTGGTGCAATGGATGCATGCATTATGCCACAGGCATGTGTGTCATGCAACCAATGGTCAACATGGTTTGACTTTGCATGATTCAAAGCTTCCGGTACCCTACATATACGTACCCATCATCACACCCACCCACTACACACCCTCCCATCGATACACCCTCCCCTTCATACCTTGAATGCACGGATGTTGTCCTTGCAATTGGTAAACATGTGATTTTGACCATTGACCCTGTACTCCTTGTGCCAGCAGCTCCCCCACCCTTGGTCAGCTGAGCACTTGTCCACAATGTTGTCAATGCACCTTTGTGTGGAAGAGTGAGGTATAGTGGTGTGCAGGTATAGGATGAGGTGTGCAGGGTGTGTATGCAAAGAGGGTGTACAGGAGGGCACACATGTGCATATACCAGTGTGTGTATGTATGTGTATACCATAGTATGTGTGTACATATACCAGTGTGTGTGTGTACATACAAATGTGTGTGTACATCCTACAACCATCATCCCCCCCACCCCCATCACCCCACCACCACCACCATCACCCCCCACACCATCCCCCCCACATACTCGTAGCCGCCCCATATATTCTTGCATGCACAGCGTTCACAGGTGCAATTGTGACCCAAACTCGTTCCAGCACTCCAACACTCATTCACATCCAAGCACTCCTCCTCCCCCTTGTCATTGGTGTGGGCGTAAAAGCCATCCCCACAAAAGCACTTGTATCCAGTAAAGGTATCTACACAACGTGTTTTGCCAGTGTCAGTGCTGTGTGTCAAGGTGGGTGTGGGTGTGGGTGAAGGTGTATTGGTGTGGGTGGGTGTGGGTGGGCGTTGGGTGTATGTGCCGTGCACCACACAGCGTCAAATGCATGCTTGACAAACAACAACAACAACAACATCATGATTACAAAAGTCATATCCTCCAACAATAAAACCATGTTCTCCAACAATAAAATCATATCCTCCTCCAACAAAAACAACAACACGTCGCTGACTACATCACCCCCAACCCCAACCCACCCAACACCCCCCAACCCCACCCCATCATCACCATACTTTTTCTTGCACTCCACGTCTCCTGGTCCCCCCACAATGCACTCATTCTCCTGCACCTTGAGACACGCCTGGGGCTCCTCATCCTTGGCAAACCCAGTACACAGAGCACGCATGACCTCATAGTAGGCGAGCTTGCCTCTGTATTGTGCATTGTTGATTCGAATGGTGGGGAGGATGTAGACCTCACCCACAGACTCTGTGCCAATCTGTGTGGGTGGGGGGGGGGGGATGGTGTGGTTGTGTGGGGGAGGGATTGTCCGGTACAAACACTGTCCACACAAGCACACACACATCACAAACTATACGAACCCCCACAACCCTCCTCGCATCCCCCCACCATCACCCATGCACCCATTCTCACATCACCCCCTACCTACCACATCCCCTACACACCTGGGAAAGGTATTCAGCCTCAAGCATTGCATTCTCAGTGTCACTTGTGGGATCACCTGTACACTCGTGAAATTTGTCCATGGATGACCATTTCTCACCTCCTATGTCCTTGAATACCTGTGTGTGAGGTGAATGTGAGGTGTGTGTGTGTGTGTGTGAGGTACGTGAGGTGTGTAATATTATGTCTGAATGTATGTAGGTGCATGTGATATGATTAACATAGGGGTTGTTTCTTCACCATCACCGTTATCTTCATCATGACCATCATCAAACACACACACACACACAATACCCACCTGTTCAGCACATTCTTTCCCATATTTCGAAGTATCCATAGCACACTGATCCGCAAATCGCGTTGCATAATCCCACCACAACCACGACTGCCCACTTGCATTTGCCAGCTTGAACACACACAGCTGCCTCAGGTTTTCCTCTACCACGTCCTTGCCATCAAACTTGTCACTCTCAGGGTCAGGGGAGCAGTAGCGCCCCTTGTGAATGCACTGTTTACGGCACTCCTCGCTGTCCTTGTAGGAATCCGGGCATCGCCAGATTTTGTAGTGTGGGGTGAAGCGGGTCCAGTTGTTTTGTTCGAGGTCTTGTGCGACTGGGAGGAATTGCTGTGGGTGGGGGGTGGAGGCTAGGTGGAGGGGGTAGGAGATGCAGGTGGAAGGGGTGTGGGGGTTTATGTTCACATGACAATATACATATGCACACATGACCATGCACATGACATCACATGCCTCCCTCCTCTCCCCCTTGCAAGTGTGCACACCCACCCACACACCTACCCACACACACGTACCCCCCCACACACACTCACCACACAACATACCCGAATAAACTCTTGCTGCACATCACACACAGCACCACACATGTCATTTGAGTTGGTCCAAAATTCCCACTCTACTGTTTTCTTCCTAGGCAATGCATCATTCCAGTCAAGGGACACATACACCTCCTTTTTGTCCTTGAGAAGGTTCTTGAGCACCTCCCCGGTGGACTTGGTGACAAAGACAGCAGGGATGCTGATGTTCTTCAACCACCTGTGTGGGGTGTGTGGGGGTTGCATGTAGTGCTTGTGTATGGTGTGTGTGTAGTGTGTGACAATGTGGTTGTGTGTGTATTGCATAGTGTGTGCATTGTATACTAGTGTGTGCTGCATCCCCCTCCCTCCCTTGATGCACATGCTCACATGTTTTTTCTGCTGTGTACATCTGCTGCTGTATTATGTACATTTCCTTTACTGTTATGTACATTTACTGCTGTTGTGCATCTCACCACCATGTCAACACACGATTATACGCCCGTGTATACCACAAACAACCCCAAATGTATAGCACACACACCCCAGTGTACAACAGTAACACCCCCAAGTACAACAGTAACACCCCTGTACTCTGCATACCTGTAGGATTCCTCATCATCTTCTGGTGCATACATGGTGGTTTGCTTGTCTTCATAGTTGACAACAATGATCTGTGTGTGTGTGTGTGTACAGTTGTGATTGTGATATGTGACCCCGATGCATCAACGTCTATATACACTATATACTGTGTGCGCGGCAACCACAAACAACCATAAACAACCCACAAACAACCACATACCCCCTTGGCACCAGCTTGCTGTGCATTCCAGGTCTTTTCAGCAAACTTGCATGCCGTAACACCCGCAATGTTGTCTGTGGAAATAAACACACATGATGTCGATATGGAGCTGCAGCAGTACCACCACCATCACCACCATCACGTACTTGGCCCACGGTCGGCGAGCAAGATATACGTCTTGTCCTTGTCGTTGGTGAGATCAAACTTGGGCGTTGATTCCTGTGTGTGTGGTGTTCCAGGCCAAGGATGTGCATAAAGAAAACCAGACCGACTAGCCAAGTGTGCATCAGCTCATCAGTGATCCCCCCCCCCATACGTTGAAGGGCTGGCAAGCATAGTTGCATGGTGGAGAACATCGTATGTCGACATCATAGCCATAGCTTGAATCGGGGTAGACGAGCTTGCCTCTGTGCGCACCAAAAAGGAGCGGTGGTAGTGAGAGATTGCACGAAGGTGTCACGCCAGCACAGCCCACAAGGCCAATCCGTATGCAATGCATTGGTATGCTCGAAAAGATGCAAAACATTAACAAAACGGGGGGTTGATGCACCAACGATACACCGCAAGCAAGGATCTACGTACATGAGTTGCCCTCCATACACGGGGGAACCGAAATTCCCAAGGCTCGTTTCAAATCCTGTTTCATACTGCTTTGCAGCATCCGTGGGGAGCACGACTTTGAGGCCAGCCACCTCTATGTGGAAACGCGCGTTTGATTTCGTGACGAGCAATGCTAACAGCGTAGCTAACACTGCCAGCCACTTGCTCATAGTGTACAACATGGTGGGATGACGATAAGGGATAAAGGGAGGGGGGTGATGTTTTTTTATGAGGATATATACACACAAAGTGTGTCCACCATTCCTTGATGACTGCTTGATGGGGACTGCTTGATGGGGACTGCTTGATGGGGACTTATGATTAAGCTGATGGATGGCTGATGGATGCATGCGTTGCGTCACAGGCTTGTATGATCATGCAGTGTGTTGCAGAGTTGAGTGTGCAGGGCATTACAATGTTGAACAGAGTTGCTGTGTGGACGTACCAATGTATTGACCGTTGGTGGTGGTTACACAGGTAACTACTACATGGACTTGAATGAAGATGCAATCAAGTATTCAGATGATGAATGATGATGATGTACAACTCACATGATGGTCAATTGTGGGTGCCCAACGTCGGGGTGCCACTTTCAGCATAAATTGTGGAGCTGGTAATTCATGATACACTCATGACACATTCATGACACCACAATCCTTTACAACCATCGCAACATGCACAGCACCACACACAGCACCACACATTCACCGCATGTGCAACAAGCATTCCAACTCTAAACAGCCCCTCCACACAAAACACCCTCTCCATCGATTGCGATGAATGCCAACAGCACGTCACGTGCAGGATGGAGGCACAAAGAGAGCTTGAGGCGTTCATGTATAGGGTTGTTGGAATCGAATGCCCAGCAACTTTCCACTGCAGCCATCTTCCCACACACGTACCCTAATGAATCAGCAAAAATAGATACGCACGCTGCTGGATTGTTGGATGCCCAGAGCGCGCCACCGCGCACCGATGCATCCTGCAGCGTCCAAGGCCGCACCTATTCCTTTAGCAGCATATGTCAATTGGCATCCCAAGCCATGTTGTTGCACAGTCAGCGCGCATTGATGGCGCAGCATAGATACTTGACTGCTGCATCCCCATCCACGGGACGCCCCTGTACTATAGCACATGGACCCAACGCTGTGCTGCCATCCAGCCGTACATTTGCCAGTGTGGCAGCCACTGAATTGCATACCAACCCGTCTTTAGCAGACGCAAGGCACAGCACTGTCTTTCACGCTGCTGCTCCTGCTGCTGCACGGCTGCATAGAGAGCACGCCCCCGAAGCCACCCTGTACAAGGTTGAGATTGTCACGGGGGACAAGCGTGGTGCTGGCACACCGTGTCCCGCCATCGTCCGGGTATGCTTGGGGGGTTGTTTGGTTTTTCATGCATGATGTATGACCATGTATGACCATGTACGCTGCGTACAATGTACTCAACAACAATGTCATCACCTGTTCATGCACAACATGCTCGCCACACACTCAAACACATAGATGGTGGGGACAAGCAGCACCAGTGAGCCCTTTATACTTGGAGAAGATGGCAGTGACACCCAAACCGGCAGCACTGATGAGGGGGTGGTACAGGGGTTCCCCAGGGGGTCTACTCGCACCTACTTGCTGTCCATAGACACTGACTTGGGTGATATACAACGCATAGAGGTGTGTGGTTGGGGTGTGGGGAGGTGTGTATGGTATGGGGATGGGGGATATGGAGGTGTGTATGGTATGGGGATGGGGGATATGGAGGTGTGTATGCATGGAGGTGTGCACATATGCATACATGGAGCATGCATATATATGCAGCATACATTGCCACAGCATACAGTTTATCATGCAAAAACAACCACACTCCACACACTCCAGACCCCACACTACACACTCCACCCTCCACCCTCCACACCTCCTACACACTCCACACTCCACACTGCACCCCCCACCACCACAAAGGTGGAGCAAATGCAATCCACAGTGAGTGAACTAGGCACAGGCTGGTACCTAGAGCGCCTCGACCTCACCCTCCCCAATGGGGAACGCCTCACCTTCCCCTGTGGCCACTGGATAGGCAAGTCTGACGAAACCAACATAGAGGGACCCAAGCAGCGCAACCTCATACCCTGCTGTGTGGTGCGGCGGCCCATGCAGGTCAAGACAGGGCTGCCTATCGTGGTGGCGGCGTCTGCGATGGCGGTGCCACACCCTGAAAAGGTGGCGGACGGTCGAAGGGCGGTGAATCGAAGGGGGGGGGGATATGGTGGGGAGGATGCGTATTTCTACTGTGCAACCAGGTGTGTTGTGGGGGGGGGGAGAGAAGAAGAGCAGGCTGTGTGTGTGGATGGTGTGTGTGTGTATGTGACTTTGCACATACACACCATGTTGCATACCATGTTGCATACCATGTTGCATACTTACAACACCATGTTACATACTCTCACATACACACCATGTTGCATACTCTCACATACACACCATGTTACATACTTGCAATGCCATCCTATGTACTCTTTTACACACCATAACACACACACCATAACACAAACACAAACCATACAACACACAGCACTGGGCAGTTTGCGTTGGGTGTTGCGGATGGCATATACAGCTGGCGCACTATGGGCATTGACAGTGGGGAATATTCTAGAGGCCTGCTGCAGCATGTCAAGTCACTGGTGGAGGAGGGGCACACAGATGTGTTGTCAAGTATGTGTGTTTGTGTGTGTGAGTGTGTGTGAAAAGGGGTGTGATGACGGGTATGGTATGTACAGGTACAACACACACAGACATCCATATATAAACACATCCATGTGCAAACACATCCACATTCACCTACCCACATCTGCAAACATATCTGCAAAAGAAAAGAAAATACTTCACTCTGTACCCCCCCCCCCCCTTCAGTCCTCCAAGAAGCTGAACGCCGCCTCCGAACCCAAGGCACCCAGGGCAGCAGCACCGTATGCATCGTCCTCATAGACATGGCACAGGGACGCCTCACGTCTGCCAATTTGGGTGACAGTGGGTTTCTTGTATTGGGGTCAACACCAAGTGAGAGGCATTTGCATGTCAAGTACAGGAGCCCACAGCAGGAACATGAATTTGGATACCCCTTTCAATTGGGGCATCAGGAGAATGCTGATAGGGCTAATGATGCAATTTTGATGACGCTGCCGGTGTGTGCGTGGGGGGGGGGGGTTGTGTGTGTGTGGTGGGGGGGATTGCATTGAGGGTGTTGGGGCTGCACCGGGTGTCTGGAGAGTTACTGTATGTGCATGTGTATCTACAGTACTACATTGTTTATACCATACACCACCACACAACATACCACCACACAATACACCACCACACAATATAACACCACACAATATACCACCACACAATATACCACCACACAATATACCACCACACAATATAACACCACACAATATAACACCACACAATATAACACCACCACCACACAGGTCATTCCTGGTGACATTATCATACTTGGCTCTGATGGCCTGTTTGACAATGTGAGTGATGGGGAAGTGGTTACCATTGCTGAACAACTGTTGAGGGAAAATTGCTGTACACCATCAGAGTTGGCTCGTTGTCTGCTGCATAATGCATATCACAACTCACTTGACCGACACAAGGTAGGGGTGTGTTTGTGTGGTTGGCATATGTGTGTTTATGGTTTGCACACACACACATGCACACACACACATGCACACACACACATGCACACACACACATGCACACACAAATACACACACACACAAATACTCAACAACACACACAGGCTACACCATATTCTATGGCAGCAACAGAGGTGTTTGACATGGTGTATAGTGGGGGGAAGATGGATGACATATCAGTTGTGGTAGCCAAGGTATGGTGTGGGTGGGTGAGGTGTATGTGCGGTGTATGTGCCTGTTTGCGGTGTACATGAGCTGTATATAAGCTGTATATAAGCTGTATATAAGCTGCAAGTGCGGTGTATGTAGGCTGTATCTCCCCACCAACACGCACACGCACACACGTCATGCACGTATTGCACACACACACACACACACACAGCTTGATGCGCGTGCAGGGGTGCCAGCAGCCACCAGCAGCACAGCAGCAGTGGCATCTGGCTTGCACATGCGTTCTGAACGCCGATGAGCATGTTGGCAATTGCATTGCTGATGACCATGTTTGTGCATTGCATTGAATGGTGTGCATTGTTCAATATACACATGCAATTATGATGATGCACGAGATGCATTGATGTTTATTTGTGTGATATACATATTGCATACTGTAGTTTTGTGTTGGTCAACCATGCATACTGTAGTTGTGTGTTGGTCAACCATGTATGCTGCAACACCCTTATCAACACCTTTATCATGCAACACCTTTATCATGTAACACCTTTTTTCATGCAACACATACATCCACAATGACTTGCTATTTTTTTCTCCCCTCTGTGATTTGTGGTGCATGCCGCTGCTGCTGCATGTATATTGCGTGCGTGCTCTGTGATGGTTTTTGGTCTATGATTTTGCTGTATGCACCACGTTTTAACTGGGGACTGGGCAACACAAGAGGGTAATTGCAACGTATACGCTGTTGCCTAGTGTTATTGTGGCCAAGTGTTATTGTGGCCTAGTGTTATTGTGCAATTGGGTTGTGTCAGACAAAATCCCTCTTTCACAATATGTAAGCCACCCTTTTAATGGTAATGATGATGGTCCCACATGAAAGTTGACAACACCCACATAGCCCATGCTGCTCATGTATGTGCTGCTGTGGATGCCAAAGCCCTACTGTGCAGCAGCAAGCTTGAAGAATGCGTTGCTTCATGGTGCAGTGTCGTCATGCTGGATGCCACTTGTGAGAGCAGCCCCTGCAGGTGTGTTTGGGACTGCAGCAGGGCATGGGCATGACGTGCCGCCTCTACCACACCTATGTAAGAGAAGTATGTTGCAAGAGGAGGATAATCACACATACATAGGAGGAGGATAATCACACATACACAGGAGGAGGATAATCACACATACACAGGAGGAGGATAATCACACATACACAGGAGGAGGATAATCACACATATACAGGAGTAGGATAATGAGATGGTACAAGTAGGCACAAAACACACAATGGAGGTTGCATACCAGTGGCATCAGGTGACCCAAACATATGCTGCACAGTGCCTGCTGTTCCCCTGATGGTCTGTATTGCATCTTCCAGTGTACCCTGTTGTTGTTGTTGTGCATGTGATATATGGCAGTACCATGGAAAGGTAGGGTTGCCTACTGTGCAACAATACAGCAACAGTACAACAATACAGCAACTAGTACCCCTCCTCCTCCTCCTCCTACTACTACTACTGCTACTACAAAGCAACCACCTCCATATACACACCTGTGCAGAGTCTTTGTGCCCAATATGATCACTGTGCCCAATATGAGCACCATTGACCAGTGGCACAGACTGCAAGCATGTTTCCAGTGCCTGGTGCATGTCTTGTACAGCAGCAACAACATGCTCCTGTGTGGGTTTGGGTGTGTGGGTTTGGCTGGTGTATGATGACACACATATGTATGTAGTTGTATGCTGTATGGTTGTGGTGGGCAAGTGCCTGCCACCACCACCCCACCACCATCTTCCACCATCTCACAGCAAACCAACCACTCAACCACCAACATACATGTTGCTCAAGCCAGCCACACATCGCTGGTGCCTGTGCCTCCAACAGCCCCTCAGCCTGACGCACCACCGCCGCACATTGAACTTGTGTTCTCAACTCATACACGCGGTCTGTGGCATCTGCGACCGCCAGTGCAGCTGCTGCGACGGTTTCCTCTGCCTGTGTTTGTTGAGCAGCAGCTCGTCGCTGTAGGAGTGCAACACACAGCCGCCATTGCAGTGCCTGTATTCGCAGCAACCCTGGATCATATGATTGTCCTCCAGCTGTTGCTGCTTTTGCTGCTGTTGATGGTGCTGCTGCGGTTTTTGCCTGTGCTGCTGCTGTTGATGCCACACCTGGAATGCGTTGTGCACGCGACATGGGTGTGTGCATGCCCTGAGTGCTGCTGTCCTTACATCCCATAGATCCCCCCTGCTGTGTGCTCCCCATTGTTGCCTCTGATGACACGTTCATTGCACCACCATGAATACCACCACCATGAACACCATGTACACCACCACCTGTTGACATTCGTCGTTGGGCACGCTGTTGCATGCTGGTACGATTAGCAACAACACTTTTGGGCCTTGTTGACCCCTGAAGCACACTTGCTGCTTTCCCCATTCCCCCATGCTGTGCATTTCCTTTGTTTGCATGTGTATTCCCTGCATGTGTACTCCCTGCCACGACATGCAACACCACCCTGCATGGTCGTGCTGCGTGGTTTGCCTCCTCATTGACCAGCACGACCACTTGCACAGCCATAGCGTCACAACCACGGTCAGTTGGTCGTCGCCTCCGTGTACCTGCTGCTGCCAGCGTGGTGATCACCCCCGGCATACTGGGTGCTGCTGCACGTGTACTCGGTGCATGCACAGCAGGTTGACGTGATGGTGCATTGCTCGGTGGATTGGGATTGGTGGGTGCATGATACACTGGTGTATGCTGCTGCTGTACCAAGACACGTGTTGCCTTGGGTCGTGCAGGTGTATGGGTGGATGTTGGTTTATAGGCAGAGGATGGGTTTGGGGCAATAGGGTTAGTGGTAATAGGTTTACTGGCTAGCTTTTGCTGCCTGTATGCATCTAACTTTGCTTTCAATGCATATGCTGCACTAGGCTGCTGCTGTGGATGATCAGCCTGCTCATGAGCTTTTGATAGTGTTGGTCTTGTACCACTTGTTTCTGCTGTGTCATGTGTCCCACCAGTTGTGCGGTTTGCCAGTTCCTGAAGGCTCGCATCATGCAATGGGGACGTGGAGGGACCAGTGCTTCCCAGCTGGGAAGCATGTCCTGTGTGGGAACGAGTGGTATGCTTCTCACACAGTTGTTTTGTGTACAGCAGCACAAATATGTACATACCAGTGTGTGGGGTGGCTTGTGCCTTGCCAACAGCCGGCTGTTGTGTGGCTGCCTGCAGGTAGCGCGATGGCACCTGTGCCATTGACAGGGTACCATGTAATCACCACAACAGCAGGTTGTTACTGTTCATCCACATACATGTTTCACCACAGGTTTCTTGCGGGGGGGGATGTTTTCCATGGAGGCGATGTATTGTTCAAGATGGGGTGGCGGTTTGCACGCTCAATGCGCCTGCCCGTGTATCAAGTGTAGGTATGTTGTTCACTATCGATGTTATCGTGGTGTATGAAAACCCGTTTTGCTTAGGTGATCATCACCAATGAACAAGATGTGGGGTTTTCATGGGTTTTCATATGTCTAGGTAGTATGCAAATTGCGGTATCCATTCACGTCGGCAACATTGCAGTGCACACAACAGTGCAAGCGTAATGCCCCGGAGAAAAGATGTATGGAAAAACAAGCAACAAAACAAGCACCACTAGCGCCATAGTGTTGCAATGCAAACACCCACCACGGCTACTGAGAGTAATCACCACCATCACACTACTACTATGTCATACTAGCCAGTTGCAACGATGGTCATGCTCCCCACTCCTCCTCCTCCTCCATCCCATCATGCACGTGCCATTCATCAGCGATGTTGCAATGTTGTTTTGCGAGGTCGAACAGTTCCATCCCACACCCCAGTGGCAGTCAGTATGGAGCAGGCCAGTTTGTTGTATCCTGCAGCAACATACACGTGCAGTAGACGGAGCCTGGCGTGCAGAACACTCAGCAATGGTGATGCAGAAGCCAATCTGCAGGCCGATGTGCCTATACCGGCCAGGTTGAGCTCAGATCCTCCCGCGACTTCAAGTCGTCAAGTTGAGAGTCCTGTGCTCGTCAAAGTTCGATTCAGTGTTCATTATAGAGTGCATTCACGTCAAATGCTGTTTGTTGGAGGGTCAGAGATGCCATTTGGTTGGTCTTTTTTGTCCATCGCCCGCGTGCCAATGATCTGGAGCCCGGGTGACATATGGACTGCAGAGGTGTGTGTGAAGGGGGTGGGTGGATTGATGTGACCTTGAGATGGAGCATGGGAGATGATGGTGTGGACTAGATGCATATCATTACCACGCACAACTACCCGTCACCAGGTGGAGTTGAGAGCTGGTACAAAGATGGAGTACAAGTATGTCATTTTAGAAGAGCAGGATTGGACCAAGCAGGAAAACATTGATGCAGAGGGTGAAGTGACATTTTCCTATCGTACCGAACCGGACGACCCACCCGACTATCAAACCATTCAGAAAAAGATGGCCATTGTCGCCTGGCAACCAGGACCAAATCGCACCATCCAAGTCCCCAACGTGGTAGGTGTTATGTGGGCCATGAAGGGGGGGATGATGCTGACTGTAGTGTATATGAGTGTGTACATCGGATACATAATGGTGAACACCAACACACCGTGGTGGACATCAACGCACACCATCTTTCGCACACCAACCCCCCTCAACATTAAACCTATAGGAGGAGTTGAGTAGTGTCAAACCAGGTGAAGTACGAGCGAGAGCATTGCCACGTATAAAGCGGAGGGATCAGCTGCCACCGCAATGGCCATTTGCACCAGTGCAGGCATCCAATTCAATTGCAACAAACGCAAAGCCAGACGCAGTGGCATCGAGTGTGGTATGTGTTATCCAGTGTGATGTGCGGTGATGGTTGTGAGTGTGCATTGGTGAAAGTGTGTGAATTGATGGAAAGCAAGTTGGGACAAGCAGTCACTGTGATGATACCGTTAATTTCTCCTGTTTATACAATGTATGTTATTGTACAATGTACTGTTAATTACTACTGTTTGTACAATGTAGTGTTATTGTTACACGTTGTTATTGTTGTTTTCCCACACCCGCTCCCTACAACCCTACACACACAGGAGTGGGAGGCATTGTCAATGGATGATGAGGGCTCACCATTGCTTGAGCGGAGGGATCAGTGGGGGTTTAGTGATCGCAACCCCCCACGGATACGACTGTCATTTGGTCCATGATATTCCTATGCGTGTGAGTGTGTGTTTCTCTCATATGCGTGTGAATGAGTGTTTGTCTCATAGCACACGCAGCGAATACATGATTGATTGGCCATTCCTGATCGACATGTATTCGCACGGTGACCTGGTACTGGACAGGGTATGCGTGTGTGTGTAGGAGTGTGATTGTATGTTTGCTTTTTCTTGCGTGTGTATGAATCTGGTTTGTGTGTATGGATTTGTGTCGTGCAAGGGGCGTGCATTTGTTTTGCAGCATATGGAGGAGCAGGAGCGATGCGAGTGGAGTGATGGTACTTGTAGTGGAGTGGGAGGGGATTCATCTGTGTGTGTGGCCGTACATCACTGTGTTTATTGTTCCAAGTACAATCTCTACGTAATTTAATAGCAACTTGATTCTGCTCTGCAATATACAATAACAATTGCACACAGCTAGCCCAGTGGCACTCAAAAGAACAACAACATGTCTCCTACCAGATCCTTGGTCACAGCACTTGTGCTGGTTTACATGCACAGCCTAGTGTGCCACGCACAATCTGCGAATATAGCTGGTGATGTGCCAAACGTGCGCTTTACAACACAAGACATCAACTCGTGCGATCCTTTGGTGCAAGTCCTCCTCGACCCTCGCACTGCAGCGTTTCGTGAGTTTATCATGTTGCTGGGCCAGCAAGATGGTAAGCATATAAACAAGCTGATGCGAGCACGTTTGAGGTTGGCTGGGTGGGGTTAGTAAAAGGTGCTTCATGCCGTGTTCACTGCATCATCACACAGGTCTGCGCACCCTGTTTTCTCGCCGTGCTGGTACCATCATCTTGCCCACTGAGCAGGCATTTGAAGACTTTTTGGACATCACCGGTACGTGGGTGTGACCCTTTGCGTCATTGCCACACCTTCCCATCCACACATCCATGCATACATCAATAATAAACCAACAATGCAACAGGGTTTAACGACTTGTCAGAGATGATCAACAAGACTGGCGGTCAAAGCACATGGGTGCCCATCATCTCATCCTATTTCCTCACCAACGTCAGCAACCCCCCCAAGGACATTGCGCTGGCCTCCCTTGCCTCCACACCCTTTGGCCAGTATGTAGTTTTTGTGGCACAGTGTGTGTGTGTGTGTGTATGATCGACTGTGCACGGCATTGTGACGTATGTACACATACTTGTGGCACATCATCACCATACACTCTTTGTACAACACAGGGCTGCCCTTCCCTTTGGTGTGTATGGCCCAACCCCCCGCTACAATCTCTATGTGTATGTGGACGTCACAGAGGCACCTCCTGGGCAGGTAGGTTTTAGATACAGCTGACAAGGACAGATGGGATGCTTGTGGCGAGCATTGTGTGGGTGAGACATGTGGTGGGTGATGCCATGCGCAGTGTGCACACACACACATAACAACAACAATGCACACACAGTTTCAAATGGTGAGTGGCTACTTGAGGTTTGCTGCACCCAACAACACGGGCAATGCTGCCATCCTACGATCAGGCCCTCCAGCCAATATTTCCGATTTTGCAATTGCATGCGACCAATACTATGTCTACTTTACTGATGACGTATGTTGTTGTCCATGGTGGTGGTGGTGGTGGACCTGGTGATGTGTATCGGTGTGCAATCATGCTTGCAACATACTGACATATCAAACCACTGTAGTGTTCTCACAACACACACACCTTCTCATTCTCCACTTCACCCCCCCCCCTCCCCACACACACACAGCTCATGGTGCCATCCACCAATCCAGCAGAGTTGAGGCGATTTGGTGCAGCCATCCCATCTGGTCGTGCATCACAGACAGACTTGACAACAGGCCTTCCTGCAGTTGCCCCATCCCTGTCATCAAACTCTGCTGCGGGAAACAGCACACGAGGTCGTCGGTTGGTGGCGGGGGTGGATGTGCCAGTGGATGATTGGGCAATGGTCATGGATGAAGAGGATTTCATGTAGAGCGGTGAGGAAGATGAGAGTGTTTTGGTATCTGCAAGCAAAACAGTGTCGATCATCCTAGGTCATCACATCAGTGTGCGTCAATCACCTCGCACAGCAACATCCTATAGGAAACCTCAATGTAGTGCGTATGTAGTATGTACCCTCCTGTGTGTATCCGTGTGTAATCTCAAGTGTAACACATATATATTACTGATCACCTGCGTGGTGTCGAACATGTCGAACATTGGTAAAACACGCACACGATACGGTTGGGCAATCCCCCAAAATAGCATGCTGTGTGTCTCGCTGTTCTTGTTTGTTGCGCACCTAGTATTGACCTCAGCTGCTGCTCCGTTGCAATTTGACTTTTTTGGCAACAAGGTATGTAGCCACACTATCACACCACGTTGCAATTATGGTATAGGATGAGAGGAAATGTTGTTGCACATTGTACCAGTTGCACACCACCAAAATCGTTTCATACTCGCAGGAATGTGATCCTGTGCAGTTGGTGCTGTCAGATCCCAGGGCAAAAAGTCTTGCCACAGTGATCCGCGCCAATCGTCTGGACACACTCTTCTTCAACACATGGAGGGACAAGGCAGGGACTGTTGTGCTGCCCACCTCGCTTGCCTTTGACAACCTACTTGATGACTTGGGTATGCTTGGTGGGGTGTTGAAGATGATGGCGCCTATGCCACTGGAGGCCACCTCCCATCCCCCATGCACAGATGTCAATTCTCTGACCAACCTCACATCCGCAGTCTCCAACGCCACCTGGTCACGTGTACTGCCATCCTATTTCCTCACAAACACCTCTTACCTGCCAAAGGTATGTGTGCTCATGGCCTATGTGCCTCACTCATGATGCCATGCAAAACACATCAGCCACAATCACCCCATCCATCCCCTCCCACACCACCCAACAGGATTTTGTCAACCAAGTATATCAAACAGCAGGGAGCCTCTTTCTCTATGCATCCCCGTATCGCAACAACACCAGCGACACCCTCACCTCGGTGCTCCTACGCTATGTGGACATCACCTCCACCCTCATTCGCCCTTCTGGTCAACAACCCGTGGCCAATGTTGTGGCATACGGCAAACCAGCGCTAGTGACGGATTTTTCACTCGTGTGTGATCAGTATGTTGTGTACTGGCTTGACGCTGTGTTGCTTCCGTTTTCAGATTTGTGTGGGCTAACTAGAGAAGGGTGTGCAACCAACACATCACTGTCGTCACTGGTCAATGTACGTTTCATGTTGGGAGGGGAGGGGGAAGGGGAGGGGGACCACGTGTGTGTGTGTGTCGGTGTGTTTTGTGGAGGGTGTGCCCGAGGTGGCGTTACTGTGGTACGATGTGGACCTAAACCACAAAAAATCTCCACACTACCAACACATAGGTGTTGCAGGGCAATGGGCAGCGTACGATTGCGCCCGCACCAGCACCGTCACGCAGCGGGCGATGAGGGTTGTGTGTGGGTTTCAAGTGTACATTGTGTGAGCACATTATGTGTGTATTTTTGTACTACTACTATTGCCACAAAAACGGGGGACCTGTTGCATTTTTCCACCTTGCGCTCTCATTTATCACACAAACACATGTGTGCTGTTGTTGTTTTCACATGCTGCCATTTTCAATGATCACATGCTGTTTGCAATCATCACACATGCTGTTTGCAATCATCACACATGCTGTTTGCAATCATCACACGTCCTTACACTCCCTACCTTACACGCACGTCATGCAACGTGCACCCTATAATGACATATACTTGCAGTACAATGACATAATGCAGGACAGAGGCATACGGCCCCTGCTGCCACCTCAACACACAAAAAGGTCGATGAAAAAGGGCAATCAATGAAAAAGGGGCAATCGGTGAAAAAAGGCAATGCTAGCAAAATGCGGCAACCCCGCAGGTATCAGTGGATGCAGCCACATGCACGTTACAGAAAAATAGCACACACACACACGCCCCTCATATGCGTATGTACACGCATGCCCTCAAGGCACTCTGAACGAAGAAACAGTGGGGAAAAACACAAGTGCACAGTGGAAAGAACACACAAGTGTGGTTGTTTCTATTATCGCGGTTGCGTTCAAGAACAAGCAACGCCAAACACTACATGTGTACTGGCGCCACCAGTACAAAACCTCCTAGGGAGCCAAAAATACAGGGGCATGCACAAAACCAGGGATACACATGTTGTATACATGTTGTACGTACATATACACATGTTGTAGCAATCCTATATCCCATAGCAATCCTACGTGGTGACGCCACAAAATGTGACGAATATGCATCGCAAATGGGCGTTGCAACAGCATCACTGGCACAGCAATACAAATGCCCAGGCAGGGTTTCCTACCATTGGACAACCCCAAGGGACAACCCCAAGGGTCCCAGGACACCTGCTTTCCAGAGAAAAAAACACATATATTGGACAACACGTATATTGGACAACACGTACCAGTACAAACACACATAGAAATACGGGTGTGTGCATTTCTGCACGTTGTTTTATTGTACAGCAGTACCCACAACATACGCGCGCTCCCACAAAACACATTGTATACTGGTGACTCTGAGTGGTATTTATCCACCACATGGCGTGTCTGTGCATCAGACACAACATGCATTACACACATGCAGCACTGATGATCCTGTCCATATGTCCCTCTTCCCCCTTGATACACCCACCATCATCATCGTGCTTTTGTCTTCTCCCTCTCTTTATTCCTTGTATGCCCTCCTCTTTATTCCTCGCACCCTCCTCTTTCTCCACCCCCTCACCACCACATCATGGTGCAATGAAATCAAGCCCCTGTGTGGCTGCTGCTGCTGCTGCACTGCTGCTCACCAACGGCAACAGTGTTTCCCACACATTGATGCTACGATCACAGCAATCAAAGGGGATGTACTCGTCATATTCGGGGGGTTGGTATGCAGTTGGCACACCCGTGTACTCTGCAGCTGCATATGCCACACCTGTGTTGTTTGATGGTGTGTGTGTTGCGTTTGATGGTGTGTGTGTTGTGTTTGGTGGTGTGGGTGATGTAGTGTGTGTGTGTGTGTCCCAATCACTTGTCCAACCCCACACCCCCACACCACACCCCCACACCACACCCCCCCCATACCAGCAGGTGACTCATGCTCATCCACATCCTCCTCAATAGTGTGATGAGGAAATCGCTGCGTAACAGATGGCGCACGTGACACCACACGCATATCTGGGTGCACACCCCCCAACCCTACACCCCCCACTCCCCCTGCTGCTGCTGCAGTACCATTATGATGGAGAGGATGGACGCCACCGTGCATACCGGCTCCATGCAGGGCAGTACCGGCCCCTCCCAGGCCCCCCTCTGCCCTGGTCGCTTCCCCACTGTGACTGCCATTGGTGGTGACACCTGACAGGGAGTCATTGGAGGACACTGAGGGTATGCCAAATGACTTGAGGTTGAGCCATGATGGGATGCGTGCTTGTGTGGATTTACCTCGCTGCTGTGCCTGAGGTGTTTGGGGGGGGGGGGGGAGCATGGGCAGGGGTCACAATGGTGTGTGTGGGGGGATTCACAATGGTGTGGGTGTGGGAGGGGGTATTTGAAACACCTCTGAAACACAAGGAGCCGTGCAGTACTGTGGGCAAACGCATGCACAAACAAGCATCACTATCATACAGCATAGACACACATACAACCACACACCACAAAACACACACCACAAACCAACCTCTTGCTTGTCTCTTCGCATCAACTCGGACGTCACACGCGCCATGCACTCATCCAGTGTCATCTCAATTGCACAGTTGCACTGCACTGCTGACAGCTTGGCAAACGCTTCAAGCTGCCCCTGGTGTGCCACCTCTGCCAGATCCTTGCGTGTGGGGTTGACAATTGCCCTACGTAGCTCATTGTACGATGCAGGCAGCACCATGGTGATGTCCCCTTCCCATGGTTGGTTGAAGAGCTTGCATATGTAGCGTATGGTGCGAGAGGAGGAGAGCAGCGTCATGGCTTGGGTGCATCGGTGTTTGAATTCCGTTTCCAACAGTGTGTAGAGGGTTCTAGGGAGGCGTTTTCGAAAGCTCATGAGGGGGACGATGTGGGGGTTGGTTTGAGAGACGATGTAGTAGTTGACGTTGAACTGTTCAGAGAGGCCACGCATGGGGAGATCCTCTTCGAGGGAGCCATCACGCCAGCGACGTTGGCTGTCTGACACTGTTTCTGCATTGTACCTGGGGTGAGAGGTTGGTGGTGTTGAGAGGGTGATGGTGTTGAGAGGTTGGTGGTGTTGAGAGGGTGATGGTGATGAGAGGGTGATGGTGATGAGAGGGTGGTGTTGTTGGTATTGCACCAGCATGATGAAGGACAGCAGTAACAACAACCCACCCTCATCCACCACCACCCCCATGCACCCCCCCACCCCACCCCACCCCACCCCACCCACATACTTGACAATATTCCCTAGGTGGTTGCGGGCATACAGGTCTTGTGCCTCATACAGGTAGGGAAATGCAGATGAACATGATACTGCACTCCATACGAGCACATGAGGAGCTGTGAGGTAGTTGAGAAGACGAGGGGGCTCATTTGTGTCTGCTGCAGTGACCACCACATTGAGAATGCGACCTGTGTGATTGTAGGTGGGTGGTGGGGGGGGAGTGCATGGGATTGGGGAGGTGGGGGGGTGGAATTGTAGATGAAGCGTGTGGGTGGAAACAAAGAGGAAATGTATGTGATATACAAGTGATATGGGCATTGGGGTGTGGATGTACAAGGTGTGTACATACTGGCAACAACACATCATCCAGCATCACCAACATCACCACCCACCATCATCACCCACATCAGCAGCATCACCACTCACATCACCACCCACATCACCAGCATCACCAGCCACCATGACCCCCCCACCCCCCCACCAATAACACACCTGTGCGTATGTATGCTTCCAGAAACGTAGTATCCCCATACAACTTGCGCAGTCTTGCCGTCAACACCTCATGGTCATGCAGGGTCCCCTTGAACAACAGGTGCCTGAAGAAATCTGTTGCAGTGGAACTGGAGAAGAATGACATTTCAAAATCATGCAACTGGTCAAACATGGATTTGAGTTCCTCATCGTTGTATACTGCTAGTATGGCGCATACTGTGTAAGGGGGTGATTGTGATGAGGGTGTGATTGTGATGAGGGGGGTGATTGTGATGGGGGGGGTGATTGTGATGTACACCTACTGCAAACAATTCATCAGCTACCACATACCAATAGAACCCACACTGGAGCCAGACAAGACACGAGGGAGCAGCTTATGGTCAAACAATGCTTTGACCACACCCTGTGTGAATAGGAGTGTGTGTGTGCGTTGCATGTATAATATTGCATGTACATTGCTCGTCAAAGGGAATGCTTGTAACTTGTGCTCACAAAAGAAGCACTCAAACCACCACCCTGAATAAACATAGACACCCCCACCCCCCACACACATCAGAACAATCCTGAATAATACACACCCCTCATACCAAGTGAAAGGCACCGAGCCCCCCACCCCCCGACAGCACCAACGCAGTGCGCCCAAATGCATGTCGTGTCTCCCTCAAAAAAGTAAGCTTGTCTGCTGGTGGGAAATCAGGGCCATCATACTCTGTAATGAAACGCAGCGCCATCTGCACCTGCTTTATGTAATCCTGAATGGGCTCGGGCACCAGTGGACTTGTCTCATGCAGCTCACTGTTGGTGATATTGCCCAGGTTGCGCAGTAAATCCACTCGCACGGCAAACACAATCTCCCGAATGTCGCCACGCTCAAGCACGCCTCGTAAATGTGCCAGGCGGGTTTGCAAGAGGCGGCGGTCGTAAAGGCGTGTGTCTGCGCGCCACTGGTGCATGCGATCGATGCCACGTAACTCGTCGAGTTTGAGGGCAGCAGCACACCAGTCTGTGTAATTGGTGGCGGCTGCTTGGCGGGCACACCATGCACGTATCAACCTGGCACGCGGGTCTGTGAGTTGGTGGAGTGCATGGAGGGCACGCGCACACACTGCTGTTGCTGCTGCGCCCACTGTGATTTTGTAAGGATGGGATGGTGGGGAAATGCATGCGTGTGTTGTGGTCGCAACACCACCACTGCACACAAACCTGCAAGCAAGTGCCAGGTGCGGAGCGCACGTCGACGCCCCACGATGCGTCGTGCCCAGGGTGCCCGAACTGGTGCGAGCAAAAAGCCCTGCAATCGCCGCAATACTGCCAGACATTCACGATAAATTTGTGCGATAGGCTTGCCCAGGAGCAATACAGCTGCCAGAGTCTTGCCCACAGGCCATTGCATCAGTCTCCACAGCTGCACGTTGCAAAACAACCTGGCTATCGCTGCACTATTGCCTGCTGGCTGAGCTTTGAGTACCGAAGGTGGGATGCCCCCGCGTATAAAGGCCTGTACATAACTTACTCCGCCCATGTGGGCAACAACAATCCCGACAGCCTTCTCTGAGCAATTTGTTGTTGTGTGGTTTGCGTGGGTGTTTGATGTGGGCTGTGGTGGGAGTATGCCGTGACGAAGGAAAAGGGGTGATTTCGAAATGGCAAGTGCACGTGGTTGTTGAGCAAATTGCAAATCAAAGCGTAGCGTGTTGGCGGTGGCATGCAGACCACACACTGCCCATGCAACACCAGCCCACATGCTTGTGAAGGTTTTCACGCAACACACCTCCACGCCATCAACAAAGGGATTTCACACAACACTTTCTTGTTCAGGGAAACAATATATTGTCACTGTTACTCAGCTGGAGTCAACCCCGTTGAATAATCAAACACCAATCACAACACCATATTCATCAAGTTGCGTATACATATCGGTCACACACACCCACTCGCTTTCAAAATTGTGGTGTTGAAAAACACCGGTGTGCTTCAATCGCCATACGCCGCCTAGTTGGTCTTTGTGGCCCCTCCTGCTTGGCTTCGTCCAGGTCTACAGCAGCTCCACAGCAAGTCCACAGCAGGTCCAGTCCACAACAGGCAGCTGGTCATGAGCCCTCTGACACAGACACACACTGGCACGATGCACTCTGCCCTGCAATCCACTCTACTGCTGATGCAACACCAATACACATAGCCGCTACAATTGCAACAACAATGCTGTGCTGTTCACCTCTGCACACCCAACATTCACACACACACACACACATGTGTTCGCGCTCGCGCTCGCGCACGCGCTCGCGTACGCGTTTGCCTCTTCCACTCTTGCAAACACATCACTCAACCCACAGCAGACCCCACACCACACCTTGTACACATCACATCGCATCGCATCACCCCACAACAGTACACAGCCCTCAACATCTGGGGTAGGAAAGAAACAAACACTCTGATGGAAAAACACAGCTAGGCACAACACGCCTGGTCAATGGATGTGTGATCCAGCTCAGCAGGTTTCTCTCGCGTCTCGGAACGTCCCTAGTACGTGCCCGCGGGTCCGTGTGTACGTGTGTACGTGTGTCAATGTCATTGGCAGGCCCAGCATGGACGCCAAGTCAGCATGCGATGGTTCACTTTGCCGCAAAGGGCAGTATAGCACGTGTGGTATTGCGGTTATACAGTATACGCACCAGCACGGCATCCATGGAGCGCGTTTCGAGTTCCATCGGGCACGGAATTGAGTCAAGGAGTTGGAAAGCTCCATGGTAAATATTTGCCCACCAAGGGTGAGCCGAAACGGCTTCAGGTGACCATTAAGACACCTCTATAATCTACGCAAGCTCCATTTATGTTGCGAAAGCTCAAGTGAAAATAAACTCTTGGTGGGAGCAAAAACTAGAAGCAGGGCGGGGGGAAAACACGAGCGGAGAGCATCGACCAACAAAGGAAATTCCCCATCAACGACGTGCATTGCAAACCAATTGCAGTTTCATCACCATGGTGCGCTCTTGGATAGCGCCTGCTCCAGCTCATCATCACTCTTCATGCATCCCCCGTGTGGTTTTGGCTTCCAGCAGTACACCAAGCGCCCCAAAACCCACTCAAAATGGCTCTGCAGTCTTGTACAAAAGCCCCATGTCATCACCTCTGGGATCATCAGCAACACAAGCAGCAAAGTTGCAGTTGTTGCAGATGGCAAGTGGATTTGATCGAGGGGCACTGGCAAGTACTTCATCAAAACAGCACATTGGGAAGTTGGTGAGCGAACTGGAAGCGTCCTACACACCACCAACCTTGCAGGGGCTTCAGGATGGCCTTGCAGGGCGATGGCAACTCGTGTACGTTGACTCGTGTCTGTGTGCAGCACAGTGTTACACAGGTATATTCCACCTTGTGTGTATCGTCACGCACATCCACATCCACATAGGTATTCCAGTGTGGAGCAGTTTCGCTCATCCCCATTCTTCTGGGCATTTCAGGAAGGGTTGGTGGGGAATCGAAGTGTGGCAGGTGCCATCTTTGCGTTCACTGACAGCATACCTGGTGCACGTGTGGGTGAGGCATACCAAACACTCAGTTTCACCAACCAAGCGCAACCAGGTACATATTGTGTGCAGTGGATGGTGGTGGTGGTTGTTGCAGCATTGGTGTTGTGCACGTGTCATATTTGTACATGCATGCTTTTTGGTACACAACCCCAATTTGTGGTTAACAAGCCCCACACACCCACGTTGTCTGTATCACCTTAATTCTTCATTCTCAACAACAGCTGGCCGGTTACTGTCAGAAGTCAAGCTTGAGGTGTTTCCCGGGCTGTCTGGTTTCGTGGTGACAGACAGTGTTATTCGCAGTTTGGAACCTTCAGGAACCATCATGCTCACAATAGAAAGCACGCGTGTGTCCAACACAAATGTCACCCCATTCTTAGAGGGCATTGTGGTTCCTGTGGAGCAGATCATTGATACCATTCGCAACAACACTGCTGCTACAGACGTGACGGCAATGGTGAGTTATCTGGATGACAACCTTCGTGTGACACGCACCGCGGATGATGCCATCTTTGTGTATTGCAGGGCGTGAGGGTGGTGGTGTATGCTGCCTGGTGGTGTGCTCTCTGTATGACATGATAATGATATCCAAAAGGAGTATTTGATGGGTTGTTTTTGCCAACGTGGTTGGTTGTTTCATACTGCATGAAAAATAAACAGTACAGTAGTTTGTGTGTTAACAAATATGCAACAAGCAAATACACCTAGAACAAAAGAATACACAACACCTGAAGCTTCCTTCTTGCCCTTCCTCATCCACCCCAACGAAGCCACCCGGATGACGCATCCCTCTCCTTTTCCTGCTGGGGATCCACATCCCTACCCCGTTTGCCTCCTGTGTGTTTCCCACCCACTGCTGCCTCCAACGCACGGCGCAGTATGGCACAGTCGCTGCTGTGGGCAAAATCAGGGTGTGTGGCATGTGGGGATTGTTCCAACACCTGGAGTGCTTCATCATAACGGTGGCATGCATACAGGGAATCCACCTGATACGGAGGGTGGTGTGGACGGGTGGTGCATAGTGTACCAGCCATGGGATGCATGTGAGTTGATGGGACACATGTTGCTTCATGTCAAACACACAACAAATGTTGTGCACGCAATGGACATAAAAACCACACTTTTCACCCACACATCATACCAGGCGAACAACGGCAGTGCTAAAGGTGACTGGAGCCATCTCCAGTGCTGCATATGCATCGTCCACTGCACCTTGCGTATCATGTTTGGTCAAACGTGCTCCACTGCGGTTGGCCAGCAACAGATGCATGCCATGTGCTGGTTGCAGGCTGATTGCCTTGGTGTACAGCTCGATGGCCTGGTCTAGGCGGCCATCGCGTGCTGCTTCGTTGCCCTGCAAGCGCAACTGTGAATAGTAAGGATAAATACGTTGCAGGGTGCACCATGTGCACCATTGCAGGGTGTCACATACCGTGGCAGCATCTACATCAGCTTCGTTGACGTGCACGTCAAAGTACTCTGCAAGCACATGCGTGACTCGCACAGGGGAATCAATGTGAGTGAGAATGACACCCTTGGGCAAGACAGCAACGTTTGGGCCACTGCCACAGTGCCCTGGAGGGGGCAGCGATGTTGATGCGTTGTACCACCATCATCCACCCCAGCCCGTTTCTTCGTACCAAGGCATCCACACTCTGTCAACTTAATCTCTGCTAGCTGCAATGACTGTGCAAACTTGAGGATGTGTGATGACCGGCTGCGTTGGCAAGTCTTGTGTGTGCAGATGCGAAGCTCTTTTTGTGCGGAAGAAGCGTGTATTGTTGCACGCGCCAACATAGAGTGGATTCCCCTTTGTAGGATGTATTGGGGTCGACAAATTGTTCTCACGACATGCTTTTTCTATGGTGCATATGGTCAGTTTGTGTCAGTTGTGATTTTTCATCTACGTTGATCTACGTTTGTTTTCACACCATCATTGCTCAAAATTTGCTACATTACAAACTCAGCACCATGCATACAGCACGCTGTGGTGCGCAAAAACATACACATACACTCCACAATCCTGTGCACACAAAGCCATTTCAGATGAGGTTAGGTCGCATGATGCGTTGTTTACAACCTGCAATGTGTAATGCAACACGATTAGGGCTGAGAAAACAGCGATACAGCGTAGCATCCAATGCAAGCATCGCTACAGAACCAGCACAGAGCCTTGCCACGCTCGAGGTCTGTTTGTTTTATAAATGTTTACAAGCACTTGTTGGAGGTAGCTGCATATGTGCACACGTCCATTGCACAAACAACACCAATCCTCCCACATCGTCCCAACAGGAGCTTCAGCTGGGTTCCCGCTTTACCACAGAACTCCCCGGTGACCCCTCACAAGAAAATGTACCACGACAGGTATGATTGCAGTGTCAGTTAACACAGTAACATGCATTCAACGTCGGTTGTTACCAATTATTCAATTGTACATTCCCCCATCATTCCCCCCCCGTACAAAAGGTACACAATGCGCTGTGGTCGCGTGTTGCCCCCACACCCACCACGGGCGGCACCCCCTACACTGTAGCATACAGCAGTGAGGTGGCACGCATGATTGGCCTTGACCCAGAAGAATGTGAGCGCCCCGAGTTTGCTCTGTGCTTCAGCGGCAATGCCACACTGCCCCATGGTGGTGGGGTGTCGTATGCTCAGTGTTATGGGGGGCACCAATTTGGCAATGTATGATGTTGGAGGGGTGGGTTTGGTGGTGGTGATTGAGGAGGGGTTGTTGTGTGGGAGGGGTTGTTGTGCGGGTGACGGGGAAGAAGTTGTGGATGTGGTGGCCATAGGCAAACATATGTTTTTGTTGTTTTGTGTGTGAGGAGAGGTGTATGTGTATGTTTTCATGTGCGCATGGTGTATGCAGAAGGTACACGTCTGTCGATGCATAGGAATTCCCTATCAACCATGCCCTACGCATCACATATCCATGAATACACACATCCATGTCCTACACATCACACATTTATGACCTACACATTACATATCTATGTCCTACACTTCACACATGTATGTCCTACACAACAGTGGGCTGGGCAGTTGGGTGATGGACGTGCTATTGTATTGGGAGAGACTCAAAATGCCACAACAGGGGAGTCATGGGAATTGCAACTCAAGGTGTGTAGGGGTGTGCATGGTGAGGGCGTGTGTATAGGGGTGTGCATGCTGAGGTTGTGTGTGTAGGGGTGTATATATGTGTATGAGGAGGGTATGTGTTGCGCTCGCTATTATGCATCATTATCACACCCCATCATCACATACACACATCATCACCCACACACAGCATCACCCACACACAGCATCACCCACACACAGCATCACCCACACACAGCATCACGCACACACATCATCACACATACACCCATCATCCCCCCCTCACATAATATCACACACCCATCCATCCCCCACCCACCCACACACACCCCAGGGAGCAGGTCGCACCCCATATTCCAGATTTGCTGATGGCAGAGCTGTCATGAGGAGCAGTGTGAGGGAGTTTCTGGCCTCTGAGGCAATGGCTGCATTGGGGGTGCCCACTACAAGGGCCCTGTCACTGGTGGGCACTGGGGACTTGGTGCTGCGGGACATGTTTTACAAGTATGCGTGGGGGTGGGTGGGTGGGGGTGGGGGTTGAGACATTGGTGTTTTGCATGTAATGTTGTGGTGCATGTATTGTGTGCTGTGTACGTGTGTTGTGTACATTGCGTACAATCACATCAATATATCCCTCTCTCTTATCAACATATTCCTCTCTCTCATCAACACCCAACCCCATACCCAATACCCCCGCCACGCCACGCAACCTCACCCACACCCCCCTCCCCTATATTTACACAACCTCACCACCTTTTTCTACACAGTGGCAACGCCAAGGAAGAGCCCGGGGCAGTTGTGTGTCGCGTTGCACGTTCATTCATCAGATTTGGAACGTTTCAACTGCCAGTATCACGAGGAGGGGAGGAGGCTGGGCTTACAAAGCACGTGGCACAACATGTGATGAAGCACCATTACCCACACATTGCAGGTGCAAAAGAGGGGGGCGGTGTTTCTGGGGGGGGAGACTCTTCTCGGTGAATTTCTTTGAAAATGATAGGGGTGGGGGGGTTTCTCGTGTGTATCCCCTTGGAAATGATAAGGGGGGTATGTGATATGTATGGGCAGTTGGATGATGCATCCATGGGGTGCCCTGTGCATCCCATACCACTGCATCTCATACCACTGCATCCCATACCACTGCATCCCATACCACTGCATCTCATACCGCTGCATCTCATACCACTGCATCATTTCCCAAAGCATCTCCTACACCCCACCTCTCCTTCCTCACCCTCCACAGAGGGGGATTACGCATCATGGTTGACGGAAGTGTGTGAGCGCACAGGACGCATGGTGGCGCTGTGGCACTGTGTCGGGTGTGTGTGGGGGTGTTGTTGTCATGGTGTGTTCATTGCAGGCACACACATCCATGCATGCACACACATCCATCCATCCATACACACCGCAACAGACACCACTGACACATGTAGTCACATACATCCCCCCCCCTCACCCCCCTCAACCCCCCCCCCCTCAACAACAGTTTCACCCATGGTGTTCTCAACACTGACAACATGTCCATCCTTGGCGACACCATCGACTACGGCCCCTACGGCTTCCTGGAACGCTTCAACCCTGATTTCACACCCAACACCACAGACCTCAACGGCCGCCGATACGCGTTTCGCAACCAACCACACATCTGTCAGTGGAATTGTGCACAGCTGGCAAATGCTCTCATTGCTGCAGATTTGCTGACTGCGGAAGAAGCACAGGGGGCTCTGGAGCAGTATGCGGACGCATTGTCAACCTTGTACGAGACGCGCATGGCGGGGAAATTGGGGTTGGGGGTGTATGACAAGGATTTGAGTACATCGTTGATGACATTGATGTATGAGGATGCTGCGGATTTCACCAACACGTTTAGGTATATCGGTGAGACTTTGTGTGTGCGTGTGTTTGTGTGAGGGTTGTGTAGTGCACTGTTGTTGTGTGGCATACTGTGCTTTGTGACATACGACCTATGCACCCTGATGATTATGTGAGTACATGACCATTGTTGGCGACATTGTCCATGTTTGGAGGGTGTATATCAATCGACATACATTCGCACACACAATACTACTATCAACACACACATACCCACCCACCCATACATACCCACCCATACATCCACACACACCCATACACACACACACATACATACCCACCCACCCATACATACGCACCCACACACCCCCATATCCCATACCCACCCACCCATTCACCTCACAGGGCAATGTCATCAGTCACCAGTCAACCAGCAGACAATGACATTGCAGGGGTCCCTGCTGCCCTAGCAACAGTGCTGCAGCTAGAAAATGAGGAACGCAGTGCTGCCTGGGCTGCTTGGGTGGAGAAATACAGGTGCGTACATGTCCATGAAAAATTGATTGTTATTGTACGTCATTCGGTACTGGTTGTTGTTGTACAGGTACAGATTGTCCCTGCACCTTTCTGTATGGGGTGTACTTTGTACCAAGTATTTGTTGTGGGAGTATGTATGTGCATGCAACTATGTATGGGTTGTGAGTTGTGTACGTAGTGAGTTGTGTAATGAGTTGTGTAGCGAGTTGTGTAGCGAGTTGTGTAGTGAGTACACAAGTTATGCATGTGTTGCCATCCTTTTGTGTGTGTACAACCATCCCCACCTATCCCCCCCCCCAACACCAAAACAGGGCACTCCTGCGAGCACAGGGTGTGTCAGATGCAGAGCGTGCACAGCAGCAAGACGCAGTCAACCCAGTCTACATCCCCCGAAACCACGTCATGCAACAAGCCATTACTGCAGCAGAGATTGGCGACTTTGGTCCTGTGAACACCTTGTTGCAGTTGTATACAAACCCATTTCAACGAGTAGAGGATGATGGGGGGCTGCAGGCAGAGGAGCCTGCTCCCAGGCAGTGCAGGATGGGCGTTGAACTGCTTTCATGCTCTTCCTGAGGGAGGGTTCTTTCCAAGTGCGCTTCCTCCATGCAAGAAATGATTTTGTTGATAGTAACACAACATGATGATTATTTGGCAAAAAATGCGTGCATAATGAAGTTGGTATGCTCTTGCGTATTACAAGCGTGCGTAGATATGAAACACCCAACGAATGAAAGGAAACAAACAAATGAAAACACGGAGGGTGAGAAAGAAGCGTCAGATACCCAACAACGCGCTCCTGTGCATTGCACTCGAACAAGCCGCACTCTCCACAACTCTCTCACCAACTCTCTGCAGCAAGAAGAGGGGCATCGCACAATGGTGCAGGGACACACAAGCCATGCCTGCTCATGCCGCGCGGTTGACCATCATATGACCAACACACATCCTGTAGTCAACCATGTACAGCACACAGTCAGCACAGCATGTGGGTCCAATACTGGTCAACAAGAACAACGGCAGCAACCGCGTCCGAAGGCAACGGTGGTCAACGTTGGTGGTCAACTGGTCAACATAACACAACAGCAGGTGATTGGTGTCAAACATGATACAGTGCTACTTGTAAAAGAGTCCCATTATTATAGAGAGAGTTCCGGACACTAATGAATATAGAACGACCAATACAAACGACGTACACCAATACAAACGACGTACACCAATACAAACGACGTACACCAATACACGACATGCAATCATGTGCAGCATGTCGAGTACTGACCACATTTGGTGAATACCCTCCCACCGTCCCATGCACAAAAACACACTCCCCTCGCCCACACACACTCACGCGCAACCCACGACAAATGGGCGGGGTGGATACACATCAAACACGACACACACAATCACACAGCACAAGCACACGGCACAAGCACCCAACACAATCACACAGTACCATAGCACGCATATCGTAAAAACACACATTGTATAAACACACATCGTAAAAACACACATGTCTTGAAACATAATCCTGCAGACACAGCCGCAGCACGAGTGCACTGGGGGACCACTGTACATGTGTGCACCACATGTTTTCCCTCATGACTGTGTATCCAAGTGGGGTGGCTTGCAATACACCACACTATACACTCAAACAAAACACATCAAACAAAACCCACATCACAGAAAACATACATCATCGCCACAGAACGTACAAAACACTTGCACATGACAACCCAAACAATAGGGTTACATACAAATGCCCAGATGACAGCAACACCATGACTGCATGTGAAAACACACACACACAGTGATCATCATGTGTACGCATCATCACAGGTCCTCACGTATGCACCAGCAGCTGCCGCTGCGAATCCCTCGTCCCCAATACCACCTCTTGCAAAGGCCCCACATCAAATCCACTCACAACCTCAAATCCACTCACAACCTCAAATCCACTCACACCACCAACACCACTCACGCTACTGACATGGGTGCTGCGTGGTGCTTCTGCTGCTAGGAGCGCATGGTGCGATGCATCTGTGGAGGTGCTGAGGCGTCCCAATACGTCCAGCTGACACACAGACACCGGTGGGTGTAGGTGTGTGGGGTAGCTGTGTGCAGTGTGTGTGGGGTAGCTGCTTCCCACAGTGTGTTCAGCAAGGGCATGGTGTTGGATGGTGTTGGATGGTGGTGTGCTGCTGTCCAACCCCCCCCCCACTGCAGCAGCAATGTCTTGTTGTCGCACATCTTGTTGCAGCCCTCTAATCGCTGCACCATGCTGTGCAACACATCCACCACCAGCATCTCCTCCATCATGCAGCACCACGGCTGCTTCCCCAACAACAAAACCCCCACTAACCACCGTCCCATCCACATTCCCACCATCCACATCCAATCCACCACATTCCCCCCTCCCACCAAGCTCCCATATGCAAAAGAGCAACCCACTGAGCGCCACACGCCATACTCCATTGCCCACAGCAGGGGGCTGCCACACCCCAGAACCCAACCGCAGTGCCACACAATCGTCAATCACAGCAGCATACACGCCATGATCAGATGCCTCGCACACCCTCACCGACGAGCTGCAATGAATATTGTTGCGTCGTCGAATGGCAATCATTTTGGCAATACTCTTTCCCAACACTGTAAGCCCAGCAGCGTTGTTCCCACCACCCATGCACCCAAGTCGCTGCTGCAGGCCAATTCGTCGCGCGCGCCCACCATCGGCAAACATGTGGTCGTAAAACACACAGGGGGTACCAGGATGGGTCAGAATATATGCATAGCCACTCGCCAGGAGCTTGGGGGGGAATGGCCAATGATTTTGGGTGGAGCCCGTGTCATGGTTGTCAATCCACGTCACTGCTCGGGATGGCCACCATCCAATGACCCCCGCTGGTTTGTTGTCCTTGTCCACCAGTCTAGAAAACTCCCGTGACGCTCCCAATGCCTCTTGTAAAATGCCCTTGGTTGTGAAATCAAACGCAGCGGCCGTGCCTGATGTGGAATCGCACCAATCCACCGTGCGCTGGCGATGGGGGTTTTGATCATGGGAGAGTGTGTTGTCCGGCTCATAGCACAGTTCATCCCAAAACTCGCCCACTGCAAATGCAGGTTTTGTAGCACGAATGTATTCCTGGGTTGTGTGGGTGGTGGTGGTGTGCATGGGGGTGGTGGTGGAACATTGACGTGGGCAACAATGTGTACAAAAAAAATGCAATGATACAACACATCCTTCTGACACCAGCATCCCAACAACAACAAGCATACCTGTACATAGGCACCACTATACCCCTTGCAGAAATCAAATCGCCAGCCATCAAATCCCACATCCTCCCGCAGCCACTGGAGCCAGTGCACCACATCACGACGCACGCGGGGGTTGCTGTGGTCTATGTTGGGTGCGGGGGCAAACAGTGCCTCTTGTTTTTGAGCACCACAGCCACCAAACTCCTCGCTATTGCTGTGGGATGGAGTGTGGAACAGGTTGGTATTCAGGTTGAAACACACACATGTTTGAACAATGCCAAAGCAGACACACACACAAGCCAAAACATGGTGGATTGAGCAACACAAGGGTCAACACAAGGGTCAACACACACACACACACCTGCAAATGGCAGTAGAGTCCCATGCATAGCGGCCACCATACAAGTTCCATTGACCCGATGCGCTCTGACGGGATGCACACCGATGGTTGAGCACCACGTCCGCCACGCAGCGAATGCCGACACGGTGCATGCCATCGATACATGCTCGCAGTTCCTGCTCTGTACCATATGCACTGTCGAGCTTGTCTAGCTCACGAGGCAAATACCCCTGTGGATGTGTCCGTGGATGTGACCATGTGTAGACACCTATCGCAGACCTCCTCAACAACACATACCTCGGGTACAACGGATTGGCTCGGTGGAGGGAGCCATATAGCTGTAATGCCAGCATCAGCAAGGACATCTGCCTTGGACAGCAAGCTCTTGTACCTGCATGAGGGAGCACATCAACATATATCGGGTTTACCAGCACCTGCACATCATCTCAATCATACCAGTTGGGGTTACGCTGTGCGTGGCATTCCCAATTGAATCCCTGCAGCAAAACCTCTGTGCCCGAAGAGCCTTTGCCCATGGGATCGCCCACTGCTGCATGGTTGGCTGAAGGTCGAACACTTGAGACAGGATCAACATCAAGTGGATGCACATGCATCCCTGGTGTTCCAAATGGACTGGATGAATATAGACTGGGAGACTGTGTTGTGTGGGAACGATTGGGTAGGTGTTGGGTATGTGGTTTGAAGCTGTTGATCGATCCAACACACGCGCGTCTCGCACACACCATGATACACACTATACTACTGAACTATGTCGTCTGATGAAATGATAGAGCCTTTGGTAGTGGAAGGCATGGTGGCCCTATGTCTCATGCAAGCCCACGCACGACGAACGCAACAACTGTCTCAGCACTTCAACACACGCTCGTGCTCGCAGAGCTATCAACAGCCTCAGTGCCCTGAGTTTGGCTGCAGGTCCAATGCGTATCTGTAATTTTGGGCGCCCAAATATGGCCCCTGTGTTATGCACCACAAAACAACCAAGGCGAGGTGTATATGTGTATAGTGGATACTGGAGTGGATACTGGAGTTATTCTGAATAACAGTACTTTATTAGTTAGCGAAAAATGCCCCAGGCTGGACGGCCTTTTAGTTGCAATTGTACACACTGGGATTGTGCACACTGGGATCGTGCACACAGCGATAGGTGACACACCCAGTGATGAGAGTGTAGGGCGGAAGTGTACTGGTGGAGAGCCACCAGTGAGTCCATCAGATCGGTTCTGCCCTGCGCGTTACACTTGTGTCAAAAGACATCGGAATGTCAATGAATGCATACAATGCATACCGCAATGCTCTCAATCAACCGCCCCTGAGCATCCTCAAGTGTACATCCTCACAGTCATCCGTGTTGTAACTATTTGACCTCAACCAGCTCCAAATCAAACACCAACGTTGCATTGGGGGGAATAACCTTGTCTGCTCCTGCTGTACCATATCCCATTGATGGTGGGATGGTGACACGGCGCTTGTCACCTACCCTCATGCCCTGCACACCACGGTCAAACCCCTTGACCACCTCTCCAATACCCAGTGTAAACCGAAATGGCTTGCCTTTGCTGCTGTCAAACACTTTGTTGTTGCTGGCGAGGCGCCCTGTGTATTGCACTGCCACTTTCTTTCCGTTTGCAGCCAGCTTGCCATCTGGTTGCCCCATGGCCACCTCTTCAATCATAAACCCATTTTCAAATTTGCGCACTTTGGGCTTTTTGCTTGGGACCGGCTTGGCTGCAGCACCTTGTGGAAGATGGGAGGCGCGTGACGTGAGATGTTGCAAGTGGGGGACGCTGGGGACACATACCGTTGGCATTTTGCTTTTTGGCCTGCTTGTCATTTTGCTTCTTGGTAGGAACCTGCTTGTCATCCTGCTTCTTGGTAGGGGCCTGCTTGTCATCCTGCTTCTTGGTAGGGGCATGCTTGTCATTTCCTCCCTTGGCCTTTTTTGCAGGCACGAGGTCGGGCACTGCATCTGCAGCACGCTTTTTAGCGTCCTGTTTCTTCCCTACAGCGTTCTTGGCAGGTTGCTCTGCCTCAAGCTTGTTTTTGGGGGTCTTGGGCTCATCAGGCAGTTCCTCAATAATTGTGTGGTCCTGTAGTAATGGTGGTAATTGTCATGTGGTGCTGCCAATCATAAGTAAGCACAACCAAAGGTAAACCCATACCTGAGCATTCTCCTCCTCATCACTATCATCACTATCATCTTCTTCACTGTCATAGTCTGAACTATCGTCATCGCCATACATGCCAACAGGGTGATCACCATCCTCGTCGTCATCCTCGTCCGACCCGTACTCATCATCGTCATCATCATCATCATCGTCGTCGTCGTTGTCATCATCTGCCACACCAGGTAGCATACCCATCTGCTGCATTTCCATAATGTCATCGAGGCTGTATGGGCCGCCATCCGGATCCTCCTCGCTGTCAGGGCACAAGTAGCCAATAATGTGCACCGATGCATCGCCCTCCACCACAAACTCACTATAGTGGTCAAGCAGCACATCCTGTTGAGACACAATGGGTGTGCAATTGTTGCAATACGCAGCACAGCCTGGCAATCCCATACCAGGTTGGTGTTTTCGCAGCGATCTTCACGCAAAACAGCGAGCTGCAATGTGGGTCCGTCTTCTCCTACTCGAACGCTGAGCGTCACCTTGGACCCTGTGCATTGCGCGTGCTGGTAAACAACCGCTGATGGTTGGTCAATCACATTGCCGACAGCGCCGCACACCTGCTGGGGCCTTGGAAGACAAGCTGGCCTGCGTGAGCCGCAGCTTAGCAGCCTCTGGGGGCGGTACAAATGGCAACGCCTTGCCAGGGCGCACCTCGCCACCCCAAAACAAGGTCAACATGTTGATGGGTCCTCGAGCTTTTGAGTGAGTTTGCAAACAGTTGCTCTTCTTGTGGTACTGCTTGATGCTGTCACAATCTCCAGGGTTTTATTAAGATTGTTTTTATTATGTACAAGCTGCACTCTGTACCATATTCAACACATACTCACACATATACAACACATATTCAACACATCCCAATGAGCTAATGTAGCACAACTTTTGCCACAACGTGGATTGTGCAATGCAGGTGTGTGATAGCAATGATATTATCTGTGTGCCACGCAAAGCACCATCATCAGCATCCTCATCATCACACCCACCATCAGGACAAACTCACCAAAGAGGGAACATTGTATGGCGCTGCACCAATGACACTACGCAGTCTTGCAGCTTCCTTTCATGGGCGCACGGGTGTTGTTGGGCTCCATGGAGGCCTTCCCCCAGCGTCACTGTTTCCGTGCACGGTGTGAAGGGGCACACACACACACACCTGTATATGAAACACATGGTTTTACTACAGCTCTACATGTATTGGAGCTCAAAAACGTCCCACAGGCAATGACATACGCATTGCAGGACGGCACTGTCTTGCGCATAGACGATGTTAGCGAGGTACACACGTTGTGCATGTGTATAGATGCAGTTTCCCAACGATTCCCCTTGATTTTCCACCTTGATCCTCCATGCATCCACCCAACTACACACACCATAGGTTGATCTGGCACAGCAGGGTGGTGTGGTCAACCCTCATGGCTATCCACCATTGCTTGCATGGGCACAGCGCTATGTGGCTGCATTGCATACACCTCCCCGAGAAGACCACATGACGGTGATTACATGTTCCAGCACCACTGCGCTCATGGTCGGTGTGCCATGTACCAACATGAGTGATATATGTGGTATATGCACTCAATACACACACACCTCTCACCCACCACAGGGCGTTTTGGCATTGCTCGTTGAACCTGGGGGTTGCCTGCTCACAGAAGCATTCACATATCCCAATGTGTTGGAATCCAATTGCTTGCCTCGCAGTGTGCGGCCTATTGCTGTAGACATGGATCAACATGGACTGTGCCCTGTGCATTTGGACAAGGTACCTTCTTGCGTACTGTATTTGGAGCGATGACATTCCCAATTTCAAGCCCTGAAAAGTCGGTCAACCTTGTATACACAGATCATGCAAACGTGGGACGTAGACACACAGGGTCCCCGGCCAGGCGTTTTGTATTGCATCCCAACTGGCCAAAACCCAACTGGCATAACCCAACCATGTTTTAGAAAGCAGCAAGTGTATGACGTGTGCCGCAAGCATGACCTCGTCATCATCGAGGACGACGCATACTACCTGTTGCAATACCCCAATGGGCAAGGTATGGAGTATAGCGTGTGAGTGGAGCACCTGGGTCCAACAGTCAACCTGGTACCTCCCCCCCACAGCACCGGGCATGCATGGGCTCGGACGGAGCATGCTCAGCATGGACGTGGATGGGCGTGTCGTTCGTCTTGAAACATTCTCAAAGGTTCTATCCCCCGGGCTGCGAATAGGATGGGCAACAGGACCCAAAGTATTGATGACACAATTGGTGCACTTTATGATGGCAGCCTCACTCGGTGCACCCTCCCTTTCCCAAGTGCTCATTGCTCGCTTGCTTGCTGACGATGACCCAGGCACTGTCGGCCCAAACACCCTCCATGCACCTGCACAAACACCCTCCCATGCACCCAGAAAACTATAGAAAACTATTGTTCTGGAGAGCGTTATGCAGGGACTGGATGTGTATGTGTGTGTGCTCCTGCAGTCTGCATGGCTGCTGTGTATTTAAAAGTAATAAAGCGGAAAAAGTCCCTCCATAAGAGTTCACCCTGCATCCATTGACCACCTGTGTGTAGTGTGTCTGTGTGTGTGTGTGTAGTGTTGTGGGTATCAAGTGCTTATGTGTTACGATGCACACAAACAACACAACAGCATCAGTTATGTTATACATACTCCCACACACCCACACACCCACACTATCACACACGTACGGTGCGCAGGAGCCCCACCCCCACCCCCAGCTACCCCCCCCCCCTTCCCACAATGACTCCCAAGCTTTTCACACAGCTGCTGATACACACGACGAGGGGAAATGCACCCGCATGACAGCCATGGTGCAATTTCACACGAAAACCCAGCACCACCACCACCATTGGCTGTGGTATGTGAAGAGGAGGAGGAGGAGGAGGGAGTGGTGGGGTTGAGGGCGTTGTGCAAAAAAGTGGTGAGACGCTGTATTGCTTCACTTTCACCTGTATGTGGTGTGCGTTTTATGTGTGTGTGTTTGTGTGTGTGTGTTTGTGTGTTTGTGTGTATGCTTGTCTAACAGATGTGTGATGAACAAACATGGGAGAGAGCAAGCAACCACCACCAACACACCAACACAATCACACCTCCTCGTAGTTTGTTTGCCACAGCATGAGGGTCTGACAACATGCCCCCCTGCACACCCAACTGCTCCAGGGTAGGGAGGGGCCCTGCATCAATGTGGGACCCCATTGGCCATGGTTTCAGGTCTTCTGGTGGGTCATCTGCAGGTCGTATTTTGACAGACTGCATAACCTCCTTGAAGGTGCCTAGGGGAATGTGAAGAGGGGAATGTGAAGAGGGGAATGTGAAGAGGGGAATGTGAAGAGCATGTGTGCGGTGCATGTCTTTGCATGTACACACCTCCCACACCACCCCCACACACCATAGCTGGTCGGCACATCCTGCACAGCAAACGGCAAGTCCTCTGGGTGATGCAACGTACTCCCCCAGCACGTCACCAGCTCCACACCACTCCCCAACCCCTCCAACCCACCCCGCACACGCTCCTCTGACCGCACATCCTCTACACCGACCTCTGCGTGACACACCACACGAGCCGCACCCACACGGGCCACCAGGGCTGGCAGCACCTCTTCGGGGGGGCCCACACGCACCACCAAGTCGGAGCCCTGTGCTTGGAGGCGCTGCCGAAGGTCGGCCACACTTTGGATGAGGAAACGGGCCCGATATGCCCCCGTGCGCTCAAAACCAGCCGATGCAGTTGCGTTTTTTGTAGTGGTATTTCTTGTACTCGTGGTATTTGTAGTAATACTTGTGCATATGTTGTATTCTCTGGGATCAAAGCAGTAGACAGGCAAAACAGCACTGGCATTGCGATTGGCAGACACAAGGGCGTCGTTGCAATCCAAACGCAGGTCATTGCGAAACCACATGATGACTGGGCTACGGGCCCCTGCTATTCCAGGGCGGCGAGGGACTTTGCATGCAAAGCGCTGGGGGACCTGATTGAGGAGGGATGAGGGATGTGGGGGGTGCGTGCATGGACCTGCCCCGACGAACAATGTCCCCGCACTGCCACCCATAGCCACATACCACCAGTGTGATGGGCCATCCAATGTTGCCAAGCTTTCCAGGTCGGTGATGTGTGCCGTTGCGCTGTATCACTCGAAAACGGGAGGAATGGGTGGGGAGGCGTCGTCGGCTGATGGCCACCACCCCATGCTGTGAAGCAAATGCACCTGTGTGTTGTTTCGGTTTTGTGGTTTGAATAGCTGTTGTGATGTGCATCATGAGCAGGGTGGCCTGCACGCAACGCAATTGCCCTAGTCAAACAAAGCAATGTCGTGCCATCCCTCAACGTACCAAGCAGCATGCCTCTCAGTGTCTTGCTGTGACGCTATTGTTACACGTATGTCAAATGAAAACACACATGTCGAATGTAAACACAAAGTTGTAAACAAAAACCTGGAGGTATCGGCTTAGGCTGGCACACCCAAACACATCACACAAACACACATCACGGAACTTGTCCATACACCCCTCGTCCATCTGGTTGCAGTGCCTGCAAGCACCACACTCCCGGTGCAGGGAGTGGGAGCGCGTACAAATCCACCCCTGTACCTGCCCCGTCCTCATCCTCCCCACCTTGCAAGTATGTGGCCGTTTCCTGCCATTGCCCACAGTACCGTTTGTGCAGCATGTCTATGCATTGCTCCATCACGTGTGGTGTGTGGCATGTGCGTGCATTCAGCTGTGCTCGGAGCTGCAGCTGTGGGGTGGTGGTGAGAGAACAAGGGTGGGTCAACCACCCAAAACAACACACCCACCAAACACCCAAACCAATCCCCAAAATGCACCCCGTACCCTCTCTGCCATGGTATCAAGTGTAAACGGCCACTCCACATCTGATGGACATCGCCCCCGAAACACCAACACAGAGGATGCAACCCCACTCCCAAAGGAAAACACCAACACAGTGGCACCCTGCAGGGCCCCCCCACATGCCTCCACTAACGAAGCCAACCCCAGCCACACAGATGCACAGTAACAATTTCCCACCTGCTGTTGTGCAGCACACCCTGGAGCAACCACTGACTGCCACACATCTATACAATTCTGCTGTGTCGTGTCTGGAGGTGCTCCAGGGTGTGCCGTTGCTCCAGGGTGTGCTGTTTGGTGGTGTGTTGATGGTGTGTGTGTGTCTACGTGTACTGTGACTGTGCTGGTAGGCATGTGCGTGGGGTCACTGCACACACTTGGCTGCTGATTGGTGGTATTCCTGTGGACAGTACCACCACCCACCATGCCACAAACATTCGCATGATCACCACCACCACCACCACCACCACCACCAGCACTATCATTATCGTTGATGGTGGCCGAGAGCAGCGGTGTATTGTACCCCACACCACCAGGTGACAATGGCGAGGCACCCTCCACACCCACCATGGTACTGATACTCGGTTCTGGTGTGTCTGTGGAGAGCATGGTGTCATCCAAGTACTGCAGCCGCCGCCATGCCTTTTGGACCATCTTATTGTAGGGTGCATGGAAGACAGCATGGTCGATAAAGGGCAACAGGGGGGGGAGGGGTGTTGATGCTGTTGGTGTTGGGGGGTGTACAGAGCATGCTGCTGATTGTGGTATTTGTTGTTGCTTGTGATGTTGTTGTGGTGTTGGATCATGGGTGGTTTTGGTAGGGTGTGGGAGCGTGGTTGTGGAGTGTGTGGTTGTGGAGCGTGGGGGTGGAGCATGTGGGTGGAAATCGTGTGTGTGGAGCGTGGGCGGGTGGATCGTGTGGCCGTTGCATGGGGGTGATGTCGAGTGTGGGGGTGGGTGGGATGGAAGAACAAGGGCGCGACTGGCGAGGCGTCGTCGTAGGGTGTGTGTTGTGTGTGTCAGGGCTTGCATGTACTGCTCCACTGTTGAGGGACCATCAAACTGGGGTTGTGGGGGGGGGGGGGGGAGCAG
>VFQP010000488.1_pt1 | contig 75349 bp, 72 predicted proteins | sample 3512351 | NCBI WGS metagenome assembly VFQP01 (sample SAMN10412372, study PRJNA504923) | tailings metagenome | isolation source: Relicate 1 Philex TSF1 revegetated site | place: Philippines: Tuba, Benguet | collected 2017-08-29
CCAGGCCCCCTCCCAGGACAGCCACCCAAGTCGCCGGGTCCAGGGGCCGCCTGGCCCCTGGCGGGTGGGGTCCGGGGAGGGCGGAGCCCTCCCCGAAGCGCCCGTCGCGCCTCACCGCACCGGCATCGCGTACATCAGCCCGCCGCGGGTCCAGAGGTCGTTCAGCCCGCGCGGCAGGCCGATCGGCGAGCCGCGGCCGAGGTGGCGTTCGAAGATCTCGCCGTAGTTGCCGACGGCCTTGATGGCGTTGTAGGCCCAGCGCCGGTCGAGTCCCATGAAGGGCCCGTGGTCGCCCGAGACGCCGAGCAGGCGGCGGATCTCGGGCCGTTCGCTGCGCAGCATCTCGTCCACGTTCGCCTGGGTGATGCCGAGTTCCTCGGCCTCGATGAGGGCGAAGATGGTCCAGCGCACGATGTCGAACCACTGGTCGTCGCCGTGGCGCACGGCGGGCGCGAGCGGTTCCTTCGAGATGATGTCGGGCAGCACCACGTGTTCCTCCGGCCGGGGGAGTGCGGTGCGGATGCCGGCGAGTTGCGATGCGTCGGTGCTGAAGGCGTCGCAGCGCCCGGCGACGTAGGCAAGCCGCGTCTCGTCGTTCTGCTCGAACACCACGGGGCGGATCTGCACGCGGTTGCTGCGGGCCCAGTCGGCCAGGTTGAGCTCGTTGGTGGTGCCCGAGGTGACGCAGATCGAGGCGCCGTCGAGCTGTGTCGCGCGGGTGATGTTCGCGGAACGCCGCACCAGGAAGCCCTGGCCGTCGAAGAAGGTGACGGCGGTGAAGTTCAGCCCGTTGGCGGTATCGCGCGACTGCGTCCAGGTGGTGGTGCGCGGCAGCAGGTCGATCTGGCCGGATTGCAGCGCCGGCAGCCTTGCGGCGGAGGTCACGACCGTGAAGCGCACGCGGTTGCCGTCGCCGAAGATTGCGGCCGCGACGGCGCGGCAGATGTCGGCGTCCTGGCCCTGGTAGAGGCCGCGGCTGTCGGTGATGCCGAAGCCCGGCGCGCCCGGATGCGCGCCGCAATCCACCACGCCCTTGGCGCGCGTGGCCGCGAGCGTCGGGCCCGGCTGCGCCGTGCTCTGCGCGAGCGCGGTGCCCGCCGTCGCGGCCAGCAGCGCCGCCAATCCGAAGCTGCGGAACAGCCGATGGATCATCTTCGTCCTCCCAGGTGCTGCGGCCCGCTTGGCCCGCCTGGCAGGTTAGGCAGCAAACGCGCCGCGTGTCTTGCCCCCGGGCGGCACGATGACCCTGCCACGGACTGTCACGCGCGGCTGACGGCCCGCGCTGTCAGCCTTGCGGATGGAGCCGAATTAACCGCCCGGGCGGCCGCGCGCGGGCGGTTTCGGTTGCCACGGCCCCGCCCGCGCGGATAGAGGCTCGGTCGTTGAGGAAGGCACCGTTGGGGCGAACCGACCCCGATCCTGTCAAAGGTGCCCGTGCCATGACCATCGCCGCCGTTCTTCGCCAGAAGGGCAACAACGTCATCTCCGTCGGGCCGGACACGCCCGTCGTCGAGGTCGCGCGCATGATCGCCGGCCGGCGCATCGGCGCCGTCATGGTGCTCGATGCCGCCGGGCGCGTGCTCGGCATCCTGTCGGAGCGCGACATCGTCCGCGCGCTGGCCACGCGGGCCGAGGGCATCGTCGGGCTCGTCGCCGAACAGCTCATGACGCGCGAGGTGGTGATGATCGGCCCCGACACGCCCGTGGATGCGGCGCTGCAGATCATGGACGAGGGCTATTTCCGCCACCTGCCCGTGGTGGACCCGGATGGCACGCTGCTCGGCCTCGTCAGCGTGCGCGACCTGGTCCGTCACCGCGTGGCGCAGCAGGAGCATGCGGTGGAAAGCCTCACCGCCTACGTCACTCGCAGCTACATGCACTGAACCGGGCCACGACCGGCATGACGGAACTGTTGCGCCCCTGGGCGCAACGGTGGTAGCAGCGAAGCCAGTTGGGGAAAGCCGAGCCAAGTCCAAAGACCCGGAGGCGTCCCCACATGAGCATCTCCATTTCTGGTGTGCCCGCCACGCGCGCGATGCTTGCCGTGACGCCGGAATCGCCCGCCGCCGAAGCGGCGCGCCTGATCGCCACGCGCCGCATCGGTGCCATTCCCGTGCAGGACCGGCACGGCCGGCTGGTCGGGCTGCTCAGCGAACACGACATCGTCCGCATCGTCGCCCATCGCGCGCAGGGTCTGCGCGGCCTCGCCGTGGAGGAGGTGATGACGCCGGACCCGATCACGGTGGACCAGGATACGACGCCGGAATCCGCGCTCGAACTGATGCAGAGCCGCGACCTGCGGCACCTGCCGGTGTGCTCGCCCGAAGGCCGGCTGCTCGGCCTCGTCGGGCCGGGCGATCTGGTGCGGCGCGGGTGAGGGCGTCGCAGGGGGGCTTTGCCCGCCTGCACCCCCCACCAGGAGCCAGCGGGCTCCTGGACCTGCGATCAGTTCAACGCCGAATGGGGAAGGGGGGTCACAGCGGCGCGCCGCTGTGACCCCCCTTCCCCATTCGGCGTTCAAAAACAGATGGCTGGGGTCCGGGGACCCCCTCGGGTCCCCGGCGGGGGCGCGGGGGCAGAGCCCCCGCGAACGCCCTCAGCACCGCTCCGCCCTGAACACCCGGCTCGGCGTGACGAACTCCTCCTGCGCAGCGACCGTCAGGATCTCGCGCGATCCCGCCTCGCTCGTCCGCCGCAGCAGCCCGTAGATCGAGGACGCGGCCGCCGAGAGTGCCACGCGCGCCTCGCCCCAGCGCAGGCGGTGGAACAGGAACAGGGCCGCGATCGCGTCCCCCGCCCCGTTCACGCTGATCGGCAGCAGCGGCGTGCGCACGCGCCAGAACTCGCCGCTCTCGCCCGCGATCAGCTCGATCGAATCGCCCGGCGTCTCCGCCGTGTGCAGCGAGGTGACGAGCACGCAGCGCGGCCCCTTCGCCTGCAGGGCGGCGATGGCGCGCTTCGCGGCATCCAGGCTCCGCACCTCCTGCCCGCTCAGCCATTCCAGCTCGAACTGGTTCGGCGTGACGATATCGGCTGCGGGGATCGCGCGGTCGCGCATGAATTCCGGGATGCCGGGGCGCACGAACACCCCGCGCCCGACATCGCCGATCACCGGGTCGCAGCAGTACATCGCGCTCGGGTTCGCGGCCTTCGCGCGCGTGGCGGCCGCGAGGATCGCCTCGCCGATCGCCGCATCGCCCATGTAGCCCGACAGCACCGCGTCGCAGCGCTCCATCGCGCCGCGCTCGGCAATGCCCTCGACGAGCTCGTTGATCAGCTCGGCGCCGAACACCTGGCCGCGCCACTTGCCGTAGCCGGTGTGGTTGGAGAACTGCACCGTGTTGACCGCCCAGACCTCGGCACCGAGCCGCTGCAGCGGAAAGACCGCGCTGGCATTGCCGACATGGCCGTAGCTGACCCAGGACTGGATCGAGAGGATGTTGAGGGGCCGGCCCACATCGGTCGGCGACGTCGCCTGGTTCACGCGCAGCGTCCCCCGTCCACCGGCAGCAGGATGCCGGTGATGAAGCTCGACGCGTCCTCGCCGAGCCAGACGCAGGCATTGGCGATGTCCTCCGGCGTGGACATCCGCCCGAGCGGGATCGTCGCGACGAAGCGCGCGCGCGTCTCCGGCGTGTCGGGGCCGCCCATGAACTCGGTCAGCAGGCCGGTCGCGCTCATCACCGGGCAGACGGCGTTGACCCGGATGTTGTCCTTCGCGAATTCCTGCGCCATCGCCTGCGTCGCCGTGTTCACCGCGCCCTTGGTCGAGTTGTACCAGGTGAGCCCGGGGCGCGGCCGGATGCCGGCGGTCGAGGAGATGTTGATCAGGCTGCCGCCCCGCCCCTGTCGCTGCATCACCGGCACCGCGGCGCGTACCATCCAGAAGATCGACTTCACGTTGACGGCGTAGACCCGGTCGAACTCGGCCTCGGTGACCTCCAGGATCGGCTTGTTGCGATGCGTGGTGCCGGCGTTGTTCACCACGATGTCGAGCCCGCCGAAGGCCGCGACGGCCGCCTCCACCATCGCCTGGATGTCGGCTTCCCGCGCGACGTCGCCGCCGATCGCCGCGCCGCCGATCTCCGCCGCGACGCGCTGCGCGCCCGCCTCGTTGAGATCGGCGCAGAGCACCCGCGCGCCTTCGGCCGCGTAGCGCCTGGCGATCCCCTCGCCGAAGCCAGAGGCCGCGCCGGTGACGATGGCGGACTTGCCCTTGAGCCGCATGCTGACCCCCCTTCGGAAAGGCCGCGGACGCTATTCCCCGTACCGCGGGGCGGCAAGCCGCGCCCGTTGCATGGCCGGGCTGCCTGCCCTATAGGGCCGCCTCCCGCGCCGGCCGGTCAGCATCGGCGGGCCCATCCGTGCGAGTGCCGTCATGAAGCCCGACATCCACCCCGAGTATCACGAGATCACCGTCATCATGACGGACGGCTCCTCCTTCAAGACCCGCACCTGCTGGGGCAAGGAGGGCGACACGCTCCGGCTCGACATCGACCCGAAGTCGCATCCGGCCTGGACCGGCCAGCAGCGCGTGGTGGACACCGGCGGCCAGATCGCGAAGTTCAACAAGAAGTTCGCCGGCATCGGCGTCAAGAAGTAGCGCCCGCCCGACATCGCGGCCTTCGCGCGGCGCGCCTCCTCCCGGGGGCGCGCCGCGACGCATTCCGGGGGTCTTGAACCGCGCCTGGCGGTCTTCCATCTCCATCCCGTCAGCGGCGCCCGATCGGGGTCGCTGGCGCGGACCGGACAGGCTCGCCCGCATGGGGAGCCGGCACGATCCGGGCCGCAGGACGAACCGAGCTTGCTGAACGAAGGAGCTCCCGTGATGAACGCTTTCGACCTCTCCCCGCTGCTGCGCGCCGCCATCGGCTTCGACCGCATGGCCCGCCTCGCCGAGACCGCCCGCGCGGCGGCCGAGGGCCCCGCCTATCCGCCCTACAACATCGAGAAGACCTCGGACGACGGCTATGTGCTGACCATGGCGGTCGCCGGCTTCGCGCCGCAGGACATCGAGGTGACGGCGCAGGAGAACACGCTGACCGTCGCCGGCAAGGCGCCCCAGCCGGGCGATGCCGGCCGCGTGCTCTACCGCGGCATCGCCGGCCGCGCCTTCGAGCGCCGCTTCGTGCTGGCCGACCACATGGTGGTGGATGGCGCGACGCTGGAGAACGGCCTGCTGCACGTGACCATCCGCCGCGTGGTGCCCGAGGCGCTGAAGCCGCGCCGCATCGCCATCGCCAACGGCCCCGCGCCGCGCGCCATCGAGGCACATGCGACGGCCCAGGCCGCCTGAGCCGGCCGGCCTGAACCTAGCGGCCTGACCAACCCCGGTCCCCGCCCGCGCGGCGGGGGCCGGGCCCCGCCACCCGCTATCCGGGCCGCCGGAAGAACAGGTCGGCCGCCGCCTTGGTCGCCTCCCGCTTGCCGATCTCGGCCTCGGCGCGCGCGATCTCCGCCTTCAGATCCGTGATATAGGCGCGCAGCTCCTCCACCCCCCAGCGGTCGATGACCGGCGGCTCGAAGCGGTTGCGCGGCCGCGGTCCCTCGGGTTCTTCCATCCTCCGCCCCTTCCCTCGGCGGCGATCCGGGCTTTGACCCGGCCCGCCCCCCTCACTATACGGGCGGCATCATGCGCCGGGCGACCGGCGCCCCGAAAGTCGCGAAGGCTTCCCCCGATGAAGACGCCCCTGATGCCCAAGGCCACCGCCGTGTGGCTGATCGAGAAGACGTCGCTCTCCTTCGACCAGATCGCCGATTTCGTCGGCATGCATCCGCTCGAGGTGCAGGCCATCGCCGATGGCGAGGTGGCGCAGGGCATCGTCGGCTACGACCCGATCGCCAACGGTCAGCTCACGCGCGAGCAGATCGCCAAGGCGGAATCCGATCCCTCCGCCCGGCTCGCGCTGATCGAGAGCACGATCCCGCTGCCCAAGCCGCGCGGCAAGGGCGCGCGCTACATCCCGGTCGCCAAGCGCAACGAGCGGCCGGATGCCATCGCCTGGCTGCTGCGGAACTATCCGCAGCTCTCCGACCCGCAGGTGGTCAAGCTGCTCGCGACCACCAAGGAGACGATCCAGAAGGTGCGGGACAAGACGCACCCCAACACCGCGAACATCAAGCCGCGCGATCCGGTGACGCTCGGCCTCTGCACCCAGACGGCGCTGAACGAGGCGGTCGGGGCGGCCAACCTCCGCACCGGGGCGACCTCCACCGCGCCCGCGATGCCGGCCGACGACGCCGCCTGAGCGGCCTTCCCGCCCCGCGTCGGAGCCCGCCCCCCAAAGGGCCTCGGCGACGAGACGGCGCGGGATGTTTCGCGCCTGGAAGGCGCGATCCGCAGCCGATGCGGGTTGCATCGGCAAGGATCGCAACGCAGCAGGCGCGGAAAAGACCTGCCGGATCGCGCCGAGGCCCTTTGGGGGGCGGGCTCCCTGGGGGCGGGGTACCGGCCTAGTGGACCAACTGGCCCTTCAGCCGTTCCATCTCTTCCTTCAGTCGCAGCTTTTCCCGCTTGAGCCGGGCCAGTTGATCCGCATCGGGGCGGGGACGGTTGTCCTCGTCGGCGATGCGGGCCTCGAGGGTGGCGTGCCGGTCCTCGAGAGCCCGGAGGCGGGGTATTTCGGGCATGCGCGATGTCCCTGTCCGTTGTCCGCAGGGGCCATGGCGGGCCGGAGGGGCGTGGCGCCGTGCTGTCCGGGGCGCCCCCCGCGATCCGTCACTTCTGCCCCCGCGACACCCATGTTATGCGTCTCCCCCGCGTGGTCCAGGGTTTCTTAGCCACGCAACCGTCACAACTTCGCATCCGGGGGCGCATGCTGGCCGATCGCGACAGCCTCCTCCGCCGCCTGCACGAATTGCGCAGCGAGCACCGGGATCTCGATACCGTCATCCTGCGCCTGGGCGAGTCCGGCGCCGATCCGCTTCAGTTGCAACGCCTCAAGAAGCGCAAGCTGAAGCTCAAGGACGAGATCGCCTGGCTCGAGAGCCGGCTGGTGCCAGACATCATCGCATGAGCACGGGCGCGCCGCTGGTCGGCGTCATCATGGGCAGCACCTCCGACTGGGAGACGATGCGCCACGCCGCCGAGACGCTGGCCGAGCTCGGCGTGCTGCATGAGGCGCGGGTCGTCTCCGCCCATCGGACGCCGCAGCGGATGTACGACTATGCGCGCACCGCGGCCGGCCGCGGCCTCCGGGTCATCATCGCGGGCGCCGGCGGCGCGGCGCATCTGCCCGGCATGACCGCCTCGCTCACCACGCTGCCGGTGCTCGGCGTGCCGGTGGAAAGCCACGCGCTGCGGGGGCAGGACAGCCTGCTCTCGATCGTGCAGATGCCGGCCGGCATCCCGGTCGGCACGCTCGCCATCGGGCGCGCCGGGGCGGTGAACGCCGCCCTGCTCGCCGCCGCGATCCTGTCGCTGGCCGATCCGGAGCTCGCCGCGCGGCTGGCCGCCTGGCGCGAGGCCAGGACGGCGGCGGTGCCCGACGCGCCGGCATGACCCCCCTCCCCCCCGGGTCCACGATCGGCATCCTGGGCGGCGGGCAGCTTGGCCGCATGTCGGCGCTCGCCGCCGCGGCGCTCGGCTATCGCTGCCATGTCTATGCGCCGGAGCCGGACAGCCCGGGGATGCAGGTCGCCGCCGCGCGGACGGTGGCCGGCTATGAGGACGCCGCCGCGCTCGCGGCCTTCGCCCGCGCGGTGGATGTCGTCACCTTCGAGTTCGAGAACGTCCCCGCCGCGACGCTCGACATCCTCGCCCCCCTCGTCCCCTGCCGCCCCGGCGTGCAGGCGCTGCGGATCGGCCAGGACCGTCTGGCGGAGAAGCGCTTTTTCGAGTCGGCCGGGCTCGAGGTCGCGCCCTGGCGCGAGGTGACGGACCGGGCGGCGCTCGATTCGGCGGTCGCGGCGATCGGCCTGCCGGCGGTGCTCAAGACCACCCGGCTCGGCTATGACGGCCGCGGCCAGGCGGTGCTGCGGAGCGCGGCCGATCTCGATCCGGCATGGGAGCGGCTGGCCCCGCGCCCGCTCGTGCTCGAGGCCTTCATCCCCTTCGAGCGCGAGATCTCCGCCATCGCCGCGCGCGGCGCCGACGGCGCCCTCGTCACCTTCGAGGCGACGGAGAACATCCACCGCCACCACATCCTGGCCGTCTCGCTCGCGCCCGCCCCCGTGCCGCCGGCGGTCGCCGCGGCGGCGCGCGCCGCGGTCGGCGCACTCGCCGCGCGACTCGACCTGGTCGGGCTGCTCGCGCTCGAGATGTTCCTCCTGCCGGATGGCCGGCTGCTGGCGAACGAGATGGCGCCGCGGCCGCACAATTCCGGCCATTGGACGATGGATGCCTGCCTCTGCGGCCAGTTCGCGATGCATGTCCGCGCGGTGGCCGGGCTGCCGCTGCCCGATCCGGGGCGGCATCACGATGCCGCGATGGCCAATCTGGTCGGGCCGGAGGATTTCGCGCGCTGGCCGGCGCTGGCGGCGGCGGAGGCGGTCGCGCTGCATCTCTATGGGAAGGCGGAGGCGCGGCCGGGCCGCAAGCTCGGCCATGCGACGCGGCTGCTGCCCCTCGGCGCGCTCGCGGCCGCGCCCGATCCCGCGCGGCTCGCGCCCTGAGGCGCAACCTTCTGTGGCGGCTCCGCAACACTGCGCTCAATCTGTGGCACCCATGCTGTCAGCGGGGCGAATCAGGTGCTAGCTTGCGCCGCATGCATCGCTGCGGCCCGCGGCGCCTTCCGCAGCCTGCTCTCCGGCACGTGTCCGGCAAGGCAGGCGAGGATGGATTGACGAGGCGGACCGGTGGCGCGATGCCGCAGTTAGGTTTTCGAGGAGACTTCGCGATGAGCCTGAGAAAGGCGCTTCTCGCCGCGACGGTACTGGCCCTGCCGGTTGCCGCGCAGGCCCAGCCGGTCAGCGGCTTCTATGTCGGCGCTGGCGCCGGCCTCAACTACCTGCAGGAGTCGGACGTCACGATCTCCGGCGGCGGCTTCACCGGCGTGGCCCCGGGCCTGCGCACCGGCTCGGTCGAGTTCAACTACGGCTTCGGCGGCGTGATCAGCCTCGGCTACGGCTTCGGCAACGGCGTCCGCGCCGAGATCGAGGGCAACTACCGCCAGAACGACGTGGACAGCGTCAGCGGCTTCACCGGCGTGGCGACGCCGCGCAGCACGAGCGGCACCGCGCGGAGCTACGGCATCATGGCCAACGCCCTCTATGACTTCGACATGGGCGCCGGCTCCTTCTTCCATCCGTATGTCGGCATCGGCGCCGGCTACGTGATCACCGACTGGGACAACGTCTCGGTGCGCAACGCCGCCGGCACGACGACCGTGGACGGCAACCAGGGCCGCTTCGCCTACCAGGCGATCGTCGGCGCCGCCTTCCCGATCCCGTCGGTGGCCCCCGGCCTGGCCGTGACGGCCGAGTACCGCTTCATGGGGACCCTGCAGCCCGAGCTCGACGCCCGCACCTCGGGCGGCCTGCGCGGCAATGCCGAGGTGGACAACTTCAACCACAGCCTGTTCCTCGGCCTCCGCTACGCCTTCGGCGTGGCGCCGGCGCCGGCCCCGGCGGTCGCCGTGGCCCCGGCCCCGGCCCGCACCTTCCTGGTGTTCTTCGACTTCGACCGCGCCGACCTGACCGACCGCGCCCGCCAGATCATCGCGGAAGCGGCGCAGAACGCGCAGCGCGCCGGCACGACCCGGATCGAGGTCTCGGGCCACGCCGACCGCTCCGGCACCCCGCAGTACAACCAGCGCCTGTCCGAGCGTCGCGCGGCGGCGGTGGCAGCCGAGCTCGAGCGCCGCGGCGTGCCGCGTTCGGCGATGGCGATCCAGGCCTTCGGCGAGACCCGCCCGCTCGTCCCGACCGCGGACGGCGTGCGCGAGCCGCAGAACCGGCGCGTGGAAATCGTCCTCCGCTGATCCTCGCGATCACGTGAGACTTGGGAAGGGGCGCCGAAAGGCGCCCCTTTTCTGTTGCAGATTTACCAGCCCTCCGCCTCTGTTGCCGTCCTGCCTGCCCATTGTGGCTTTTCGGCTTTTTGGTGCTGCAACCGGCGTGTATCTTCCGCCCATTGCATCGCGAATCCAGCGCGCTGCCGACCTTTCCGCGTTGCCGCGCGGGGGTTGGGCAGGCGAAGAAGGGGAGAGGCCGGATGTCTTTCAGGAAGGTGCTGCTTGCGGCCACCATCATTTCCTTGCCGCTCGGCGCCCAGGCGCAACAGGCCACCGGCTTCTATCTCGGTGGTGGCATTGGCCTGAGCTGGCTTCAGGATACAACCATCGACCTGCGCGTCCCGGGCGCCGCGCCCGGCACCAACAGCGCGAATGCCAGCTTCCGCTGGGAACCGGCCTTCGTGGTCAGCCTGGGCTATGCCTATGGCAACGGCTTCCGCGCCGAGCTCGAATTCAGCCACCGCCTGAACGACGTCGACCGGATCAACGGTTTCGGCATCGACAACAAGTCGGCCCGCCACATCGGCCGCGTGCGCACCTTCGGCTTCATGGTGAACGCGCTTTATGACATCGACCTCGGCCCCGGCGCCTTCATGGTGCCTTACGTCGGCGTCGGCGCGGGCTACCTTCGCCAGGACTATGACAACGTCCAGCAGGCCGCGGCCGCGCCGCTGCAGATCACGCAGCTGACCGGTGGCGAGTGGACCTTCGGCTACCAGGCCATCATCGGCGCCGCCTTCCCGGTGCCGCAGATCGGCACCGGCCTCTCGCTGACCGCCGAATACCGCTTCACGGGCTCGCTCGACCTCAACACCGACGGCTACCGCTGGACGGCGGCGGGCCGGCAGCGCGGCGATGCCGGCGTCAGCAACGCCAACCACGCCCTCTTCGTCGGCTTCCGCCAGTCCTTCGGCGCGGCGCCTGCCCCGGCGGCGCCGGCCGTGGCCCCGGCCCCGGCCCGCACCTTCCTGGTGTTCTTCGACTTTGACCGCGCCGACCTGACCGACCGCGCCCGCCAGATCATCGGCGAGGCGGCGCAGAGCGCGCAGCGCACCGGCACCACCCGGATCGAGGTCTCGGGCCATGCCGACCGCTCCGGCACCCCGCAGTACAACCAGCGCCTGTCCGAGCGTCGCGCGCAGGCGGTGGCGGCCGAGCTCGAGCGCCGCGGCGTGCCGCGCTCCGCCATGGCCATCCAGGCCTTCGGCGAGAGCCGCCCGCTTGTCCCGACCGCGGACGGCGTGCGCGAGCCGCAGAACCGCCGGGTCGAGATCGTCCTGCGCTGATCCGCCGAACAATCCGGAACGCATGAAGGGGCGCCGCAAGGCGCCCCTTTTTTCGTGGCTGGCTTCCTGTCTGGCGGGCGCGCACCACCAGCGAATCGGGCGCGCCTTCATCGCTGGCCCTGTTTTGGGCGATGCTGCAATGCAGCATGCATACACTGAACTATTTTTGGGCAATCGCCTGCCGGCCGGCCATTCTGCCTCAAGAATCGGCTTGTGGCGCCCGGCCGCAACCGCCTACCACGATCCACGAGGAGCAAGCGCCAGACCTCATGACAGCCACGCCCCACCCCGGGACGCGGCTGCTTCGGTTCGAAGAAAGGCGCTTCCATGCAGTCCGTTGCCCGTCGCCCGCTCTCCCGTCGCCTGCTGCTCGGCGCCGCGCTCGCCACCCCCACCCTGCTCATCCGCCCCAGCCGCGCCGGCGACCCCGAACCGGTGGATGTGGAACTCGTCCTCGCCGTGGATGTCAGCCGCTCGGTGGATGCCGAGGAGCAGGAGATGCAGTTCCGCGGCTATGCCGCCGCCTTCCGCGACCCGAAGCTGATCGAGGGCATCGCCGGCGGCCCCCTCGGCCAGATCGCGGTGACGCTCTTCACCTGGTCCGACTGGCACATCCAGGAAGCGCTGCTGCCCTGGATGAAGATCGACGGCGAGGCCGCGGCGCATCGCGTGGCCGCCGCGCTCGATGCCGCGCCGCGCCGCACCTGGCTCTACACCTCGATCTCCGGCGCGATGGACTATGCGGCGAAGCTGTTCGGCCAGGGCTATGAGGGCACCCGCAAGGTCGTCGACATCTCGGGCGATGGGGTCAACAACTCCGGCCGCCCCGTCGCCGATGCGCGGGCCGATGCGCTGGCCCAGGGCATCGTGCTGAACGGACTTGCCGTGCTCGACCGCACCCCCCAGCCCTGGGCCGCCGGCCTGCCGCCGCTCGACGACTATTTCCGCACCGAGGTGATCGGCGGCCCCGGCGCCTTCCTCATGGTCGCCGAGGGCTTCGAGGCCTTCGAGACCGCGGTGAAGCGCAAGATCATCCGCGAGATCGCCTCCGTCCCGGCGCCGGGGCCCCTCGTGGAACGCGCCTTCGCCTGAGCGTCCGCACGCGCGGGTTGCTTGCACGGGCTCGCGCGGGAAGCCTAACGTTCCGGTCTCGAACAACGGGGCTGTTGTGGCATGGCCACCATCATCGGCACCTCCGGCGCCGACACCGTGATCGCCGCCTTCACCTCCATCCCGGGCCAGCCGCTCGTGACCGAGTTGGCCGACAGCATCGAGGGCCGCGGCGGCAACGACCTCCTGCATGGCCTCGGCGGGGCGGACACGATCGATGGCGGCCTCGGCCAGGACACGATGGATGGCGGCCCGGGCAATGACCGCTTCCTGCTGCGCGGCGAGCTGCTCGGCGAGGCCGACAGCATTGACGGCGGGAGCGGGCGCGACCTGCTGGACTTCACCGGCTGGGCGACCTTTTCGGTCCTGCGGCTGGACCTGACGGCGGGCACGCTGCGCGGCAGCGCCGGCGCCGGGCCGCTCTTCCTGTTCGCGACCCTCGCCCCCGCCAGCATCGAGGAGGCGATCGGCAGCGCCATCGACGACTGGATGCTCGGCGATGGCGACGCCAACCTCTTTTCCGGCCGCGACGGCGCCGATTCGCTCAACGGCGACATCGCGGCCGACACGCTGTATGGCGGCGCCGGCGACGACCGGCTCGATGGCGGCACCGGCAACGACCGGCTGATCCCCGGGACGGGCGCCGATACGCTGATCGGCGGCGATGGCCTGGACACCGCCGATTACGGCGAACTCGGCGTCGCGGTGGCGATCCGCATCGCCGCCGATGGCGGCGTGACCACCAGCGGCGGGGCGGCCGACGACCGGCTGAGCGGCATCGAGAATCTCGTCGGTGGCCTCGGGGCGGATACGCTGGAAGCCGATCAGGCCGGGCCGAACCGGCTGGCCGGCTCCGCCGGCGCCGACCTGCTGATCGGGCGCGCGGGCGATACGCTGCTCGGCGAGGCCGATGGCGACACCTACCGCCTGCTCGCGCCCGATGTGGTCATCTTCGAGGCGATCCAGGCCGGCGGCCGCGACCGCGTGGAATCGCCCTTCGAGCACACGCTCGGCACCAATTTCGAGGACCTGCTCCTGCTCGGCACGGCGCGCTACGGGGGCGGCAACGCGCTGGCGAACGCCATCACCGGCAATGCCGCGCCGAACCTGCTCGATGGCGGCGAGGGCAACGACACGCTCGATGGCGGCGGCGGGGCGGACATCCTGCTCGGCGGCGCCGGCGACGACCTCTATCTGGTGGACGACCCCGGCGATCTCGTCGCCGACAGCGACGGCCAGGGCGAGATCCGCGCCAGCGTCTCCTACACCCTCACCGGCGGCATCACCCGGCTGACGCTGACCGGCGAGGCGGGGCTCCACGGCCGCGGCAGCTTCGGCAACGACTTCATGACCGGCACGGCCGGCGCCGACACGCTGGCCGGCGGGGAGGGCGCCGACACGCTCGATGGCCGGGGCGGCGACGACCTGATGTTGGGCGGCGGCGGCGACGACCGCTTCCGCCGCAGCGGCGGCGCCGACACCTTCGACGGCGGGCTCGGCGACGACACCTTCGAGGTGGATGGCAACGACGTCGTTCTCGCCGATCCCGGCGGCCATGACCGCGTCATCGCCATCGGCTCCCACCGGCTCGCCGCCGGGATCGAGGTGCTCGAGATCGCCACCAACGAGATCACGCGCTTCGACGGCACCGGGAACGGCCTCGCCAATGCGATCACCGGCCATCTGGGCGCGAACCGCCTGGCCGGCGGCGGCGGCGACGACACGCTGGCCGGCGGGCGCGGCGACGACACGCTGCTCGGCGGCGCCGGCGCGGATTCGCTCGCTGGCGGCTCGAACCGCGACCTCCTCGCCGGCGGCGCCGGCGACGACACGCTCGTCGGCGGCCCCAGCCTCGACACGCTGCGCGGCGATGACGGCGCGGACCTCTTCCTGATCGGCGATCAGAACTTCGTCGCGACGGAGGCCGAACGCATCCTCGACTTCGACGCGGCCGAGGGCGACCGCATCGCGATCGAGGCCGCCGAGCTGCGCGGCGCGGCCCCACCCGCCGGTCCGCTCGATCCGGCGCTCTTCGCCGCGAACCTCTCCGGCCGCCTCGCCATCGCCGGCCGGTCCTTCGTCTACGAGACCGATGCCGGGCGGCTCTGGTACGACGATGACTGGTCGGGCGGAGCGGACCGCGTGATGGTCGCGATCCTGGTCGGCAAGCCGGCGCTGGCCGCCGCCGACATCGCGCTGTTCTGACCCCCTCACACACCGTACCGACCAGGAGCCCGCATGGCGTTCATCATCGGCACCAACGGCGACGACACCATCACCGCCTCGACCACGCCCGCCGGCCAGCCCTTCGTCACAACGGGGCCGGACCGGGTGAATGCCGGCGCCGGGAACGACCTCGTCGAGGCCGGCGGCGGCCCGGACACGCTCGATGGCGGACCGGGCAGCGACACGCTGCGCGGCGAGGACGGCTTCGATACCTTCATCCTGCGCGGCGATTCGGCGCTCGACACGGACAGCGTGGATGGCGGGCTCGGCCGCGACACGCTCGACCTGACGGAGTGGCTCACCTTCCCGCTGATCGAGCTCGATCTCGTCGCCGGCACGCTGCGCGCCGGCAATGCCGTGCTCTTTCCGCTCCCGCTCGCGCGGATCGCCACCGGCAGCATCGAGATCGTGCTCGGCAGCCGCTTCGCCGACCTGATCGTCGGCGACGCCGACACCAATCTTCTGGAAGGCCGAGACGGGGCGGACACCCTCCGCGGCGGCAGCGCGGCCGACACGCTGGTGGGCGGCGAGGGCAATGACCTGCTGGAGGGCGGCAGCGGCGATGACAGCCTCGCGGGCGGCCCGGGCGCCGACACGCTGAGCGGCGGCGGCGGCACCGACACCGCCGACTTCCTGAACGAGACCGCCAGCCTCGGCATCGCCCTCGACGCCTTCGGCAATGCGACGGTCGGCGGGACGGGCGATGTGCTGCTCGGCATCTCGATCATCCGCGGCGGCAGCGGCGCCGACACGCTCGACGCGACGGCCTACGGCGGCGCGAGCCGGCTGACCGGCGGCAATGGCGACGACGTGCTCTCCGGTGGCGGCGACGATTCGCTGCTCGGCGGGAATGGCGACGACACCTACCTGGTGGACGATCCCGGCGTCGCGATCGCCGACATCACCTTCGATTCCACGCGCGAGAACCTCGTCATCGCCTCGGTGGACTACGCCCTTCCCGCCGGTATCGGCCGCCTCAGCCTCATCGGCGGCGCGCGGATCGGCATCGGCAACGAGCGCGCCAACAACCTCACGGGCAACGCGCTCGACAATTTGCTCGAAGGCCGCGACGGCGACGACCTGCTCGATGGCGGCGCCGGCGCGGATGCGATGCTCGGCGGCCGCGGCTACGACATCTATCTCGTGGACGATCCCGGCGATCTCGTCGCCGATGCGGATGGCCAGGGCGAGGTGCGCGCCAGCGTCTCCTACACGCTGCCCGGCAGCATCACCCGGCTGCAATTGCTGGGCGACACCGGCCTGCGCGGCGCGGGCACGCTCGGCGCCGACAGCCTGCGCGGCGGCGGCGGCGCCGACACGCTGGTCGGCAGCGACGGCAACGACACGCTGCGCGGCGGCGGCGGCGGCGACCTGCTGCTCGGCGGCGACGGCAACGACCTGTTCGTCACCGACAATGGCGCCGACACGATGGATGGCGGCCTCGGCGACGATTCCTACTCGGTCGAGGCGGGCGATGTGATCCTGCGCGATCCCGGCGGCTTCGACGTCATCACCGCGAACGTGTCCCTCCGGCTGCCCGGCGGGATCGAGGTGCTGTTCCTCACCCCCGCATCCCCCCGCATGGACGGCACCGGCAATGGCCTCGACAACCGCATCCAGGGAACCGATGGGATGAACCGTCTCGCCGGCGGCGGCGGCGCGGACAGCCTGGTCGGGCGGAATGGCGAGGACACGCTGCTCGGCGGCGACGGCGCGGATACGCTGGTGGCCGACGCCGGCGACGACCTGGTGGTGGGCGGCGCCGGCGACGATATCCTCGAAGGCGGCCCGGGCTTCGATCGGCTGCGCGGCGATGCCGGGGCGGATGTGTTCCGGCTCGGCGGCGACGGCTTCCGCGACGGCACCCATGATCGCCTGCTCGATTTCGACGCCGCCGAGGGCGACCGCATCGAGATCGAGGCGCTCCGCCTGCCCGGTGCCGCGCCGCCCGCCGGCCCGCTCGATCCGGCGCTGTTCGCGGCCAACCTCTCGGGCCGGCTTGCCATCGCCGGCGCGTCCTTCGTGTACGAGACCGATGCCGGCCGGCTCTGGTACGACGATGACTGGTCGGGCGGGCCGGACCGCGCGCTGGTCGCGATCCTGATCGGCAAGCCGGCGCTCTCGGCGGCGGAGATCGCGCTGTTCTGACCCCGCCTGCCTCGCGCTGCCATCCGGTGCATCGCGCTGCATGGGCCCGGCCCCTTCCCAATCCCGCCCGCGCGCGTAACGTATCTGCTCCGCACCGGAGCGCGCCGCCATGGCCATCATCCTCGGCACCGAGGGCGCCGACACGATCACGCCGGCCTTCGTCTCCGTCCCCTTCCAGCCCCTGCCCGGCGCGGGCGATGACAGCATCATCGGCCTCGGCGGCGATGACAGCGTCGAGGGCGGCGGCGGCGGCGACACGATCCTCGGCGATGCGGGCGCCGACACCCTCCTCGGCGGCGCCGGCTCCGACTGGCTGGCCGGCGGCGCCGATGGCGACCTGCTGCGCGGCGGCGCCGAGGCCGACCTGCTGCTGGGCGACGAGGGCGACGACACGCTGGAAGGCGGCCCGGGCGGCGACGTGCTGGCCGGCGGGCCGGGCGAGGATTTGGCGGACTACGCCAACGCCCCCGGCCCGGTCGCCGCCTTCCTCGACGCCTTCGCCCTCAACACCGGCGAGGCGGCGGGGGACGAGTATCTCGAGATCGAGCATCTCCGCGGCGGCGGCTCCGCCGACACGCTGGTCGGCACCGCCGGCGCCAACCGCCTGATCGGCGGCGGCGGCGCCGACAGCCTCATCGGCCAGGGCGGCGGCGACACGCTGGAGGGCGAGGGGGGCGCCGACACGCTGGTCGCGGCAGCCGGCGCCAGCCTGCTGCTCGGCGGCGCGGAGAATGACCGACTCCTTGGCGGCGGCGATGCCGACACGCTGGAAGGCGGCGCGGGGGCCGACACGCTGGATGGCGGCGGCGGCCTCGACTGGGCGAGCCATGCCGGGGCGGCCGCCGCCGTCACCGTCTCGCTGGTGGATCCGACGGTGAACGATGGCGAGGCGAAGGGCGATGCCTATGTCTCGATCGAGAACCTCGCCGGTGGCGGCTTCAACGACCGGCTGACGGCGAACAACACGGCAAACATCGTCCTCGGCCTCGATGGCGCCGACACGCTGTTCGGCCTCGGCGGCGCCGACACGCTCGATGGCGGGGAAGGCAATGACCGGCTCGATGGCGGCACCGATGCCGACCTGCTGCTGGGCGGCGCCGGCGCCGATACGCTGAACGGCCGCGACGGCGCCGACACGCTCGAGGGCGGCGAGGGCGCCGACACGCTGGAGGGCGAGGGCGGCGCGGACAGCCTGGATGGCGGCGCCGGGCCGGACCTGATCTTCGGCGGCGCCGGCGCCGACACGCTGATCGGCGGCGAGGGCGCCGACACGCTGCGCGGCCAGGGCGATGCCAATGTGCTGATCGGCGGCGCCGGCGACGACCTGCTCTTCGCCTTCGGCCAGGACGCCGACAACGTGCTGCGGCTCGAGACGATCAGCGGCGGCGAGGGCACCGACACGCTCTCCCTGCGGGAGATACCGCTCACCGGCGTGCGGCTCTCGGGCTCGCAGTTCGCCTATTTCGGCGTGCGCGGCTTCGCCGTGGACCTCCAGGCGTCGCAGCTCCTGGTCGAGCTGCAATTCGGCGAGGACAACCCCTTCCGCTTCCCCATCGCCTTTCTGCCCTCCGCCGACAGCCTCCAGCAGGGGATCGAGGTCATCCGGGGCAGCCAGCTCGGTGACTGGCTCGCCGGCGATGACCGGCCGAACCACCTGGTCGGCAACGAGGGCGGCGACACCCTGCTCGGGCGCGGCGGGGCGGATACGCTCGATGGCGGCAGCGGCGCGGATCTCGTCGTCTATGGCAATGCGTCCTCGGAGCTGGTGATCTCGCTCGCCGATCCGGCCGCCAGCACCGGGATCGCGGCCGGCGACCTCCTGATCGGTATCGAGGGCGTGCTCGGCTCCGCCTTCGCCGACACGATGATCGGCGATGCCGGCGCCAATTCGCTGATCGGCGGCCAGGGCAACGACCTGCTGCGCGGCGGCGACGGGCCGGACACGCTGGATGGCGGCGATGGCGCCGACACGCTGGTCGGCGGGCTGGACAGCAACCGCCTGACCGGCGGCGCCGGGGACGACCTGCTGATCTCGGACGGCCGGCGCTCGTCGCCGGACAGCCCGGTCTCGATGCAGGAGGTGCTGGATGGCGGCGCGGGGCGGGACCGGCTTTCGCTGGCCCAGGCCGGCACCGGCATCGTCATCGGGGTGTCGTTCTACCCGTTGGTTGGCCGCGGCGTGGACCTTGCCGCGGGCACGCTCAACTTCGTCGTGCTGGTGCCCGGCGGCACCCTCACCGTCGAGCATGGCAGCTTCGTCCTCTCGGGCGGCCTCTCCACCGTGGAGGAGATCGAGGGCAGCTTCGCGCGCGACACGATCACCGGCGATGCGGGCGACAACTGGCTCTCCGGCCTCGGCGGCGACGACGTCATCGCCGGCGGCGAGGGTGGCGACACGCTGATGGGCGGGGACGGCGCGGATCGGCTCGAAGGCGGCGCGGGCCGCGACCTCGCCTCCTACGCCGATGCCTTCCCCGGGCTGCGCGTCAGCCTCGCCGCGCAGGGCACGAACACCGGCGAGGCCGCGGGCGACACGCTGATCGGGATCGAGGATCTCGAAGGCAGCCAGCACGCCGACTGGCTTTCGGGCGACGCGCTCGCCAATCTGCTGCGCGGGCTCGGCGGCGCGGACACGCTCGATGGCGGCGCGGGCGACACGCTGGAGGGCGGCGCGGGCGACGATCTCTACCGCGTGCTCGAGGCCTCGGCCCGCATCGTCGAGACGGAAGATGGCGGCCTCGACACCATCCACACCGCGCTGCTGCTGCCCGGCCTGCCGGACTTCGTCGAGAACCTGGTGCTGCTCGGCACCCAGCGCTTCGGCATCGGCAATGCGCTCGCCAACCGCATCACCGGCAATGCCGTCTCGAACAACCTCGATGGCGGGGATGGCGCGGACACGCTCGATGGCGGCGGCGGCGACGACATCCTGGCCGGTGGCGCGGGGCGCGACGTGTTCATCGTGGACAGCCGCCTCGACGTGGTGGTGGATGAAGCCGATGCGCCCGGCCATGTCATCGCAAGCCTCGGCTGGCGGCTCGGCGAGAACCTCGCGGACCTGACGTTGACCGGCCTTGGTGGCTTCCAGGGCATCGGCAATGCGCTGGGCAATCTCATGGCCGGCAATGGCGCGAACAACCTGCTCAACGGCCATGGCGGCGCCGACACGCTCGCGGGCGGCGGCGGCCAGGACCAACTGCTCGGCGGCGCCGGCGACGACCTGCTCCGCGGCGAGGCCGGGCGCGATACGCTGACCGGCGGCGAGGGCGCGGACACGCTGGTAGGCGGGGCGGAGAACGACGTGCTCGATGGCGGCGCCGGCAACGACCTGCTGCGCGGCGGCGGGGGCGCGGATGTGCTGCGCGGCGCGGCGGGCGCGGATACGCTCGATGGCGGCGGCGGCAACGACACGCTGACCGGCGGGGCGGGCCTCGATGCCTTCCTCTTCGCGGCCGCGCCGGTGGCGGGCGAGCCGGTTCGGATCACCGATTTCGTCGCCGGCGAAAGGCTGCTGTTCCTGCTCGAGGCCCTCGACCAGGCCAGCACCGGGCTCGTGGCGGGCAGCCTCGTGGCGCAGCCCGGGCGCTTCGTGGCGAACGCCACGGGCATGGCAGCCGATGCCGCGACGCGCTTCATCTACCAGCCCAATGGCGGCCGGCTGTGGTTCGACGCCGATGGCGACGGCGCGGGGGCGGCGGTCCTCGTCGCGACGCTCGCCGGCGCGCCGGCGCTCGGGGCGGGGGATATCGTGCTGATCTGACCTGTCGCGCAGGATTAACTTAACGTAACGTGCCGCATGGCCCGGGGAGCACCGCCGCAAGTTGCTGGCGCGGCTCTCCGCGGCGGCCCTAGTGTCGCTCCCGAGACGGAGCGCAGCGAGCCATGGCCACCCTGATCGGTACGACCGGCGCCGACACCATCACGCCGAGCTTCAACAGCACCGGCGGCGGGCTGGCCACGGCGGGGAACGACAGCATCGTGGGCGATCCGGATTTCGCCAGCCCGGGCAATGACTCGCTCGATGGCGGCGGCGGCAATGACACACTGGACGGGCGGGGCGGCAACGACACGCTGCGCGGCGGCACCGGCAACGACGCGCTGTTCGGCTATGACGGCAACGACGTGCTGATCTCCCTCGGCGGCTTCGACTCGCTGCGCGGCGAAGCCGGCGATGACGGCATCGACCTCAACGGCGCCACCGACATCAGCAACACCCTCATCGACGGCGGCTCCGGTACCGACAGCGTGGACCTGATCCAGGGCACGCTGCAGCTCGGCACCACCCTGCCCTTCCAGTCGATCGAGAATCTCGACAGCTACCTGACGCTGTTCGTCGGCACCGGCAGCAACGATTTCTACGACTTCCGCCCCTTCAACATGTTCTCGCCCGGCTTCAACCTGCCGGTGGAATTGCGCCTGCTCAGCGCCGGCGCCGGCGCCGACACCGTCTATGCGCCGAACACCGACCTGACGATCCTGCAATTCCTCGTCCCGCCCGACCAGTTCTTCAACAAGATCCTGGGCGAGGCGGGCAACGACCTGCTGGTCGGCGGCGCGAGCTTCGACTGGCTGGAAGGCGGCAACGACAACGACACGCTCGATGGCGGCGGCGCGGCCGACACGCTGTTCGGCGGCGCCGGCGCGGACAGCATCGTCGGCGGCGCCGGGAACGACCGCGCCGATGGCGGCGACGCCAACGACACGATCGAGGGGGGCGATGGCGCCGACAGCCTGTTCGGCGGCAGCGGCAACGACCTGCTCACCGGCGGCGAGGGCGCCGACACACTGAATGGCGGCGGCGGCGGCAACGACACCCAACTCGGCGGCAATGGCGACGACTACATCTTCGCCGTCTTCGGCGGCGACAGCATTGACGGCGGCGCCGGCAACGACACGCTCGACACCACCTCCTTCAACGGCGATTACGCAGTCAACCTGGTCACCGGCCTGTCCAATTTCGGCGGCGAGATCTTCCTCAACATGGAAGCGATCATCGCCGGCGACGGCAACGACACGCTGATCGGCAACGGCGCGGCGAACCTGATCAACGGCGGCCTCGGCAGCGACACCATCGTCGGCGGCGCCGGCGCCGATACGCTGATCGGCGGCGGCGGCAACGACACGCTGGACGGCGGCACGGAGAACGACCGCCTCTCGGGCGGCATCGGGCTCGATTGGCTGCGCGGCGGCGACGGCGCGGATTCGCTCGATGGCGGCGACGACGCCGACACGCTGGAAGGCGGCAACGGCGCCGACACGCTGCTCGGCGGCCAGGGCGCGGACAGCCTGCTCGGCGGCGCCGATGGCGACCGGCTGGAGGGCGGGACCGAGGCCGACACGCTCGATGGCGGCACCGAGGCCGATACGCTCATCGGCGGCCAGGGCGCCGACCGGCTGATCGGTGGCTTGGGCAATGACCGGCTCGACGGCGGCACCGAGGCGGATACGCTCGAAGGCGGCGACGGCGCCGACAGCCTGTTCGGCGGCGGCGGTGGCGACAGCCTGATGGGCGGCGACGGCGCCGACACGATCAACGCCGCCGGCGGCGGCTACACCGCCATGGGCGGGGACGGCGACGACTTCGTCTTCGCGGTGAATGGCAGCGACAGCGCCGATGGCGGCGCCGGCAACGACACGCTCGACACCGGCACGACCTTCAACGGCAACTACCTGGTCAACCTCGCGACCGGCGGCACGAACTTCCTGGGCGAGTCCTTCCTCAACTTCGAGGCGCTGTTCTCCGGCACCGGCAACGACACGCTGCTCGGCAATGCCGCGGCCAACCTGATCCGCGGCAATGCCGGCGGCGACAGCATCCGCGGCGAGGCCGGGGCGGACACGCTGCTCGGCGAGGCGGGCGCCGACACGCTCGATGGCGGCAGCGAGAACGACAGCCTCGATGGCGGCGACGCGGACGATTTCCTGTTCGGCGGCGCGGGCAGCGACATCTTGCGCGGCGGCGACGGCAACGACTACCTCAACCCGGGCAGCAACGGCGCCAACACGCTGATCGGCGGCCTCGGCAATGACGGCTTCGACCTGAACGCCATCACCGACATGACGGGCATGACGATCGATGGCGGCGACGGCATCGACAACATCGATTTCTTCGAAGGCGGCGTGCAGCTCGGCACCACCCTGCCCTTCGTCAATGTCGAGATGCTGGACACCTACTTCACCTTCTTCCTCGGCACGGCCGGCAACGACAGCTACGACTTCACCGGCCTCACCTTCTTCCTGCCCGGCTTCGGCCTGCCCGGCTACCTCATCCTCTATGCGGACGCGGGCGCCGACACGGTCACGACGAGTGGCGTGACGGTCGGCGAGAACTACCACCTCGTGCTGGGCGAGACCGGGAACGACGTGCTCATCGGCGCCGCGCAGGCCGACTATCTCGACGGCGGCAGCGACAACGACAGCCTGCTCGGCCACGGCGGCAACGACACGCTGGTGGGCGGTGACGGCAACGACACGCTGAACGGCGGCGACGGCTTCGACCAGCTGCTCGGCGGCAATGGCGACGACCTGTTCATCGCCACCACCAACGACACGATGTTCGGCGGGGCAGGCTCGGACTTCTTCGACCTCACCGGCCTCAACGACCTCAGCGCGGTGGTCGTCAACGGCGGGACGGAGCTGGACTTCGCCGACATCGCGACCGGCCTCGTCCAGCTCGGCCTCGTCCTGCCCTTCCTCGGCGTGGAGGAGCTGGAGACGGGCGGCACCACGCTGATCGGGACGGCCGGCGCCGACAGCTACGATTTCCGCGGCATCAACACCCGCCAGGGCGGCGTGCCGACCGGCCTCGTGCTGCAGGCCGGCGGCGGCGCCGACACGGTGTTCGCCAACGACATCGCCGGCGCCCGCATCCAGGGCCAGGCCGGCAATGACCGCCTGCTCGGCGGCGCCTCCGCCGATACGCTGGACGGCGGCGACGATGCCGACACGCTGGAAGGCGGCGACGGCAACGACGTGCTGAACGGGGGCGCGGGCGCGGACAGCCTGGTGGGCGGCGCCGGCAACGACGCCTATTTCCTCGACGATGCCGGCGACGCGGTGCTCGAACTGGCCGGTGGCGGGCGGGACACGATCTACGCCTCCTTCTCCATCATCGCGCTGGCGGCCGAGGTGGAAACGCTGGTCCTGCTCGGCAGCAACAATCTCGCCGGCTTCGGCAACGGGCTCGACAACCTGATCTGGGGCAATGACGGCAATTCCAGCCTGCGCGGCGAGGGCGGCAACGACACGCTGACGAGCTTCAACGGCGCCGACACAATGAATGGCGGCGCCGGGGACGACGTCTATTTCATCGGCACCGGCGACGTGGTGAGCGAGGCCGGCGGCAGCGGCGCCGACACGGTCTTTTCCACCGCCGATTTCACGCTCGGCGCCGGGCTCGAGGACCTCGTCCTCTACGGCAGCGGCACCGTCGGCACCGGCAACGGCCTCAACAACCGCATCACCGCCACCCCCTCCCTCGCCAGCACGCTGAACGGCGCCAACGGCGCCGACACGCTGATCGGCGGCAGCGGCGACGACAGCCTGATCGGCGGCGGCGGCGCCGACAGCATGGCCGGTGGCGCGGGCAACGACACCTACAGCGTGGACGATCCGGGCGACCAGGTGATCGAGCTCGGCGGCGGCGGCGTGGACGAGGTGCGGAGTTCCATCACCTTCACCCTCGGCGCCTTCGTCGAGAACCTGAGCCTGCTCGGCGCGGCGACGATCAACGGCACCGGCAACACGCTCGACAACCTGATCACCGGCAATGCGCAGGCCAACCGGCTGCTCGGCCTGGATGGTGCCGACACGCTGGATGGCGGGCTCGGCGCCGACACGATGGAGGGCGGCGCGGGCAACGATGTCTATGTCGTGCGCGATACCACCGATGTGGTGACCGAGGGCGCCGGCGGCGGGACGGACCTCATCCAGTCCTTCGTCAACTTCACGCTCGGCGCGAACCAGGAGCATCTGACGCTGCTCGGCAATGTCGCGACCACCGGCACGGGCAACGGGCTCGCCAACATCATCATCGGCAATGCGCTGGCGAACGCGCTCGCCGGCGGCGGCGCGGCCGATACGCTGATCGGGCAGAACGGCAACGACACGCTGAACGGCGGCGCCGGCGATGACAGCATGGCGGGCGGGCTGGGGTCCGACCGCTACACGGTGGACAGCCTCGGCGACGTGATCGTCGAACTGGCGGGCGAGGGCAACGACACCATCGCCACGCCCTTCAGCACCACGCTCGGCGCCAATCTGGAAGGCCTGATCCTGACCGGCGTCGGCGATCTCGTCGGCACCGGCAACGAGCTGGTGAACCGCATCACCGGCAATGTCGGGAACAACCTGCTCTCCGGGCTCCTCGGCAACGACGTGCTGCTCGGCGGCGACGGCGCGGATACGCTGATCGGCGGCCCCGGCTCCGACAACCTCACCGGCGGCACCGGGGCGGACTGGTTCCTGTTCAACGCCACCAACGAGGGCACCGACCGCATCACCGATTTCGCGGTGGGCGTGGACGAGATCGTGGTGCGCCAGGCGGCCTTCGGCGGGCTCGCGCTGGGCAACATCACGGCGGCGAATTTCGTGGCGCATGGGTCGAACGCCACGACCGCGGCCGCCGGCACGGCGCAATTCATCTACAACACGAGCGCGGGGCTGCTGCGCTTCGACCCGGATGGCGCGGGCGGGCTCGCCTCGGTCGCGATCGCGGCGCTCACCGGCACGCCGGCGATCGGGGTGAACGATATCCTGGTGATCGCCTGAGGGCAGGCGCCGGGCTACCTGCGGTAGCTCGGCGCCGGCTCGCCCGCGATCACCACGTTCACCACCGCCGGCCGGCCGCTGGCCAGCGCGCGGGCCAGCGCGGGCGCCAGCTGCTCGCCGCTCTCGACGAACTCGCCATGCCCGCCGAGCGCGGCGGCGACCAGGTCGTAGCGCGTGCCGGGCGCCAGCTCGCAGCCATGCGCGCGGTTGGCGCCGTAGTCGCGGATCTGGATCTGGTGCTCGGCGTTCCAGCGGCTGTCATTGCCGACCACCGCGACGAAGGGCAGGCCGTGCCGCGCGGCGGTGTCGAGCTCCGCCATGTGGAAGCCGAAGGAGCCATCGCCCATCAGCGCGAGCGTCGGCTTCGCCACCGCGGCGCGGGCGCCGATCGCGAAGGGGATGGAGGCGCCGATCGCGCCGGCGACGCCATTGGTGACGTGCCGCGCGCCGCGGATCATCGCCTGGCCCCATTGCCCGACCTCGCCGCCATCGCAGACGAAGGTGGCGTCCTGGCCCGCCAGCGCGGCGTGGACGGCGTGGCAGAGGGTTGCCGGATGGATCGGCCCGCCACGGCCGGCGAAGGCCGCCCAGGACGGCGGGCGCCAGGCGAGCGTCTCGCGCACCCGCGCCGCCCAGGCGGCCTGCCCCGGCGCGGGGCGGATGCTCTGCGCCAGCGCGGCCACCGCGGCCATGGGCGCCGCGACCGCGCCGAACAGCAGCCGCTCGCCCAGCAGCCGCTGCGCGCGGCCGATCAGCGCCGCCTCGGGGTCCAGCACCAGGAAGCGCGCCGAGGCCGCCGGCCGGCCGAAGCGCAGCGTGAAGTCGAGCGGCTTGCCGAGCAGCACCACCAGGTCCGCTTCCGGCAGCAGTTCCGTCAGCGGCCCGAGCGTCGGGTCCGCGAGGCCCCGCGGCGAGTTCATCGCGATCGCCGGCAGGCCGGTGGCCGCTTCCAGCGCCGCCAGCGCGGCCATGCCGGCGGGCGTGACGAGGCCGGGCGGCGCGATCAGCAGCGGCCGCACCGCGGCCGCGATCGCCTCCGCCACCAGCCGCGCCGTGGCCGCGGCCAGCGGCATCGGCGGCACCGCCGGCGCGGCCACCGCGATCTCCCCGATCTCCGCCTCCAGCAGGTCGGTGGGCAGGCTGAGATGCACCGGTCCGGGCCGCCCGCCGAGCGCCGTCGCGATCGCGCGCGCGATGTCGGCGCCGAGCTCCTCGGTCCGCGCCGCCGTCCAGGCCGCCTTGGCGACGGGTGCGGCCATCGCCGCCTGCGGCAGTTCCTGGAAGGCGCCGTTGCCGAGCTCGCCCAGCGGCGCGTGGCCCGAGAGCAGCAGCACCGGCACCTCGCCGGCCAGCGCGGTGGGCAGCGCGGCGACCGCGTTGGAATGGCCCTGCCCACCCGTCACCAGCGCGACGCCGACTTCGCCGGTCAGGCGCGCATAGGCATCCGCCATGTGCACCGCGGCCGCCTCGTGCCGCGTGTGGACGATCTCGATCCCGCTGCCGAGCAGCGCGTCGAACACCTCCATGATGTGGTTGCCCGAGAGGGTGAAGATGCGCCGCACGCCCGCCGCGCGCAGCGCCTTCACCACCAGATCCGCCCCGCGCCGCTTCGCCATGACCGCCCTTCTCCGTGCCGCGCGGAGACTGCCCGAGCGCGGCGCGCCCCGGAAGCCTTGTGCCCGCCGCGCGGGGCGCTAGGTTGCCCGGATGGAGGAGACCCTCACCGTCCGCGTCTGGCGCGGCGCCGAGGACGGCGCGCTCGAGGCCTTCCGCGTGCCGGCGCGCGACAACCAGACGGTGCTGGACGTCGTCACGCACATCCAGCGCGAGCTGGACCCGACGCTCGCCTACCGCTTCGCCTGCCGCGTCGGGATGTGCGGCAGTTGCGCGATGGTGGTGAACGGCCGCGCGCGCTGGACCTGCCGGACGCATGTGCGGAAGGTCACGCAGGACGGCGCGCTGGAGTTGCGGCCGCTGGCGAATCTTCCGCCGATCCGCGACCTCGCGACCGACATGGCGCCCTTCTTCGCGAAATGGTCCCGCGCGATGGGCCGCTTCCAGCCGAAGGACATGGAAGGCGGCGCGGTGCCCGAGGACTTCGCCGTGGTGCCGCCCGCCTCCGCGAAGCGCCAGGCCGCCGATGCGGGGATCGAGTGCATCGGCTGCGGCGTCTGCCATGCGAGCTGCGACATCGTGGGGTGGAACCCCGACTATCTCGGCCCCGCCGCGCTCAACCGCGCCTGGACGCTGGTGAACGACGTGCGCGACGGCGCGCGAGACGACAGGCTCGCCGCCGTCGCGGGCGATGCCGGCTGCCATGCCTGCCACTCCACCCAGGGCTGCACGGAGCGTTGCCCGAAGGGGCTCGATCCCTCGGGGGCCATCGCCGGGCTCAAGCGTACCCTGTTCTGGCGCGCCTTCGGGTTCGATCGGTGAGCGCGCGGGCGGGGACGCATCTCTGGATCGTGCAGCGCGCGACGGCGATGATCCTGGCGGTGGCGGTGCTCGTGCATCTCATCACCATCATCCTCGCCGTCCGCGGCGGGCTGAGTGCCGCCGAGATCCTCGGCCGCACCCGCGGCAACGCGGCCTGGCTCGGCTTCTACGCGGTGTTCTCGCTGGCGGCCGGGCTGCATGGCGCGATCGGGCTGCGCGGCATCGCGGCCGAATGGCTGGGGCTGCGCGGGCGCGGCTTCGACCTGGCCTGGCTCGCGCTCGGCCTGCTGACGGCGGCCTTCGGGATGCATGCCGCCTGGGGCCTCTACGCGGCGTGAGGGACCGCGCGCATCCGGCCTGGATCGCCTTCCTTGTGCACCGGGTCAGCGGGCTGCTGCTCGCGCTGTTCCTGCCGCTGCATTTCTGGGCGCTGTCGCGCGCGATCGAGGGCGAGGCCGCGCTGGAGGGGTTCCTCCGCTGGGCCGACACCCCGCTGGTCAAGGCGGCCGAGACCGGGCTCGTCGTGCTGTTGGCGGCGCATCTCGCCGGCGGGCTCCGCGTGCTGGCGCTGGAGTTCCTCGGCTGGCGGGCGGCGCAGAAATCGCTCGCCGCCGCCTCGGCCGGCGTCGCGCTCGCCATCGGCCTGCTGTTCCTGCTGAATGTGGGCTGAGGCGGCCATCCTGTCGGCGAGCGTCCTGCTCGCCGCCTTCTGCGCGACCGTGGCCGGCTTCGCCTTCGTGCTCGTCGCCGCCGGCATCCTGCTGCATTTCCTGCCCCCCACGACGACCGGGCCGGTGCTCGTGCTCGGCAGCCTGCTGGTGCAGGGGCTCGCGGTGCGGCCGCTCTGGCAGGAGATCGAGTGGCCGCGCATGCGCTGGCTGGTGGGCTGGGCGACGCTCGGCGTCCCGGGCGGGCTCGCGGTGCTGGCCTTCGGGCCGGCGCGGGCGATCGTCACCTTCGTCGGCCTGCTGCTCGTGGTGTATGGCGGCTACATGCTGGCCCGGCTTGCGCTCCGCATGCCGCCGCCGCGGGTCGCGGCGGGGCGCGCACAGGATGCGGGTGTGGGCTTCGCGGCGGGGATCCTCGGCGGCATCGGCGGCTATGTCGGCGCGCTGCCGGCGATGTGGGCCGATATCCAGGGCCTGCCGCCGCGCCAGGCGCGCGCGCTGATGCAGCCCTTCATCGCCTTCATGCAGGCGATCACGACGGTCGGCCTCGCCTTCACGGGCTTCTTCACGCCCGAGGCCCTGTGGCTGACGGCGAGCGCGGTTCCTGCCATGCTGGCGGGAAGCTGGCTCGGCGTGCGGGCCCAGCGCGTTCTGCCGGCGCAGGGCTTCCGGATCGTGCTGCTGGTGCTGCTGCTGTTGTCGGGGCTTTCGCTGGTGATCTGAGGGAGACGGCCATGACATTGATGAGCCGGGCTGCTGTCGCGCCGCGGGGCGCGCGGGGTGAGGGCGAACCGCTCCGCATCGCGCCGGAGGCGATCGAGGAGGCGGCGAAGCTCCTCTACATCCGCGCGCTCAAGGTGCTGCCGGACGACATCAAGCAGGGCTTCACCCGTCTCGATGCCAGCGAGACGGACGGCACGGCGAAGGCGATCCTGGCGACCATGATCGAGAACATCGGGGTCGCGGAACGGACGGACAACCTGCTCTGCCAGGACACCGGCATCCCGATCTTCCGCGTGCTGATCGGCCGCCATGTGGAGCTCGATGGCTGGGCGCTGAAGCAGGCGATAAGGCGGGGCACCGAGCGCGCGACGCGCGAGCATCCGTTGCGGAGTTCCGTGGTCCACCCCATCACGCGCCGGAACGAGCAGACGAGCTGCGGCGCGCATGTGCCGGTGATCGACCTCGACTTCACCGAGGAGGAACGCAGCCTGCGGATCGAGATGATCCCCAAGGGCTCGGGCAGCGAGAACGGGTCCTTCCTGAAGATGCTGATCCCCGCCGACGGCATGGCCGGCGTGAAGCGTTTCGTGGTGGATGCGGCGATGCAGGCCGGTGGCAAGGTCTGCCCGCCGACGATCATCGGGGTGGGCGTCGGCGGCACCTCCGATCTCTGCATGCACCTGGCGAAGCTGGCGGCGACGCGCCCGCTCGGCTCGGTCTGCGCGGATGCGGAAGGGGCGAAGCTGGAGGCCGCGCTGACCGAGGCGGTGAACAGCCTTGGCATCGGGCCGCAGGGCCTCGGCGGCGACAGCACCGCCTTCGCCGTGCATGTGGAGGTGGCGGCGACCCACATCACGATGAATCCCGTCGCGGTGAACATCCAGTGCCACAGCGCCCGCCGCGCCTCCGCCACCTTCACGCCCGATGGCGTGGCGATCGGGTTCTGAGGCGATGGCCCATCACACGCTGCACATGCCCTGCACCGAGCAGCAGGTGCGCGCCTTGCGCATCGGCGATCACGTGACACTGCAGGACACGCTGTTCGGCATCCGCGATGCCACGCAGATCCACATGTTCGACCATGGCCGCCGCACGCGGATGGACCTGCGCGGCGCCGCCGTGATCCACACCGCGCCCAACGTACGGAAGGTGGAAAAGCGCGGCACCAATGACAGCGGCTACGAGGCGGTCTGCATCGGCACCACCACCTCCGACCGGATGGAGCGCTTCACCCGCCCGCTGATGGAACGCGAGGGCGTGCGCATCATCATCGGCAAGGGCGGCCTGCGCGAGGAGAGCCTCAGCGCCTTCCAGGCGCTCGGCGGCGTCTATCTCGCGATCATCGGCGGCACGGCGGCGCTGGAGACGACCTGGATCGAGGCGATCGAGGATGTGGACCTCGACGACCTGCATCCCGAATCCCTGTGGAAGTTCCGCATCCGCGATTTCGGCCCGCTGTTGGTTGCGATGGACAGCCACGGCGGGAGCCTCTACGCCGAGGTGCAGCAGAAGGTGCAGGACCGCCGCGCCGCGGCGCTGGCGAAACTGGGGGCGGCGTGAATCCGGCCTTCAAATGCCACGCCAAGGCCCCTATCTTCCCGGGGTCGCGGAGGCTTGCATGTCGATCGAAGTGAAGCTGGAAGGGACCGCCGAGGCGAAGCTTCGGCAATTGGCCGAAGATCTCAAGGTGCCGGTCGGTGAGGCGCTGACGCGCGCGCTATCGAATGGCATGTTCGTACTGGCGGAGACCTCCGCAGGCCGCAATCTCATCGTCGAGGACACGAAGCAGGGCGCGCAATGGCGCGTGAAGCCGTCCTGAGCCTGCCCGGCCGTGAGTGTCACGCCATCGCAGCCGGAGCCGATCGCAGCGGCGGATACCGTGGTGGTCTCGGAGTATCGGAACCCCACGCATCTGCCGCCAACCTTCCAGGATCGTGTCCGCTTTCAGATCGCGGTCGGTATGCTGATCGGGGTCGCGGCCGTGGCGGTACTCTTGATCGTCGGAGTTGCCGCGGGACTGATGACCTCGGGGGACGCCAAGGAACTCGCGCTCTCCGTCGTCGCCCTGTTCGGCATCGTCGCCCCCATCATCGGCTTCTACTTCGCCGCGAAGGAACGAGGCTGAGATGTTCGTCATCGCCATCGTCGCCGCAGCCGTGCTGGTCGCCGTGACGCTGCTCAACGCCCCGCCCGCCAACCCGCAGCCATTGCCGCCCGCGACCCAGACCACGCAGGATTGCGGCTGCGGCGTGCCGGAAAGCCCGCGCGGGCCGCGGTGACTTCTATGTGCCCGCGCCGGGAATGACGATTCGGGTCGCCTCGAAAGGCACAGACGGGCGAGCCCCTCCTTGCGCCAGGGCGACACGCGTAGTTCGCTTGATGAAAATGCGACTCTGGACGTCGAGCCAAAGCGTGTCCGTTGCATCATAGAAGGGATTATGGTTGCGCGACTCAAGCACGAACACTTCGCGGGGACCGCCTGCAATGTTCACCGTTTCGCGGCCAACTACCCTCCACTCAATCCGGGTAGTAAAAGATTGACCGCCCTGTCCTCTCGTTGCCGTGAACTCGGTCGTGCGGCCAGCCTCCAAAGGCCACAGCCGCGATAGTGCCGCCCGATCACTCGCTTCGCTTGGCAAGGGCAGCGGATACCATGTCATCAGCAATCTCTGGTCTTCGCCAGTCGGCGTAGTTACGAGACAAACGAACGGATCTGAGGGATCAGGGCCGCGGTGACGCCATGGCGAGTCGCCGAAGCTGACTTGCGTACCAACTGGGGGACAACTGAACCCAGTTGGCGCTACGCCCGCGGCCGCGACGGGTCTGTCACCACCCCCCCCCCGCCAGTCGTCTGGCACGCGGACAGGAAAGCCGCGGCTCCAAGAGCCGCGAGCGCGATCTGCCTTCTGGCGTGTCCCATTGTGCTGCCCGTCTCTACACTGAATCGTGAGTGTATTTGTTGCGGTGTTTGCCCACAAGTGTTTTCTTGGAGCGGGGCGATTGCCGTCAAGGACGGCGGTTCTGGCACGCGGTTCCAATTCAGAGACATCCTCGCAATGACGATCCCCACACGGGTTGCCACCGACATCCTCGTCCTCGGCTCGGGCGGCGCCGGGCTGCTCGGGGCGCTGCATGCGAAGTCCGCCGCGCCGCATCTCCGCGTCACCGTCGCGGTCAAGGGCCTGCTCGGGAAATCCGGCTGCACGCGCATGGTGCAGGGCGGCTACAACGTCGCGCTGGCCGCCAGCGATTCCGCCGAGCGGCACTTCATGGACACCATCCAGGGCGGCGGCTGGCTCAATGACCAGGACCTCGCCTGGACGCTCGTGACGGTCGCGCAAGCCCGCATCCGCGAGCTCGAGAACCGCTGGGGCTGCTTCTTCGACCGCAACCCGGACGGCACCATCCACCAGAAGGCCTTCGCCGGGCAGACCTTCGACCGCACCGTCCACAAGGGCGACCTGACGGGCATCGAGATCATCAACCGCCTCGCCGAGCAATGCTGGGCGCATGACATCGCCCGGCTGGAGGAACACCGCGCCATCGCGCTGCTCCCCACCGCCGACCAGGCGCGGCTGGCCGGCGTGCTGCTGCTCGACATCCGCAGCGGCGAGCTTCTGCTGGTGCAGGCCAGGTCGGTGCTGCTCGCCACCGGCGGCGGGCCGACGATGTACGTCTATCACACGCCCTCCGGCGACAAGTCCTGCGACGGCATGGCGATGGCACTGCGGGCGGGGCTCGCGCTGCGCGACATGGAGATGGTGCAGTTCCATCCCACCGGCGTCCTCGCCGGACCCGGCACGCGCATGACCGGCACCATCATCGAGGAAGGGCTGCGCGGCGCCGGCGGCCATCTGCTGAACGGCGAAGGCCGCCGCTTCATGCAGGACTATGACCCCCGGGGGGAGCGCGCCACGCGCGACATCGTCAGCCGCGCGATGTACCGCGAGATGCTGGCCGGCCGCACCAACGCCCATGGCGGCCTTTTCCTTGCGATGGGCCATCTCGGCCCCGAGAATGTCCGCCGCCAGTTCAAGGGCATGGTCGAGCGCTGCGCCGACATGGGCTTCGACCTCGCCGGCGGCCAGGTGCCGGTGGTGCCGACCGCGCACTACATGATGGGCGGCGTGGTCTTCCGGCCCGATGGCTCCACCGCCCTGCCCGGCCTGTTCGCGGCCGGGGAGGATACGGGCGGCGTGCATGGCGCCAATCGCCTCGGCGGCAATGGCGTCGCCAATTCCACCGTCTTCGGCGGCATCGCCGGCGATGCGATGGCGCGCTTCGTCGCGAAGGACGGCGCGATCGAGGAGCCCGATCCCGCCGCGCTCGAAGCCGCGCTCGGCCTGCTGCACGCGCCCTTCCGCCGCCCGCCCGCCTCGCTGACGCCGATCCGCGACGCGCTCCATCGCCTCATGTGGGACAAGGCCGGCATCCTGCGCGACGCGCCGGGCCTCGCCCAGGCCGAGGCGAGCCTCGCCGCCCTCGCGGCCGAGCTGCGCGAGGTCGGCGTGCCGACCGGGCGCGGCTTCAACATGGCCTGGCAGGAATGGCTCAACCTCGACAGCCTGATCCTGGCGAGCCAGGCGATCGTCACCGCCGCCGCCGCGCGCGAGGAATCCCGCGGCGCGCATTGGCGCGAGGATTTTCCGCACACGGCCCCCGAGGCCGCGGGCCTCGCCAGCACCATCGTCACGCTGCGCGGCGATCGGCTCGCGCTCGGCTGGCAGCCCGTCCGGTTCGGCCGCGTCCGGCCGGGGGAAAGCCTGCTCGCCGCGGAATAGCGCCTTGACCGGGGGTGGGAACCCTCACATCCTGCCGGTTCCAGGGGCTCCCGCGATCGCCCCGTGAGGCTCCGGCCCAAGCATCGCGTCCAACCGATCCGCATGGATGGACGCACATGCCCTTCTCGATCTCGCCCCAGCAGCTTGCCCGCCGCGTCGGCCTGCCCGATGCGCCCCTGCTCCTCGATGTCCGCACGCCCGAGGACGCCGAGGCCGATCCCCGCCTGCTGCCCGCCGCGATCCGCCGCGACCATCGCGAGGTCGCCGCCTGGGCGCCTTCCCTGCTCGGTCGCGACGTGGTCGTGCTCTGCCAGAAGGGGCTGAAGCTCAGCGAAGGCGTCGCCGCCTGGCTCCGCCATGAAGGGGCGCGGGCCGAAACGCTGGAGGGCGGCTTCCTCGCCTGGGCGGAGGCCGGGCTGCCGCTCCTCGCCGCGCGCCACATCCCCGCCCGCGACGCGCAGGGCCGCACGCTCTGGGTCACGCGGCAGCGGCCGAAGGTTGACCGGATCGCCTGCCCCTGGCTGATCCGCCGCTTCGTGGACCGGGACGCCGTGTTCCTGTTCGTCGCGCCGAGCCAGGTCGCCGCCGTCGCGGAACGGTTCGGCGCCACGCCCTTCGACGTGGACGACGTGTTCTGGAGCCATCGCGGCGAGACCTGCACCTTCGACACGATGCTGGCGGAGTTCGGCCTCGCGACGCCGGCGCTCGAACGCCTCGCCACCATCGTGCGCGGCGCCGACACCGCGCGCCTCGACCTCGCGCCGCAATGCGCGGGCTTCCTCGCCGCCTCGCTCGGCCTGTCGCGGCTGCACCGCGACGATCTCGCGCAGCTCGAGGCCGGCATGGCGCTCTACGACGCCTTCCATCTCTGGTGCCGCGACGCGACCGAGGAGACGCACAACTGGCCGGGCAAGAGCTAATGGACGACCGGACCCCTGGGGCGCGGTTGCCCGAGTTCCGCGAAGCGCTCGGCGTCTGGGCGCGGATCGGCCTGCTTTCCTTCGGCGGGCCGGCGGCGCAGATCGCGCTGATGCATCGCGAGGTGGTGGAGGAACGCCACTGGGTCAGCGATGCGCGGTTCCTGCACGCGCTCAATTTCTGCATGCTGCTGCCGGGGCCGGAGGCGCAGCAGCTCGCCACCTATCTCGGCTGGCTGATGCATGGCGTGAAGGGCGGCCTTGCCGCCGGGCTGCTCTTCATCCTGCCGGGCGTCGTGGTGATGATGGCGCTCTCGCTCATCTATGCGACGCTCGGCGAGGTGCCGGTCGTCGCCGCGCTGTTCTTCGGGCTGAAGGCCGCGGTGCTCGTGCTGGTGATCGAGGCGCTGATCAAGGTCGGGCGGCGCGCGCTGCATGGCCTCGCCGCCTGGCTGCTGGCGCTGGCCGCCTTCCTCGCCCTCTTCGCCTTCGCGGTGCCCTTTCCGGTGGTGGTGCTGGCGGCGCTGGCGGTGGGCTACGCGCTGCCGGGCGCCTTCGCGGCGGCGGGGCACGGGAAGGCGCGGCCCGGGCCGCCGGCGCTGCTCGATGCGGTGATGGCGGCCGATCCCGGCCGCATCGCGCGCATGGGCCCGACGGCGCGCCGCGCGGGGCTCGCGGCGCTCGTGCTCTGGCTCTGGCCGGTGGCGCTGCTGATGGGTGCGGGCACCTTCGGGGACATCGCCTGGTTCTTCTCCAAGATGGCGGTCGTCACCTTCGGCGGCGCCTATGCCGTGCTCGCCTATGTCGCGCAGGAAGCGGTGGAGCAGTATCGCTGGCTCGCGGCCGGCGAGATGCTGGCCGGCCTCGGCCTGGCGGAGACGACGCCGGGCCCGCTGATCCTGGTGCTGCAGTTCGTCGGATTCCTGGCGGGCTTCCGCGATGGCGGCGTGCTTGCCGGGTTCGCCGGCGCGCTGCTGGCGGTCTGGGTCACCTTCGCGCCCTGCTTCGCCTGGATCTTCCTCGGCGCCCCCTTCGTCGAGCGGCTGCACGAGGCGCGCCGCCTGAAGGGCGCGCTGGCCGGGGTGACGGCGGCGGTGGTCGGCGTGATCGCGAACCTGGCACTCTGGTTCGGGCTCCGGGTGGCCTTCGCCCGGGTCGAGACGGTGTCGGTCGGCCCGCTCTCGCTCGGCGTGCCCGATCCGCTGAGCTTCGTCCCCGATGCGATGGCGCTGACCGCGCTCGCCGCGGTCTGCCTCTTCGTGCTCAAGCTCGGCCTCGTCCGCACGCTGGCCGTCACCGCCGGCGCGGGCTTTGCCGGACGGACGCTGCTCGGCGTGTGATGCCCCATGCCGAATCCCGCGGATCGTGCCCGATCCGCCCTCAGGCGCCGGCGCGCGCCTCCGCGCGCTTCCGCCGCAGGTCCCGCCGCACCGAAAGCCCGAGCGAGACGACCATCAGCGCCAGGATCGCCAGCGCCACAGGATACTCCAGCAGATGCGCCGCATCGCCGCCGGCCAATTGCCACGCGCGCAGCATCTCCGTCTCGATCAGCCGCCCGAGCAGCAGCCCGACCACCACCGCCGCCACCGGGAAGCCGTAGCGCGAGAGCAGCCAGCCCAGCACCGCGGCGAAGAACAGCGTGATCGGCCCTGCGATCGAGCCCTCGATCGCGAAGGCCCCCATGGTCGAGATCACGAGCACGCAGGGGATGAGGTAGCGCAGCGGCAGCCGCACGATCGTGCTCGCCGCGTAGACGAAGGCCGTGCCGACCACGACGAGGATCGCCGCCTGCGCGAAGTTCGAGAGGATGATGGCGTAGACCAGGTCCCGGCTCTGATCCATGAAGCGCGGCCCGCCGATCACGTTGTGCATGGCGAAGGCCGCGAGCAGGATCGCGGTCGCGCCGCCGCCCGGGATGCCGAGCGCGAACATCGTCGCCATCGAGCCGCCCTCGCTCGAGCTGTTGGCCGATTCCGCGGCGATCACGCCGCGCACGTCGCCCTTGCCGAAGGACTGCGGATCGGCCGCGCTGCGCCGCGTCTCGCCATAGGAGATCAGGTTGGCGATGGAGGCGCCGATGCCCGGCACCGCGCCGACGAAGACGCCGATGCCCGCGCCGCGCAGCACCGTCACCGGATTGCGCAGCACCATCCCCGCCCCGGCCAGGATGCGCCTGAGGCTGATCCGCCGCTCCGCCTCCGCCTCCACGATGAACTTCGCGTTGACCAGCGCGAAGAGCTGGCTCGCCGCCAGCAGACCGACCATGGCCGGGATGGTCGGGATGCCGTCGAGCAGCCAGGGGATGCCCATGTCGCCGCGCATGTAGCCGGCGGTGTTCATCCCCACCATGCCGAACAGCAGCCCGAGCCCGGCGGCGAAAAGCCCCTTCGCCACGGTCGAGCCGCCGATCGAGCCGAGCAGCACCATCCCCCAGATGCCGATCGCCGCCATCTCGTAGGGCCCGATCCGCAGCACGATCTCGGCCAGCGGCTGCACCAGCAGCAGCAGGATCACGTAGGAGATCAGCACCCCGATGCAGCTCGCGACCAGGGCCGCGCCGAGCGCCTCGTTGTGCCGCCCGGCGCGCGCCATCGGATAGCCGTCGAAGGTGGTCGCGACCGCCGAGGAGGTGCCGGGGATGTTGATCAGCACCGCCGGCACCGAGCCGCCGAACCCCGCCCCGGTATAGACGGAGGTGAGGAAGATGATCGCCGGCAGGAACTCCATGTAGAGCGTGGCCGGCAGCACCAGCGCCATCGCCATCGAGACGGAGATGCCCGGCAGCGCGCCGAAGACGAGCCCGATCAGCAGGCCGGGGATCACCCAGATCCAGGCCTCCGGCGAGCCGGCCAGCAGGGCCACGGCCGAACCCAGCGCAGGAAGGTCGATCATCTCAAAGCAGCGTCGTCGGGAAGGGATAGGGCACGAGCGCGCGGAACCCGTGCACCACCGCCAGCGTGAACAGCGGCGGGAACAGCAGCAGCGCGAGCGGATGCCGCTCCCCCCCGATCACCAGTCCGGCCAGGACGAAGCCGCAGATCGCAAGGTCGTAGCCCGCCGCCTCCAGCCCCCAGATGAACAGGCCGAAGGCCGCCACCATGGCCAGCACGCGCAGCGTCTCGGCCGGCGTCTCCCGCACCGCGGCGGGATCGGCCCGCCGCAGCAGGCACCCCGCCGCGAGCAGCACCCAGAGGGCCAGCACGACCCAGGCCGTGGGCTGGAGCAGCAGCAGGTTCTGCTGGCCGAGCGAGACGCCGCGCGCCTCGATCAGGAAGGCGAGCACCCCGGCGGCGATCGCCGTGATGACCGCCAGCTCCCCCCAGGCGGGTGCGCGGCGCCGTTCCTGCCCCGTCGCCTCCACCGGCTCAGGCCGCGCGCAGCAGCTCGGCGTAGCGCTCCATCAGCCCCGCCGTCGTCAGATAGGCGCGGTTCGACGCCTCCGGCCCGTACCAGGTGGTGGCGAGCTGCTGGCCGGTCAGCGCCGTGACGCATTCCGGGTCCTTGGTCGCGCGCTCGATCACCTCGAGCATGGTGCGGTAGCGCGCCGGCTGCGCCTCGACGAAGCGCTTCGAGGTGACGAAGCCGCGCTGCGAGCCTTCCACGTACTGCGCCTCGAAGCCGGCGGCGCGGGCATGCTCGGCGAGCGTCGGCGCGGTCGGGTATTCGGCGTCCTTCTCGTCGGAGAAGACCATCAGCGGGCGGATGCGGTCCTTGATCGGCAGGAAGCCCTCGCCGCCGACGAGGCCGACATCCACATGCCCGCCCGCGACCGCATTGCGCGCCGGCCCGCCGCCGTCATAGGTGACGACGCGCACCCGCGCGCGGTCGATGCCATGCGCCTGGCAGAGGAGCGCGAAATTGATCAGGTCCGCCGAGGCCGGCTGGAGGCCGACCGAGAGGCTGCGCGGATCGCGCTTCAGGCTCGCCACCACCTCGTCGATGGACTGGATCGGCTTCGAGGTGGCGCAGGCCATCAGCGTCGCGTCACGCGAGGGCAGGTTGATCATGAAGAAGTCGTCCGCCCGGTAGCGCGCGTTGCGCGTCAGGATGGAGACCGGGATGAAGGGCGCGGCCGAGTGCACCATCACCATGTAGCCGTCGTCCGGCTGCTGGAGGAAGAAGGTGTTGCCGAGCACGGTCGCGGCGCCGGGCCGGTTGGTGACGGTGACCGGCTGGCCGAAATGCTTCTGCAGGAAGGGCGCCATGGCGCGCGCCAGGCGGTCGTTGTAGCCGCCGGTGGCGAAGGGGACGAGCACGGTGATCGGCCGGTCCGGATAGGCCTGCGCCCGCGCCGGGGCGGCGAGCGCAAGCCCGGCGCCGGCGAGGAGGAGGGTGCGGCGGCGCGTGGCCGGCATGCCGGTCGTGTTCATCCTGTCGTCTCCCATCGTGGCCCGCCGCGCGGCGTTTCGCCGGGACGCGGGCGGGCGGACGTAACCGGGCGGCGCAAGCGCCGTCAACCGGAGCGCTGCCGGCCGGAAGGGCCTGCCTGGCGGGGAGGATGGCTGGGGGACCTGGATTCGAACCAAGGCTGCCGGAGTCAGAATCCGGAGTTCTACCGCTAAACTATCCCCCAGCAGGGACGACCGGGGGGCTGGCCCCCGGCGCGGGCGGGCGAGGTAGCACGGCGCATGCGCCCGGGCAACATGACGCCGCGCGGCGAGTGGCCCGAAAGACCTTGCCCCCGGGACCCGCCGGCCGGATCATGTGCGGCCGGCCATGTCCTCCGAAGCAATCCCCCTCCCCCGACCGCCGCCCGGCACCCCGGCCGGGCCCGCGCCCGCGCGGCGGGAGCAGGGCTTCGGCCCGGCCTATGCGGCGCTCGACCTCGGCACCAACAATTGCCGCCTGCTTGTCGCCACCCCCGCGCCGGACGGCTTCCGTGTGGTGGACAGCTTCTCGCGCATCGTCCGCCTCGGCGAGGGGCTGGTCGCCACCGGCCGCCTGTCCGACGAGGCGATGGACCGCGCGCTCGCGGCGCTGCGCGCCTGCGCCCAGAAGCTCGCCCGCCGCCCGGTGCGCGGCTTCCACGCGGTGGCCACCGAGGCCTGCCGGCGCGCCGCCAACGGCCCGGCCTTCCTCGCCCGCGTCGAGGCGGAAACCGGCCTTCGCCTGCGCGCCATCTCGGCGCGGGAGGAGGCGGAGCTCGCCATGGAATCCTGCGCGCCTCTGCTCGAGCCGGGCGACCGGCGCGCGCTGCTCTTCGACATCGGCGGCGGCTCCACCGAGATCGCCTGGGTCCGCATCCCGGACCGCGGCGGCATCCCGGAGCTGATCGGCTACCTCTCCGTCCCGGTCGGCGTGGTCACGCTGGCCGAGCGCTGCGGCCCGGCCTGCTTCACCGAGGCCGGCTTCCGCGCCGTGGTGGAGGAGGTGGCCGAGCGCCTGCGCGGCTTCGAATCCATCCACCGCATCGGCCAGGAGATCCGCGCCGGCGGCGTGCGGCTGATGGGCACCTCCGGCACCGTCACCACGCTCGCCGGCGTTGCGATGGCGCTGCCGCGCTACCGCCGGCCGCTGGTGGATGGCCAGACGCTGGATGCCGATGCCGCCGACCAGGCGCTCGGCGATCTCTTCGCGCTCGGCCGCGACGGCCTGGCCGCGCATCCCTGCGTCGGGCCGGAGCGGGTGGATTTCGTGCTGCCCGGCTGCGCCGTCTATGCGGCGATCCGCGAGGTCTGGCCGGTGCCGCGCCTGACCGTTGCCGATCGCGGCCTGCGGGAGGGCATGCTGCTCCGCCTGATGCGCGCCGACCGGGCCGGCACCCGCCGCCACGCGCCGCGCCCCGGCCCTTTCGTCTGATCCGGCCATGACCAAGCCCCCGGCCGGCCGCGCGCTCTCGGCGCGGCTGCGCACCGCGAAGGGGCGGAGCGCGCAGAGCCAGCGCTGGCTCGAGCGCCAGCTCAACGACCCCTATGTGCAGGCCGCCAAGGCCGCCGGCTGGCGCTCCCGCGCCGCCTTCAAGCTGACCGAGCTCGACGCGAAGTTCCGCCTGCTCAAGCCGGGCGCGCGGGTGGTGGATCTCGGTGCGGCGCCGGGCGGCTGGACGCAGGTGGCGGTGAAGGCGGTGGGCGATCGCGGGCGCGTCGTCGGGCTCGACCTGCTGCCGATGGACCCGGTGCCGGGTGCCGCCATCCTCCAGGGCGATTTCCAGGACCCGGCGGCCGAGCAGGCGGTGGAGCAGGCGCTCGGCGGCCAGGCGGACCTGGTGCTGTCGGACATGGCGCCCAACACCACCGGGCATGCCGCGACGGACCATCTCCGGATCATGGCGCTGGCCGAGCTCGCGCTCGATTTCGCGCTGCGGGTGCTGGCGCCGGGCGGGGCCTTCGTGGCGAAGGTATTCCAGGGCGGGTCGGAGAAGGCCTTCCTCGCCACCCTCAAGCAGCGCTTCGCGCAGGTGCGCCACGCCAAGCCGCCGGCGAGCCGGAAGGACAGCGCCGAGCTCTACGTCGTCGCCACCGGCTTCAAGGGCTAGTTCACCGTTCTGCCGCTGGACGCGCGGGGTGCTGCGGGTGTAGGCGGGGCCGCCAAGGTCGTGATCCCCGCCCCGAGGTCCTCGCCATGGCGCCCCCCGATTCCCTGCCCGATCCCGCCGGCCGCTTCGCCGAGGCCTATGCCTTCGACGACGTGCTGCTGGTGCCCGCCTATTCCACCGTGCTGCCGGCCGAGACCGACACGCGCACCCGCCTGACGCGCGAGATCGCGCTCAACATCCCCCTCGTCGCCGCGGCGATGGACACGGTGACCGAAGCCCCGATGGCGATCGCCATGGCCCAGGCGGGCGGGATCGGCGTGGTGCACAAGAACCTTTCCCCCGAGGACCAGGCCGCCCAGGTCCGCCGCGTCAAGAAGTTCGAGAGCGGGATGGTGGTGAACCCGCTCACCATCCACCCCGACCAGACGCTCGCCGATGTCCGCGCATTGCAGGACGCGCACCGCATCAGCGGCATCCCCGTGGTGGAACGTGGCAGCGGCCGCCTGGTCGGCATCATCACCAACCGCGACGTCCGCTTCGCCACCGATCCCAACACCCGCGTCTATGAGCTGATGACGCGCGAGAACCTGGTGACCGCCGGCGCCGATGTCTCCCCGCCCGAGGCGCGCGCGCTGCTGCACAAGCACCGGATCGAGAAGCTGCTCGTGGTGGACGAGGCCTTCCGCTGCATCGGCCTGATCACGGTCAAGGACATGGAGAAGGCGCAGGCCAATCCGAACGCGTCGAAGGACGCGATGGGCCGGCTCCGCGTCGCGGCCGCCACCGGCGTGGGCGAGGACGGGATGCGCCGCGCCACCCTGCTGGTGGAGGCGGAGGTGGATGTCGTGGTGGTGGACACCGCGCATGGCCATTCCGCCGGCGTGCTCAAGGCGATCGAGCGCATCAAGCGGCTGTCCAATTCCGTGCAGGTCGTGGCCGGCAATGTCGCGACGCCCGAAGCCGCCCTCGCGCTGATCGAGGCGGGGGCCGATGCGGTGAAGGTCGGGATCGGGCCTGGGTCCATCTGCACCACGCGCATTGTCGCCGGCGTCGGCGTGCCGCAGCTCACCGCGGTGATGGAAAGTGCCGCCGCCTGCCGCACGCGGAACGTGCCCTGCATCGCCGATGGTGGCATCCGGAGCTCGGGCGACATCGCCAAGGCGATCGCCGCCGGCGCCGACTGCGTGATGATGGGCAGCGTCTTCGCCGGCACGGACGAGGCGCCGGGCGAGGTTTTTCTCTACCAGGGGCGATCCTACAAGTCGTATCGCGGCATGGGCAGCCTCGGCGCGATGGCCCGCGGCAGCGCGGACCGCTACTTCCAGGCCGAGGTCGCGGACAAGCTCAAGCTGGTGCCCGAGGGCGTGGAGGGCCGCGTCGGCTACAAGGGCCCGGTCGGCGGGGTGATCCACCAGATGGTGGGCGGGCTGCGCGCCGCGATGGGCTACACGGGGGCGGCGACCATCGCCGATCTCCAGCGCACCGCCCGCTTCCGCCGCATCACCAATGCCGGCCTGCGCGAGAGCCACGTGCACGACGTGGCGGTGACGCGCGAGGCGCCGAACTACCGGATGGAAGGATAGGCGCTTCCCTCCCCCGTTCACGGGGGAGGGTCAGGGTGGGGGGGCTGCCCGACAGCCGGGACGCAGCGCCCCCCCCGCCCCCGCCCCCTCCCGCTAGGGGAGGGAGAAGCTGGCTACCCGAACACCTCGAAGTCGTTGTTCGAGAGCCGCGCGACGCCCTGCAGCGTCGCGATCAGCACCGCATCCGCGCCCCCCGCGCCATCCGCGTCCCAGCGCAGCGCGCCGTTGCGCGTGTCGAAGAGGAAGGTGCCGAGGCCGGCCACCTGCGCCTGCGGGTTCGCGCCGTTGATCACCTGGCTGTCGAGCAGCTGGTTGCCGGGCGAGATGCCGAGGGCGACGAAGACCGAGGCCTCGATCGCGATGATGTCGGTGCCGGTGACGAAGTCGCTCACGATGTCGCGGTCGGCGGCGAGGTTGCTGAAGACGAAGAAGTCCTTGTCGGCCCCGCCGCTGACGCGGTCCACGCCGGCGCCGCCGCGGATCCAGTCGGTGCCGAAGCCGCCGGCGAGCTGATCGGCGCCGAGCCCGCCATCGAGGCTGTCATCGCCCTGGCCGCCGGTGATGATGTCGTTGCCGGCATCGCCGAGCAGCACGTCGCTGCCCTCGCCGCCATCGATCGTGTCGGCCGCGGCGCCGCCGCTCACCCAGTCGTCGCCGCCGCCGGCCAGGATGAAGTCGAAGCCGTTGCCGCCGCTGATGACGTCGCTGTCGTCGCCGCCATCCATGGAGTCGTTGCCGGCGCCGCCGTTCAGCGTGTCCTCGCCCTTGCCGCCGTTGACGACGTCGTTGCCGGCGCCGCCATCCACGAGGTCGAGGCCCTCGCCGCCGTCGAGCACGTCGTCGCCCGCCTCGCCGAACACCTGGTCGTCGCCGTCGCCGCCATTGGCGGTGTCGTTGCCGACGCCGCCGAACACCGTGTCGTCGTCATTGCCGCCGTCCATCAGATCGGCGCCGAGCCCGCCGAACAGCAGGTCGAAGCCCTGGCCGCCGAACACGATGTCGTTGCCGTCGTCGCCGTAGAGCGTGTCGGCATCCTCGCCGCCATCGATCGTATCGGCGCCGGCGCCGCCGAGGACCAGGTCGTTGCCCTGGTCGCCGCGCAGCCGGTCGGCACCGCCGAGGCCCTCGATCCGGTCATCGCCTTCGAGGCCACGGATGTCGTCCGCGAAATCGGTGCCGATCAGCGTGTCGGCGCCGTCGGTGGGGAAAAGTGGCATGATGCGCTCCGCTGTGCAGGACCGATGCGTCGGCCATGCAGGGAACGCGGATGCCGAAAGGATATTCCGACCGTTCCGATCTTTTCACGATGCAACCGCCGCCGTGGCGGGTGCGGTTCAGCCGGAGACCCAGCAGGCCGCGCCGCGCGCACGCAGTCGCTCGCACCAGGCCTGGGCCTCGGCGGTATCGGCGAAGCCGCCGGCGCGCAGCCGCCAGACGGTCGGCTGCCCGGGGCGCTCGAAGGGCAGCACATGCGGCACGCGCCCCTCGGCGAGATCGGGCAGGCGCTGGGCGAAGGCGGCCCAATGCGCGCGCGCCTCCGCCTCGCTGCCGGCGGCGACGAGCTGGACGCGGGGGGCAGCCGGGCCCGTGGCCGGGGGTGGCGCGGCGCGGGGCGGGGCCGGTTCGGCCAGCGCGACCGGCGTGGCGGGTGGCGGCGCCGGGGACGGGGCGGGTTCGGGCGGCGGCGCGGGCGCGGGCTCGGGCGCGGCTTCGGGTGCGGCGGGCGGCACCTCGACCGGTGCGCGGACCGGTTCAGCGACCGGTGCAGCCCTAGGCACCGTCACCGGCGGGGTTGCGAGGGCGCGGCCCGGCAGCGCCGGCGGCATCACCAGCCGCTCCCCCGCCGGGACCGCGGCCGCGACCGTCACCGGCGCCTCGCCCTCCGCCACGCAGCCCGCCAGCAGCAGCGCGACCCCCGCGGCAGCAAGCCGCCTCACCACGCCGCCGTCCGCTGCGCACCGCAGCCCGCCCCCGGGCGGATCAGGCCCCAGCCGAATACCGGGTCGCGCCCCGGCGTGCCGAGATCCACCGCCCCGGCCGCCAGCCGCTCGAGCGCCGCGTCCCGCGCCTCCTCCCGCATGGCCATGGCAAAGGCGGCGGTGACGAAGGGCACGGCGTAGGAGGTGCCGCTGAGGCGCGGCCCCTCCTGCCCCGGCACCGCCAGCCCCACGCCGGGGGCGGCGAAGGCGACATGGCTGCCGCGCACCGCCCGGACGAAGGGCCGCCGCTCGCGGTCCACCGCCGTCACCGCCACCACCCAGGGATAGGCCGCCGGGTAGCGCGGCGGGCTGCGCGGGCCGTCATTGCCCGCCGCCGCCGCGATCAGCATCCCCGCCGCCGCCGCACGCTCCGTCGCCAGCGCCAGCACGTCGTTGGCGGGGCCGGCGAAGGAGAGGTTGGCCACCGCGATGCCGCGCTCCACCAGCAGCGCGAGCCCGCTCGCCACCTCGAAGGCGTCGGCCGCATCGCCATCGGGGCGGCGGTGGAAGGCCTCGATGGCGAGGATCGGCGTCTCCCCGAGCGCGGCGGCGAGCAGCGCCGCCACCGCCGTGCCATGCGCCGTGCCGGCCGGCGCGCGCCCCGCCGCCAGCACGCTCGCGCGCGCGACCGGCCGGCCGGCGATCGCGGGGCTCGCCGGATCGAGGCCGGTGTCGATCATCCCGACCGGCCGCCCGGCGCAGCCCTCGCCGGGCTCGGGGGCGGGCGTGGCCAGCGGCGTCAGGCCGCCGGGACGGTAGAGGTGATTGAGGTCCACCCGCGCCGCCGGCGCCAGGCTCCGCGCGCGGTCCCGCGCCACGGTGGCGCTCACGCCGCGCGGCGGGGCGAGCCGCATCAGGCTGCCCGGCAGCAGCCCGGCCGGGCGTTCCTCGATGATCGTGTAGCCGGCGGCAAGAAGCCGGGCGCGCGCCGGCGCGTCCACGCCGATCAGCGCGATCTCGTTCGGCACCGCGGTCGCCTGCCCGGCCGGGGCGGCGGGCGGCGCGGCGGGGGCGGGCGGCGGGGTGGGGGCCGGGCGCGAGAGGCCGAAGCTGCCGAGCAGGTCGCGGAAATCCTGCCCGATCCGGCCGGTGCCGGGCGCGCCGAGCGGGCCGCCGCGCGGCGCATCGGCCCCGTCCCCGCCCGGCCCGGCGCCGGCGCCTGCGCCGGCGCCCGCCCCGGCCCCGCCACCGCCGCCCCCGTCGTCGTCGTCGGCCCGCGCCGACAGGCCGCCGAGCGCCAGCGACAGCGCGAGCAGGGCGGCAAGCACCCGTCCGCCGCGTCTGGACATGCTGCGATCCATTCTGTCCAAGTCCCTTGCGCCACCCATGTGAAGATGAACGTCGGCCACGGGAATAGAATGCCCTCCACGCGCGATAGACTGCCAGGATCGTGAAACCAGCCGAGGAGGCCCCCGTCCCCGCCGACTTCGCCGCCCAGCTCATCGCCCTGCTGCCGCGCCTGCGGCGCTTCGGCGCGGCGCTGGCGGGTTCGCTCGATGCCGCCGACGACCTGGTTCAGTCGGCCTGCGAGCGCGCCTTCCGCGCCCCCGACCGCTTCGAGCCCGGCACCAGGCTGGACGCCTGGATGTTCCGCATCATGCGCAACATCTGGATCGACCAGCGCCGGGCGCAGGGCCGCGGTCTCGGCCGCGCCGGTCCCGCCACCTCGGAGCCCGAGGTGCTGGAGTCGATCATGGGCGAGGACGGAAGGGACGTGACCGAGGCGCGCCTCAAGCTCGACAAGGTCCGCGCCACGCTGGCGACGCTGCCCGAGGAGCAGCGGGAGGTCATCGCCGCGGTCTGCGTCGAGGGCCTCAGCTACCAGGAGGCGGCGGCGATGCTGGATGTGCCGGTCGGCACGGTGATGAGCCGGCTGCACCGGGCCCGGCGTGCGCTCGGGATGCGGCTCGGCCTGGCCGCGGCGGGCGAAGGGGGTGGGCGGCCATGACCGAGGAGGCGGAGGACCTGATGCTGATGCGGCTCGCCGATGGCGACCTGGCCGAGCCCGAGGCGGCGGCGCTGCGCGCCCGCCTCAAGGCCGAGCCCGGCCTCGCCGCACGTTATGCGCTGTTCGCCGAGACACGGCGGGCGAGCGCCGAGGCCTTCGCGCCGGTGCTGGCCGCACCGGTGCCGGACAGGCTGCTGGCCGCGGTGCGCGCCGCGGCCGAGGCGTCCCCGCGTGCGATTGGCGCGACGCCGGCGCGCCCGACGGCCGAGGTCCTGCCCTTCCGCCGCCGCGCGGCGCGCTTCGTCCCCCTTGCGCTGGCCGCCTCGGTCGCGGCGCTGCTCGCGGCGCCCGCCGGTTTCCTGCTCGGCCAGCGCGGCGGAGCGCCGGGCCTTGCCGATCCCCTCGCCGCGGCGGGCGCGGTGGTGGCCGCCGCGCTCGACCGGGACCCCGCCGGCGCCGAGCGGCGGGAGGGGGCGCAGGTGGTTCGGATGCTCGCCACCCACCCCACCCCCGGCGGCGCCTGCCGCGACTTCCGCCTCGACGCGCCGGCCGGCGCCGTGCTCGGCCTCGCCTGCCGCGAGGGTGAGGGCTGGCGGCTGCGCGCCAGCGTGGCGCTGGCCGGCGGGGATGCGCTGCGGCCCGCAAGCGGCGACCATCCGGTGATCGCCGCCGCGCTGGAACGCCTCGGCGCCGAGCCGCCGCTCGACGAGGCGCGCGAGGCGGCGCTGATCCGGCGCGGCTGGCGGTGAGCTTGCGGCGGGCCGCCGGCGGGACCAGCATCGGGGGGTGAGGCACCCCTCCGCATGACGCCAGCCGGCCGGATCCAGGCCGCGATCGACCTTCTCGCCGCCATCGAGGCCGCGCCGCGCCGCCCGGCCGACGCGATCGCGAGCGACTATTTCCGTGCCCACCGCTTCATCGGCGGCAGCGACCGGCGGGCGATCTCCGAACTCGCCTGGGGGGCGATCCGCCAGCGGCTCCGGCTCGACTGGCACCTGGCCGAGACCGGTGCGGCGCCGACGCCGCGCCTGATCCTGGCGGCACAGCTCCTGATCGCCGAAGGCTGGACGCCGCAGCGCCTGGCCGGCCACTTCACCGGCGACCGCTTCGCCCCCGCGCCGCTCGACCCCGCGGAGGTTGCGGCGGTGCGGCGCCTCGCCGGCCGCCCGCTCGCCCCGCCGGAGATGCCCGAGGGGCCGCGGCTCAACCTGCCCGGCTGGGCGCTGCCCGGCCTCGCCGCGCGTTTCGGCGACCGGCTGGCCGAGGAAGCGGCCGCGATGGAGGGGACGGCGCCGCTCGACCTCCGCGCCAACCTGCTGCGCGCGACGCGCGACTCGGCCCGGCTGGCGCTGGCGGCCGAGGCGATCCCGGCCGAGCCGACCCCGCTCTCGCCCTGGGGCCTCCGCCTGCCCGACCGCCGCCCGATCGCCGCCACCGCCGCCTTCCGCGAAGGGCTGGTCGAGGTGCAGGACGAGGGCAGCCAGCTCATCGCGCTGATCGCCGATGCGCGGCCCGGGATGCGGGTGGCCGACTACTGCGCCGGCGCGGCGGGCAAGACGCTCGCGATGGCCGCGACCATGGGCAATCGCGGCCACATCGTCGCCTGCGATGTCTCGGCCGTGCGGCTCGACGGCGCCGGGCGGCGGCTGCGCCGGGCGGGCGTGAACAACGCCGAGCGGCACCTTCTCGAGCCGGGCGACAAGTGGCGCAAGCGGCGGGGCCGCAGCTTCGACCGGGTGCTGGTGGATGCCCCCTGCACCGGCAGCGGCACCTGGCGGCGCAACCCCGATGCGAGGCTGCGCACCCGCGCCGAGGACCTCGACGAACTGACCGCGAAGCAAAGCGTGATCCTGGACGACGCATCGGAACTGGTGCGTCCGGGCGGAAGATTGATCTACGCTACCTGCTCGCTCCTGCCGGAGGAGGACGAAATGCAGCTCGGGCGTTTCCTCGCGCGCCATGCCGATTTCGTCGTGCGGCCCTTCGGCCCGCTCTGGGCGGAACTCGCCCCTGGCGTCGCCGCGCCCTGCGAGGGTCCGCACATGCTGCTCTCGCCGGCGCGCCACGGCACCGACGGGTTCTTTGCCGCCGTGCTCGAGAGACGGCCATGATCGCGGTGCGCCGGGCGCGCCCCGACGATGCGGCGGGGATCGCGGCGGTGCATGTGGCGGTCTGGCGCAGCGCCTATGCCGGCATCCTGGACGACGCCTACCTGGCCGGCCTGTCCGAGCTGCGACTCGCGAATTTCTATCGCCGCGCCATCCTCGACCGCCACCAGGGCCATGCGGTCTTCGTCGCGACGGCGGCCGGCGCCGACCTGCCGGGCGACCGGGCGGCGGGCGAGCCGGCGGTGGTCGGCTTCGTCTCCGGCGGCCGGGCGCGCCGGCGCGGCCTCGCGGAGGGGGAGGTGGAGACGCTCTATTTGCTCGACGACTACCGTGAGCGGGGGGTGGGCCGGCGGCTGATGCGCGCGATGGCCGCGCATCTGCGCGCGATCGGGTGCAATTCGGTCGCGGTATGGGTCCTGGCCGAGAACCCCTCGCGCTGGTTCTACCGCCGCCTCGGCGGTCGGCTCGCCATGAAGGAGGCGATCCGCGTCGCCGGCCAGCCGCTGGAACAGACCGCCTTCCTGTGGGACCCGATCGAGATGCTGCTGTCCTCGACGGCGCCGGTGAAGGAGAAGTAGCGGGCGCTTGCCCTGCGCGGGCTTGTGTGGTCCTAGCCCGCCATGACGCCCCCCGACGCCCCGGCCGGCCTGCCGCGCCACGACCGCATCCTGATCCTCGATTTCGGCAGCCAGGTGACGCAGCTCATCGCGCGGCGCCTGCGGGAGGCCGGGGTCTATTGCGAGATCTGGCCCTTCAACGCCGCCCCCGAGGCGCGCATCCGCGCCTTCGCGCCGAAGGGCATCATCCTCTCCGGCGGGCCGGCCAGCGTGACCGAAGGGGAGAGCCCGCGCGCGCCGGACTACGTGTTCCGATCGGGCCTGCCGGTGCTTGGCATCTGCTACGGGCAGCAGACGCTGGCGCACCAGCTCGGCGGCAAGGTGGAGGGCGGGCATGCGCGGGAATTCGGCCGCGCCTTCGTGGACGTCACCGGCGACTGCGCCATCACCCAGGGCGTCTGGGCGAAGGGCGCGCGCGAGCAGGTGTGGATGTCGCATGGCGACCGCATCACCGAACTGCCGCCCGGCTTCCGCGTGGTCGCCAGCAGCGAGGGCGCGCCCTTCGCGCTGATCGCCGACGATAGGCGGCACTACTACGGCACGATGTTCCACCCGGAGGTGGTGCATACGCCGCATGGCGCGGCCCTTCTCCGCAACTTCACCCATCTCGTCTGCGGCTGCGCCGGCGACTGGACGATGGGCGCCTTCCGCGCCGAGATGATCGCCAGGATCCGCGCCCAGGTCGGCGGCGGCCGCGTGGTCTGCGGGCTTTCGGGGGGCGTCGATTCCTCGGTCGCGGCGGTGCTGATCCATGAGGCGATCGGCGACCAGCTCACCTGCATCTACGTGGACCACGGGCTGATGCGCGCGGGCGAGAGCGAGCAGGTGGTCGCCACCTTCCGCGACCGCTTCAACATCAAGCTGATTCACCGCGACGCGAGCGAGCTGTTCCTCGGCCAGCTCAGCGGCGTCACCGACCCGGAGCAGAAGCGCAAGATCATCGGGCGGCTGTTCATCGAGGTCTTCGAGGAGGAGCAGAACCGGCTCGGGGGCGCGGATTTCCTCGCCCAGGGCACGCTCTACCCGGACGTGATCGAGAGCGTGAGCGCGACCGGCGGGCCGTCCGTGACGATCAAGAGCCACCACAATGTCGGCGGCCTGCCGGCGGGGATGCGGATGCAGCTCGTCGAGCCGCTGCGCGAACTGTTCAAGGACGAGGTGCGCGAACTCGGCCGCGAGCTCGGCATCCCCGAGGCGATCGTCGGCCGCCACCCCTTCCCCGGCCCCGGCCTTGCCATCCGCATCCCCGGCGAGGTGACGCGCGAGAAGGCAGACCTGCTGCGCAAGGTGGACACGATCTTCCTCGAGGAGATCCGCGCCGCCGGCCTCTATGACGCGATCTGGCAGGCCTTCGCCGTGCTGCTGCCGGTGCGCACGGTCGGCGTGATGGGCGACGGCCGCACCTACGACCAGGCCTGCGCACTCAGGGCCGTGACCTCCACCGATGGCATGACGGCCGATGTCTATCCCTTCAGCATGGAGTTCCTGAGCCGCGTCGCGAACCGCATCGTGAACGAGGTGCGCGGCATCAACCGCGTCACCTACGACATCACGAGCAAGCCGCCGGGGACGATCGAGTGGGAATGATGCCGGGTCCGGCCGATCCGCGGGATCAGGCATGAGGCACCGGACGGCCGGCGCGCCGGCCGTGGCGCCGCGGCAGATCGCCGCCACGGGTTGCCATCAGATACCCCGGCTTGATAGCATTGCCATCATCCTTGCCGGGACGCCATCATGGCCGCCGTGACCATCCGCAACCTCTCCGAGGAGGCGCATCGCGCCCTGAAGCTCCGCGCGGCGCGGCACAACCGCAGCACCGAGGCGGAGATGCGCGCCATCCTGGAAGCGGCGGCGCGCCCGGAGGGGCGGCTCAGGCTCGGCACCGCGCTGGCGGAGCGGAGCCGGCGGATCGGCCTCACCAATGCCGATGTCGAGGCGCTCGACCGCGCGCGCGATCCCCGGCCGGCCGAGCCGATGCGCGTCGGATGATCCTGCTCGACACCAACGTCGTCTCCGAGGCGATGAAGCCCGCGCCGCATCCGCCCGTCCTGGCCTGGCTCGACGCGCAGGAGGCGGGGACGCTCTTCCTCGGCAGCGTCAGCATCGCCGAGATGATGTTCGGCATCGGCGCGCTGCCGCGGGGCAGGCGCCGGGACAGGCTGGCGGCGGCGCTCGACGGCGTGACGGAGCTGTTCGCGGGGCGCATCCTGCCCTTCGATCTCGAGGCGGCGCGGCGATACGCCGATCTCGCCGTCCGGGCACGGCGGGCCGGGCGCGGCTTCCCGACGCCGGACGGCTACATCGCCGCGATCGCCGCGGCGCACGGCTTTGCCGTCGCGTCGCGCGATGCGAGCCCGTTCACCGCCGCCGGCCTCGCCGTGATCAATCCCTGGGCCGCGAAGGCCTGAGCGGCGCACCCGATCGGGCGTCGCCGCACCGCCCTCACGCCGCCGCGCGCAGCGCCGGCGCGGCCCAGCCCGCGCCGGGGCGCCAGCGCGCGGCGATCCGGCCTTCCTCCAGCGCCAGCAGGTGCAGCCAGCCATGGTCGAACAGCGCGCGCACCTGGTCGTGCCGGTCGAGGATCGCGCCGATCGCGGCCGGCGGCGCCTCGACCAGCACGGCGAGGCGCAGCGGATCGTGGACCAGGCGCGCGCCGTCATGCACCGCCTGCCAGGGCAGGCCCGCGCGCAGCGCGCCGCCATTGCCTTCCAGCACGCCGATGCCGCCGACGACGTTGTGGATCAGCTTGTTGCCGCCGCCGAACAGCGAAGGCGCGACCGAGGAGCCGTAGTACTGCAGGCTGATCCAGCTCGCGACGACGACCGGCGCGGTCAGGATCAGCTCGAGCGTCGCGAAGCCCCTGTCCTGCCGCCAGTCGTAGGAATGGAGGAAGGCGCGGCCGCCGAGATCGGCGCCGCGCGTCGCGCCGCGCGGCGCGGCGATGAAGGCGGCGCAGCCGGCGAGCCCCCATTCCGGCCGCGGCTCCGCCCAGTTGCGCGCGCGCGCGGCAAGGCGGGCCGGCGTCGCGCCCGGCAGGCGCGGCGCGCGTTCCGCCCGCGCCTTCGCGCCCGCGCCGGCGAGCCAGGCGCGCGCCTGCGCGATCTCCGCGGCGTGGTCGGGCAGCGGCGTGTCCTGATGCAGCGTCACCTCGTCCGTCGTCGTGTCGTGCAGGCCGGCGAGGAAGCGCGTATCCGCGGGCAGGCCGATGCCGAGCTCGGGCAGCCGGTCGCGGACCTCCTGGTCGTTCAGCAGCGCGGCGAGCAGGCGCGCGGAGACCTCGCCGGTGCGCCCGCCGCAGGCGCCGCAGTGATAGGCGCTCTCATGCGGGTTGTTCGCCACCTGCGCGCCATGGCCGATCAGCAGGATCAGCCGCGCATGCCCCTCGGTGAGCGACATGGCGCGCAGCACCGCGGCCGCCGTCGCGGCCTTGGCGGCGGGATCGAGGGCGGGCGCGAGCACCGGCGCCGGCGCCGGCGCCGGCTTCGCGCCGAGACCCACCGCGTCGCAGACGAGCTTGCCGAGATAGAGCGGCCCCGCCGCCTCCACGAAGGCGAAGGAGGAGACGGCGGCCTGGCGGAAGCGGCCCCAGGCGCGCCGCGCCCGCGCGCCGATCCGCGCCGCCTCCTCCGCCGCCGGCGCCGCGGCGCTGCGCGATTCGAGGGCGGCGTTCAGCAGCACCGGCAGGTGCGGCTCCGCTGCCGTCGCGCCATGCGGGCGATGCGCCACGGGCAGGCCGAAGAAGCCGGCGAAGCCGAGCGTCGCGATCCCCGGATCGAGCCCTTCGAGGGCGCGGCGGAACACCTCCGACCGCACATCGATGCAGAACGCGGCCTGCAGCGCGGGGCGCGCGGCGGCGTCGCCCGGCACGGCGACCAGCCGCGCAGCCAGGCGCCGCTGCTCGGCGCGCTCGGCCGCCTCCTGCAGGATCGCATCCGTCACCTGCTCGGCGTCCGGGATCAGCGGCGCCGCATGGGCCTCCGCCGCGACGCGCCAAGCCGGGCCCATCGCGGCCTGGTGCCGCGCGAGCAGCGCCTCCTCCCACACCAGGCGGATGGCGAGCAGGTCGGCGGGCGTCGCGTCCGTGCCGCCGGCGAGTTCCGCCTGCCAGAGCAGCCAGCGCGCATGCTGCGCCCAGCCGCCGAGGTCGAGCAGCAGGCGATGGAAGGCGGTGGGCGCGGCGGCCTCGCTCAGCCCGAGCGCATCGGCGGCGCGCAGGATGGCGCGCTCGGCTGTGTCCGGCGCGGCGGCGACATGGGCGCAGAACCCCGCGAGCCCGGCGAGTTCGGGCGTCAGGTCATGCGTCGCCCATTCGCGCCAGGCGGCATAGGCCCCCTGCCCCGGCGCCGGCGTCCAGAGCGCCTGGCCGCGGTCGAAATGCCCCGCCGCCCAGAGCCCGAGGCTGCGCGCGATCACGCCCGGCCAGTCGATGCCGCTGGCGCGCGCGGCGAGGTCGGCGACGGTCGGCAGCGCCACCGGCGCCGGCGGCTCCGCCGCCAGCGCGGCCAGCAGCGCGGCGGGGCTCGGCGGGCGGTTCGGCAGGTCGCAGGCGGCGAGCGCCTCGGCGAGGTCGGCCTCGGTGATCTCGCCCGCCGCGAGGCGCGCGGCGAAGCGGCTCCGCGGCGCGGTCAGGCGCTGGCCGGCGACGCGGGCGAGCCGCGCCGAGGCCATCGCCAGCCCCTCCCCCGACTGGCCGAGGAAGGGGTTCACCGCCACCGTGGCGTCCAGCGGGAAGGCGGGTGGGATGGCGCGGATCGCGGCCTCCGTCGCACGGCGCAGCGCGGCGAGGGCGGGGGGAAGGATCGAGTCCTGGATCGTCGGCATCGGTCGCGGCTCCGGGCTCAGCGTTGCGTCATCGCGCGGAAGCCGCCGATCAGCCGGTCCAGCACCGCGTTGAGATAGAGGCCATTGGCCAGATGCACCCGGAGGCCCGCCGCCGCCGGGTGATGCGCCCAATGGGGAAACAGCGCCTGCGCCACGGCGACGAGCCCGAAGGAGAGCAGCGTCAGCACCAGCAGCGCGGATTCCAGCGGCCCGAGCGCGGGCGGCGCCGGCAGCGCGCCCGCCGTCAGCGCCTCGGCCAGCCGGTGGAAGGCGAAATAGGCGAGCGCGGCGGCGGCCGAGGCCAGCGTGGTGCGCCGCGTCAGCGCCCGCGGCGCGGCATCGGCAAGGCCCTGGGCCACGAGGTAGGCGACGCCGAAGATCAGGATCGCGCCGAGCGCCAGCGCCTGCCCGGGCTTCGGCCCGAAGGCCGCCCAGAAGCCGATTGCCACGAGGCCATAGATGCCGAGCGCGATGGCGAAGGCGCGCGCCACGGCGCCGAGCCCGGGCACCGCCACCGGCCCCGGCCGGCGCGCCGCCGCGACCGCCTGCACCGCGCCGCCGGAGGCGAGGAAGGCATGCGCCTTGTAGAGCGAATGGGCGAGGATGTGCAGCAGCGCGAGCGCCCAGAGGCCGAGCCCGCATTGCAGCAGCATGAAGCCCATCTGCGCCACGGTGGACCAGGCGAGCGCCGTCTTGACCGCGGCCTGGGTGAGCATGACGAGGCCGGCGAAGAGCGCGGTGAAGCCGCCGACCAGCACGAGCGCCGCCATCGCGCCGGGGCTCGCCTGCATCGGCTCGGCGAGGCGGATCAGCAGCAGCCCGCCGGCATTGACGATGCCCGCATGCAGCAGGGCGGAGACGGGCGTCGGCGCCTCCATCACCTCGGTCAGCCAGCCATGCAGCGGGAAGCCGCCGGTCTTGAGCAGGGCCGCGAGCACGAGAAGGCCGGCGGCGATCCCGGCCGCGGCCGGCGGCGCGCCGGCGGCGGCGGCGGCGGCGTTGATCGCGGCGAGATCGGCGGTGCCGAAGGCGTGCCAGAGCAGCACCGCGGCAAGCACCAGCGCGACATCGCCCGCCCCCCAGACGAGCGCGAACTTCGCCGCCGCGCGCCGCGCCGGCGCGCGTTCGGCATAGAACACCAGCAGCCGCTGCAGCCCGAGCCCGATGCCGAGGAAGGCGAGCACCAGCACCGCAAGGCTGCCCGCCAGCGCCAGCAGCTGCACCGCGGCGAGGGTGGCGAGCATCAGGCCGTGGAAGGCGCCCTCCCGCGCCTCCCCATCGAGGTAGCTCCGCGCATAGCGCAGCACGACCCAGCCGATGACGCCGACGAGCACGCCCATCGCCGCGCCCACCACGTCGAGCCGGAGGATCAGCGCGAAGGGCCCGGTGCCAAGCGCGAGCGCGAGCGGCCCGGCCAGCGCCACCTGCGCCGCGCCGGCCAGCGCGAGGCCGAGCGAGAGCAGCGCCGCACCTTCCGCCAGGCGCGGCAGCGCGCCCGGCCGCCGCCCGGGCCGCCGCGCGGCGAGAAGGGCGAGCAGCAGCAGCAGGGGCGGCGCGAGGGCGGGAAGCGGCAGGCTCATCGGCAGGGAATCCGGCTGGGAGGCAGGAGGCGGATAGCCCTTGCCGAACTTCCAGAAAATCACATTATTTCTGCCGTGACGTTCGATGAAAGCGAATGATGGCCGCGCTGAACCTGCATCACCTGCGGCTGTTCCACGCCGTCGCGCATGAGGGCGGGCTGACGGCCGCGGCACGGCGGCTCAACCTCTCGCCCTCCGCCCTCTCGGCGCAGCTCCGCACGCTGGAACAGGCGCTCGGGCAGGATCTGTTCGAACGCCGCGGGCGCGGGCTCGTGCTGACGGAAGCCGGGCGGCTCGCGCTCGATCATGCGGATGCGATCTTCCGCGCCGCGGCGGACCTGACCGCGACGCTGCGGGAGACGGGGCGGGCGCGGCGGGCGCTGCGGGTCGGTGCGCTCGCCACGCTGTCGCGCAACTTCCAGATGCGCTTCCTGCGGCCGCTGCTCGGGCGCGCCGATGTGGAGGTGGTGCTCCGCTCCGGCCCGCAGGCCGATCTGCTGCGCGGGCTCGAGACGCTGGCGCTCGATGTGGTGCTGACCAACAGCGCGCCGCCGCGCGACGCGGCGCGGCGCTACCTGGTGCAGCACCTGGACGAGCAGCCGGTGAGCCTGATCGGCACGCCGCGCCGGGTCGGGTCGGGCGCGACGCTGGCCGCGCTGCTGGCGCGCGAGCCGCTGATCCTGCCGACCCCGGAATCGGCGATGCGCGCCGGGGTGGATGCGCTGATCGCCCGGCTCGGCGTCGCGCCGAGCATCGCCGCCGAGGTGGACGACATGGCGATGCTGCGGCTGCTCGCGCGGGAGGATGCGGGGCTCGCCGCGATCCCGCCGATCGTGGTGCAGGACGAGCTGGCGGCGGGGATGCTGGTGGAGGCGCAGCGCCTGCCCGGCATCCGGGAGATGTTCCTCGCGGTCACGCTCGACCGCCGCTTTCCGAACCCGCTGCTGGCCGAGCTGGTCGCGCCGGCGCCCGAGTTGCGTCCGGATGCGGGACAACCCTAGGCTGTCGGCCGAGGTGCCGCATGCAACGCCTGATCCTGGCCGCCTGCCTGGCCTTCGCGGCGCTGGCCGCGCTGCCGCCCCCGGTCGTGGCGCAGCCCTCGACGGATCGCGTCTGCCGCGAGGATGACGACGCGACCGCGCGGCGGCTGCTGCGGCAGACGCTGCACCAGATGCCGGTGGTCCGCATCGAGGCGCCGGAGCCCCCGGCCGCGGGGGGCAGCGCCTCCCCGCCGAGCCCGGTTCCGGCCGCCGAGGCGCCGCCCGCCGGCACGCCGCCGGCCGAGGCCGCGCCACCGGCCGCCGAAGGGAACAAGCCCGAGCCGGTGGTGAGGCCGGAGCCGCCGCCGCGCACGCCCCGCACGCCGGTCCGCCAGACCGCCCGCGAGGAAGGCGGGCGGCTTTCGGGCAGTTCCGTCCGCGTGCGCGTCACCCTCGAGGGGAACGACCCGGAGAGCTGGTCGCGGGTGCGGCTGCGCGCGGTGGCGCGCACGCGCGACCAGGTGGAGCGGCCGCCGGTGCCGGGCCGGCGGGGGCAGGATGTGGAGGGCGGCAACGACCTCTGCCTCTACCGCTTCGCCGGCGTCTTCGCCCAGCTCCATGCGCAGGACGGGCGCGTCGGCAGCATCGAGGTGGACTATCCGCGCCGCGCCGGCACCGCGATCCGCGAATCCTGGTCGCTCGTCGTCGCGCTCTATACCCTCGATGAGGACAAGCTGTTCGGCTACGGCACGATCGATGTCGAGGTCGGCTCGCTCGGCTGGTCGGCCGCCGTCAGCATCGGGCTGATCCTGGTGATCTATGCGCTGCTGATGGTCGCGGCGCTCGGCGTGAACGGAAGGCGGCTGCGCCTCGTCGAGGTTTCGCTCGCGCAGGCGGAATCGCGTGCGGCGCGCGATCCGCCGCCGCTCGGCTGGCGGCTCCGCATCGCGGCCAACCCGCTCTTCCTCACCCAGGACGCCTCGGGCATCGCCAGTCTCGCGCGGCTGCAGCTGCTGGTCTTCACGCTCGCCGTCACCTTCGTCTGCGCCTATGTCTTCATGCGCACCGGCCAGCTCGCCTCGATCTCGGAGGACGTGCTGCTGCTGCTCGGCATCGCGATGGCCGGCTCGGCGCTGGCGCGCGTCGGCGGGGAGACGGGCTCGGTCGCCGCGGCCAACCGCATCTGGCTCAAGGGCAAGGGCCTGCTGATCGCCGACGAGACGCGCCTGCCGCGGGCCTCCGACCTCGTCACCGCCGATGGCGAGATGCAGATCGCGCGCGTGCAGGCGATCATCTTCTCGCTGCTCACCGTGGCCGCGCTGGTCTGGACCGGGCCGCGCGACCTCGGCGGCTTCGAGATCTCGAAGGAGGTGCTCTACCTGCTCGGCCTCAGCCAGATCGCCTATGTCGCCGGCCGGGCCATCCCCGCCGAGGCGGTCAGGCGGCTCGACCAGGAGGTGGCGGCGCTGCGCGCGGCGGAGAAGCAGCTTCTCCAGGCGGAGGGCAAGGCCACCGTGCAGCGCACCCTGGCCGCCGCGCGGCCCGAGGACACCGCCAGGCTCGCCGAGGAGGTGAATGCCGCGCGCGTCGCCTGGAACGCGGCGCTCGCCGCCGCCGAGGACAGCCTGCAGGACGTCTACGGGGAGATGCTGGACCAGCGGCGCCTGGACGAGCTCCGCGCCTGATACCCGGCGCATAAAGGTCCAACCTGCGGCCCGCGCAGCGGGCCGAGCGGCCGAATGGCCGCCGCGACAAGTGGCGCGCAGCCAAGCGCGCGGAGGCGCGCGCCGGCGACTGAGCGCACGAAGGTGAAACCTTCGTGCGCTTGGTATGGTACCAACGGCCCTGTTGATTGACCTGCGGCCGGCGCAGTCGGCCGGGGCCGCGAATGCGGCCCGCCGGCAGTCCGGCGAGCCAAGGCCGCGGAGCGGCCGCCCGGCGCCTGAGGGCAACAAAAGGAATACCAACGAGTCGCTGAAAGCGGCCGTTGGTATGAGCGCCGTTCAGCGGCGCGGCAGGTGCCGCGCGATGTAGGGCGGCAGCGCGAAGGCGCCGACATGGATCTCCGGCGTCCAGTAGCCCGTGGTGTCGAGCACGCCCGCGACCTCCGCCCGGCGGCGGATCTCGGCCGCGTCCACCTCGCGCAGACCCGGCTCCTTCGCCGCCCAGCCGAGCGTCATGTAGCCGCCGACATAGGTCGGCACGGCCGCGACATAGGCCGAGACATCGGCGAAGGACTTCGCCCGCCGCAGCGAGGTCTCGCGCAGCTCATCGGCCTGCATCGCGGGCACGCCGCACTGGTTCACGATCACGCCGCGGTCGGTCAGGATGCGGGCGCTGTTCGCGTAGAACTCGTCGGTGAACAGCACCTCGCCGACGCCGATCGGGTCCGTGCTGTCCACGATGATCGCATCGAAGCTGCCGGACGGCGCCTGGCGGACATAGTCGATGCCGTCGCCGACGATCACCTCGGCGCGCGGATCGGTCCAGGCATCGCCGGCGATGCCCGGCATGAACTCCTTGGCCAGGCGGATCACCTCGCCGTCGATCTCCACCATCACCGCCTTCTCGACCGTGCGGTGCTGCAGGACGCGCTTCAGCACGCCGCCATCGCCCGCGCCGATGATCAGCACGCGCCGGGCCGCGCCGTGGGCCAGCAGCGGCACATGGGCGATCATCTCCTGGTAGACGAACTCGTCCATCTCGGTGATCTGCACCACGCCGTCGAGCAGCATGACGCGGCCATGCGTGAAGCTCTCGAACAGCATGATGTCCTGGAAGGCGGACTTCACGCGGGCGAGTTCGCGCTTCACCAGGAAGCGCTGGCCCCATTCGGCGTAGAGCGTCTCGTTCACCCAGGAATCGGTGGCCATGGCAGTCATCCCGTTGTCACAGAAAAAGGGCCGGACCTCGCGGCCCGGCCCCATTAGCGCCCGGAGGGCGGCGTGTCAGCCGACGAGGCCGCGCTTGTGCTCGGCGAGTTGCACGCGGTCGGGCGTGAAGCCCTTCTTCAGCGCGGGCAGCGCCTTGTAGGGGTCGCACTCGCCGCACATGAAGATGTCGATCGCCGCGTAGTCCCGCTCCGGCCAGGTGTGGATGGAGACATGGCTCTCGGCCAGCACCAGCACGCCCGACACCCCGCCATTCGGCGAGAAGTGGTGGAAATGCCCGTGCAGGATCGTCGCCCCGGCGGCCAGCGCGCCTTCCCGCAGGACGGCGTCGATATGGTCCGGGTCGTCGAGCCGGGTGGCGCCCCAGAGGTCCACGATCAGGTGGACGCCGGCGAATCGGACGCCATTGCGGTTGACGAAGTAGTCCTTCTCCGCGCCGTCGTGCGGCGCATCGGTCCGGGTGTCGCTCGGCATGTCCGAGACCATCCCCGGTTGGACGAAGGCTTCCATGGCGGTGCCCCTTCCAGCCAGCGATGACCTTGGTGGCCGCAACACGCGGCACCTCGTGGGGTCAACGGGGGGCGCATATGGGGCAAGGGGGGCGGGGGTGCAAGCGAAAACGGCCCCCGCGGCCCGAAAAAAATGCGGGCGCCCCCTGTGGGGCACGCGGGGCTTTGCCGGCCGAGCCGGGGGAAAGCCGGAGACTTATCTTGCCGCCCCCTCCGCCGTCCGCAACACGTCCAGCCGGGCCGGCAGGCCGCGCGCCAGCTCCAGCTCGCGCCGGGCGCGCGGCAGGTCCTCGGTGCCGCCGAGCCGGGCGGCGCTGAGCAGCGCGAAGGCTTCCTCGAAGGCGCCGCCCCGCATGCGCGCGGCGACGCGGGCGCGGAGTGCGGCCATCCCCGCCTCGTCGCCCGCCAGCGCCAGCAGCGCCGCGGCGCGCGCCAGCAGCCGCCGCGCCGGGTCGTCGAGCGGCGCCTCGGCTTCCGGCAGGATGGTGTCCAGATGGCCGAGCAGCGCCGCCGCGGCGCCCGGCCAGTCCTGGCGCGCGGCGAGGAATTCGGCGAGCTCGGCGCCGGCCTCCGGCCCGGCCTCGCGGTAGCGCGCGGCGGCGGCCTCGGCCGCGCCTTCGCGCGCGAGCGCCCGCGCCTCCGCGACCAGCCGCGCCTGGCGGAGCGGCCCGGGCAGGCCGGGGGCGGCGGTGTCGGCCAGCGCGGCGCGCGCGCCGGCCGCGTCCTCCGCGCCGAGCGCGAGATGGGCAAGGCGGAGCCCGATCCGCGCGCGCGATTCGTCATCCATGGCGCGGGCCAGCGCGCGGACGAGCACGCCGCGCGCGCGCTGCGGCAGGTCGAGCATGGCGAGCCGGTCGGCAAGCGTGGCGAGCGCCTGCTCGCTGGCGGCGCCGGCGGGCAGCAGGGCGTTGTGGGTGTCGAACAGCGCGACCGCGGCCACCGGCGGCTCGGCCTCCAGCGCGGCGAGCAGCGCGGCCTCGATCCGCGGGCGGAGCGTGGGCGCGAGATCGGGGAAGGCCTCGCCGGTCTCGCGCAGCAGGTCGAAGGCGGCGCGCGGCGCGCCGGCCTGCATGCGGAGTTCCGCGAGCCGGAGCCGCGCCGCGCTTTCCTGCGCATCGCCGCGCCAGGCGGCAAGCACGGCCTCCAGCGCGGCGGCGGCGCCGGCGGCGTCGAGCTGGCCGGTGGCGAGGCGGAGTTCCGCCGCCCGCCGCATGGCGATCGCCCGCGCCCGGCGATCGCGCCCGTCCCGGATCGCCGCATAGGCGGCGAGCGCGGCCTCGGGCTCGCCCGCCGCTTCGTGCAGTCGCGCGCGGGCCAGCGCGAAGCCCGGCGCCTCCGCCTGCCCCGCCATCAGGCGGCGCGCCGCGGCCGGCTCATGCTGCGCGAGCGCCTCGGCGGCGAGCGGCGCGAGCCGGTCGCGCAGCGGCTGCGGCCAGGCGCGGAGGATCGGCAGGCCGACGGCGAGCGCGGCGGCGACCTCGGCCGTCTCCTCGCCGCGCGCGGCGGCGAGCAGCGCGCGCCAGAGCGCCGCCTCGTCGCTCGCCGGCAGGCGGGGATGGAGCAGGCCGCGCGCCTCATCGAGCCGGCCGGCGACCAGCGCGGCGGCGCCGTGCAGCGCGTTCGCGCGCGCCTCCTGCGCAAGGCGCGGATCCTCGCGCAGCGCGAGGCCGGCCATCGCCTGCGCCTCCTGCCCGAGCCCGAGCGCGAGCAGCGCCTCGGCGGCGGCGAGCCGCGGCTGGCCGCGCGCCAGCGCGGGCGCGCCGGCGACCGCCAGCATCGCGTTGCGCTCGCGCTGCGCGAGCGCGGCCAGCGGCTCGTTCGGCAGGTCGAAGAGGCGGGTGAGGCCGGCCGCGTCCTCCGCATCCTGGTCCGGGCCGAGCGCCAGCGCGCCGGCCGGCCCGGCGGCGATGGCGAAGCCGTTGGCGAGCGCGCGGAGCGTCAGGTCGTCGGCGAAGGGCAGCAGGGCGACGCCGAGGCGGGTCGGCAGGATCTCGAAGGTGGCGGTGCGGCGGCCCTGCGGCATGGCCTCGGCGCCCTCGCGCACCGTGCCGACCAGCAGCATCCCGCCCGTCTCGGGGTCGAGCACCGGAACCGCCTCGGCGGGGCGCGCGGCACGGAGCAGCAGGCGCGCCGGCGGGCCGGGATCGGCTTCGGGGCGGATGGCGGCGGGCGTGGGCGGCGCGGCCGGCGTCTCGATCCGCCAACCCTGCGCGGTCCGCGTCGGCACCGGTTCGCCGGCGAGCGCGGCGGCGGGGATGCGGAGCACGCTGGCGGCGGGGCCGGTCACGACCTCGGTGCCCTCCGGCAGCGGCGTGTCGGGCCCGAGCGGCAGCGGCCGGTCGAGCACAAGGAGCCAGGTGCCGCCGCGGCGGAGCAGCGCGGCGCCGGTGCCGGCGGGGGCGGGAATGGCAAGGCCCGCGAGGCGCGGCGGCGGGGCCGTGGGCGGCGGCGGCGGCGCGGGCGCGGCGGCCGGTGCCGGCGGCGGCGGCGCCGCTTGCGGCGCGGGTTGCGGCGCGCGCGCAGGCGATGCCGCGGCGGCGGGTGGGGCGGCACGCGGCGGCGCGGGCTCGCGGCGCGGCGCCGGCTGCGGGCGCTGCGCCGCCTCGGGGCGCGGCGTTGCGGCGGGCGTGGCGCTGGGCGTGGCGGCGGCTCGGGGCGCGGGATCGAGCAGGTCCAGCACCACCCGCGCACCAAGCCGGAAATGCCGCAGCCCCGCGCCTTCGGCCAGCGTCAGCGTCACGCTGTCCGGGCCCGTCGCCTCGATCCCGCGGAGGTTGCGCACGCCGCGCTGCGCCGCGCCGAGATCGAACTCGGCGGCGCGGGCGAAGCGCAGCGTGACGCGCCCCTCCGCCTGCTCCACCCGGTAGCCGGCCTCGCGCGGCCAGTCGAAGACGATCCGCGCATGCCCGGCATGGCTGCCCGTGCGCAGCCCGACACGGTCCTGCGCCGCCGCCGTCGCGGGCAGCAGCAGCGCAAGCAGCAGGGCGGCCGGGCGCTTCATCCGCTCAGAACTCCGACAGCAGCTTGTCGATCTCGGCCTGGCTGACGCCGGCGCCGGGCAGTTGCGGGCCTTCCGCCAGGCGGCGGCCCTCGCTCGCATCTTCTATCACGGGCTGTGTGACATCGGCGTAACGTCCTGTGACCGATGCGATCCGCGCCTCGATCGCCTTCAGCGCCGCGACCACCTTGCCGATGCGCTGGCCGGTGATGTCCTGGAAGCTGCAGGCCTCGTAGATGCGGGTGATCGCGCCCGAGAGCGCCGCCGCCTCCGGCCCGCCGACCCGGCCGGCCACGCCTTCCAGGATCTCGCAGCAATCGAGGATCTCGTTGGTGGCGCCGGCGGTGTGGGCGACGATGGCGTCGAGCTCGTCGGTCGCGGAGGGGATATGGCTCTCGGTGATGTCCTCCACCCTGAGCCGTGCCACCTCCTGCTTCGCGCGGGCGACGGTGCGGCCGAGCGCCTCGAGCTCGCCGAGCAGCGCCGCCTCCCGCGCCGAGAGGTCCCCGGCGAGCGAGCCGAGCACGGCGCGCACCGCGCTCTCGATGCGCGCCTGGTCGGGCGGGGTGCCGTCAGGCATGCCCCATCACCTTCTCGATCTTGTCGCGCAGCGTCTCGGCGTTGAAGGGCTTGACGATGTAGTTGGAGACGCCGGCCTGCTTCGCCGCGACCACGTTCTCGGTCTTGCTTTCGGCGGTGATCATGATGAAGGGCGTGTGCTTCAGCTTCGCGTCGGCGCGGACTTCCTTCAGCAGGTCGAGCCCGGTCATCGGCGCCATGTTCCAGTCGCTGATGACGAGGCCGAAATTGCCGGTGCGCAGCTTGTTCAGCGCCTCCTGCCCGTCCGTCGCCTCCTCGACATTCTCGATGTCGAGCTGCTTGAGCAGGTTGCGGATGATGCGGAGCATCGTCTTGTAGTCGTCCACGATCAGGACGGGCGTGTTCTTGTCCATGCGGCGAGGGCTCAACCTGGCTGGCGGGTCGGGCGCCGTCCTGGCGCGAGGGCGGGATGTCCGGGGGGTTCTACCGGGCGGGACGTGAACGACATCCTTATCGCCGCACGGCCTGTTCGCCCTCGGCGCGGGCGGCGCGCAGGCGGGCGAGTTCGGCGGTGACCTCGCGCGCGCGCTCGGGGCGCATGGCGGCGAGCACGGGGGCCGCCTTCGCCTCGCGCATGCGGTCGGCGATCGAGAGCAGCACGGGAAGCTCCAGCTCGTCGAAGATGCGTGCGGCATCGCGCGGGCGCATGCCCTCATAGAGCTTCACCAGGCCGCGCAGCCCCTCCTCCTCGCGCGCCGCGCGCTCGCGTTCCAGGGCTTCGAGACGGGCCTGGAGGGCGCCGAGTTCCTCGACGCGGCGGGCCAGCCTTCGCTCGGCCGCGGCGAGCAGCACCTCGCGCTCGGCGCCCGCCTGCTCGCGCGCCTCGAGCGCGGCGCGCCGGGCGCGGAGCTGTTCGAGCAGCGCGCGCTCGGCCGCGGCCTCGGCGGGCGGCTCGGGCGGCGGCGCGGGTGCCAGGGCCGGGGGCTGGGCGGCGGGCGCCGCCGGCGGTGCGGCGGGCGGCGGGGCCTGGGCGCGCGCCGGCTCGACGAGCGGCGCGGTCGGACCGCCGAGGCGTTCGAGCTTGGCGAGCCCGAGCAGCACCGCGCCCGCGATCGCGAAGGGCAGCAGCCGGGGCCGCGGCAGGCGCATCAGCGGAGCCCCTTCAGCGCGCGGAGCAGTTCGCGCTCCGCCGCGCTGCGCGGCGCCTCCACGGCCTTCGCGGCGGGGGCGGCCTCGGCCGCGGGGCGGGCCTCGCGCACCAGCGCGTCCAGCCGGTCGGCGAGCAGTTCCGCGCGCTCCACCAGGAAGGCGAGGTCGTCGCGCAGCCTCTCCGCCGTCGCGCTGCGCTCGGCGACCATCCGGCCGGACTGCTCGGCGGTGGCGCGCAGCCGCGCGAGCGCGGCCTCGGCGGCCTCGGTCGCGGCGGCGATGCCGCGCGCGCCTTCCTCGAAGCCGCCGCCGGCGAGGCGGAGCGCGGCGAGCCGCCGGTCGAGCCGCCAGGCGAAGGGGATCGCGGCCAGCAGCAGCGCAAGCAGCGCGAGGGTGGCCAGCCATTCGAGCGTCGTCACGCGCCATCCTCCCTGGGCGGCACCGGCACCGGCCGCGCCGTCTCGATCCGCACCGCCAGCCGCGTCTCGCGCCGGCCGAGCTCGGCCTCGAACAGCGCGACCTCGCCGCAGCGGAGCGAGACCGGCGCGCCAGGCCGCCCATCGAGCACGATGCGGTCGCCGACCTTGAGATCGAGCACCTGGCGCAGCGGCATCATCTGGCGGTCCAACACCACGTCGAGCGTGACTTCCGTCAGCCGCAATTCCTCGGCCAGGTGCGTCTCCCAGATCGAGTCCCGCCCGAAGCGCTCGCCCATGAATTGCTGGAGCAGCAATTCGCGCACGGGCTCGAGCGTCGCGTAGGGCAGCAGCACCTCGAGCCGGCCGCCGCGATCCTCCATCTCGATCCGCATGCGGCTGACGACGGCGGCGTTGGACAGGCGGGAGATGGCGGCGAAACGCGGGTTCACCTCCAGCCGGTCAAAGCGGAAATCCACCTCGCAGAGCGGCTCGAAGGCGGCCTTGAGGTCGCCGAGCACGACGCCGATCAGGCGCTCGACCAGGGTGCGCTCGATCGTGGTGTAGGGGCGGCCCTCGATCCGCATCGCCGCCGTGCCGCGCCGCCCGCCCAGCAGCACGTCCACCACCGAATAGATCAGCGCGGAATCCACCACGATCAGCCCGTAATTGTCCCACTGCTCGGCGCGGAACACCGCGAGCATGGCGGGCAGCGGGATGGAGTTCAGGTAGTCGCCGAAGCGCTGCGAGGCCATCGCGTCGATCGAGATCTCGACATTGTCCGAGGTGAAGTTCCGCAGCGTCGTCGACATCAGCCGCACCAGCCGGTCGAACACGATCTCCAGCATCGGCAGGCGTTCATACGCCACGAGGCCGGAGGAGATGATGCGCTCGATGCCCGAGAGGCCCTGGTCCTTCCCGCCGCCGCCCTCGAAGCCGAGCAGGCTGTCGATCTCGGCCTGGTTCAGCACGCGCGCGGCATCCGCCGGCGGCGCCGCGCCGCCCTCGGCCTCCACGGCCGCGCCCCAGGCGGCGGCGAGGTCCTCGTCCTCCGTGCTCATTGCATGAGGATCTCGGTGAAGAGCACATCGGTGACGCGCAGCGGCGGCGCGTTGCCGCGCGGCTCGGCCGCGAGCGCGATCGTGGCGCGCGCGATCAGCTCCTCCCGCAGCCGGTGCGAACCCGCGGAGCCGCGCAGCTCCTCCGGCCGCACCTCGCGCAGATAGGTCGCGAAGAGGTCCTGCAGCCGCGGCATCGCCGCCTGCACCGCGGCGGCCTGGCTCGCATCCGAGATCTCGAGCCGCGCGCGCAGCCGCACGAAGCTCGCGCGCCGCCCCGGCGCGTTGATGTTGGAGACGATCTCGGGCAGGTCCACGAAGCCCGGCACGGGCGCCGGCGGCACGGCGGGCGCGGCGGCCGCCTCCTGCTGCGCGGCGGCGCCCATGCCGAGCAGGCCGGGCAGGATGCCGCCGAACCAGAGCCCGGCGCCCGCGCCGGCCAGCAGCACCGGCAGCAGAAGCAGGACGAGCTTCTTCTTCCCGCCCTTCTTCGGCGCGGCCTCGCCTTCCGCCTTCTCCGCCCTGGCCGCCATGGCCTGCCCGCACGCCTCCTGCCTGGGTGGCGCAATCTGGCGCGGCGGGGGTTAAGGAACCCTTGCGCGTGGCGGCGCGCGCTGCCGGGGCGCGGCAGAACCTGCCGGCGTGCGGACGCGCAGCGCCGCCGCGCGGCGGCGACGGGCTGGCACGCGGCTTGCGGAAGGCGCGGCGAAAGGAGCGCCGCATGGACAGCCCGGGCTACATCGTCCTCTCCCGCCTCGTCGCCGCGCAGCGCATGCAGGCGGTGACGGCGAACAACATCGCGAATGCCGATACGCCCGGCTTCCGCGCGCATCGCCCGCTGTTCGGCACCGTGCTGGAGCGGCAGATGAACGCGGAGGCGCCGCGCGGCGGCCGCGAGCTCGCCTTCGCGCGCGACCGCGCCACCTGGCGCGACGGCAGCACCGCACCGCTGACGACCACGGGCAACCCGCTCGATCTGGCGATCGGCGACCAGGGCGGCTTCTTCGCCATCGAGACGCCGCGCGGCGAGCGCTACACCCGTGCCGGCCGGTTCACGCTGGACGGCGAAGGCCGCGTGGTGGACCCGGAGGGCAACCCGCTGCTCGATGCCGGCGGCCAGCCGCTGGCGATCCCGCCCGGCAGCGCGCGGATCGAGGTGCGCGGCGACGGCAATGTGCTCACCGAGAACGGCACCGTCGGCCGGCTTCGCGTGGTGCGCTTCGCGGATGTGCAGAAGCTGACGGCCGAAGGCGACCGCAACCTCGCCGCGCCCGAGGACATGCCGCCCGAGCCGGTGGCGCAGCCCGGCCTCGTGCAGGGCGCGATGGAGGGCAGCAATGTCCGCCCCGTCATCGAGCTGACCCGCATGACCGACGACCTGCGGCATTTCCAGATGGTGAGCCAGATGGCCGAGCGCGAAGGCGAGCGGCTCGGCAACGCCGTCGAACGCATCCTGCGGCGGCGCTGAGGACCCAAGCACATGACCGACCGGATCAAACTGGAACTGGCGGCCTGCGCAGCAGGCCGGGGCCGCGCATGCGGCCCGCGCACGAACCGCCCGCAGCGCCGGGCATCCCCGTGGCCTGCGCGAAGGCAAGCCGCCGGAGGCGTCACGCCGAAGGCGTGCCTTCAGCACGACGCCCGCCGTCTGAGGGCTCGATAGCCATGCGATCGCTCCACATCGCCGGCACCGGCATGATGGCCCAGCAGACCAATGTCGAGGTCATCTCCAACAACATCGCGAACATGAGCACGACGGGCTACAAGCGCCGCCGCGCCGAGTTCCAGGACCTGATCTACCAGAACCTCCGCCGCGTCGGCGCGCAGAGCACCGACCAGGGCTCGGTGCTGCCCTCGGGCGCGCAGATCGGCCTCGGCGTGCGGACCGCGGCGGTCTATCGGATCAGCGAGCAGGGCAATCTCAGCCAGACCGGCAACCGCTTCGACGTCGCCGTCCGCGGCAACGGATTCTTCCAGATCCAGCTGCCGAACGGCGAGACGGCCTACACGCGGGACGGCACCTTCGCGCTGAGCCCCGAAGGCGTGCTCGTCACCGCCGACGGCTTCGTGGTGCAGCCCGGCATCACCATCCCCGCCAACGCCACCGACGTGACGATCAACGCCTCCGGCGAGGTGCTGGCGAAGATCGACGGCCAGATCGCGCCGCAGAATGTGGGGCAGATCCAGCTCGCCATCTTCGCCAATGAGGGCGGGCTCGAGGCGATCGGCGACAACCTCCTGCTCGCCACCCCCGCCTCCGGCCAGCCGCAGGCGGGCGCGCCGGGCGCGCCGGGCTATGGCCAGGTGATGCAGGGTTTCGTCGAGACTTCCAACGTCAATGTCGTGACGGAGATCACCAACCTCATCACGGCGCAGCGCGCCTATGAGATGAACAGCCGCGTCATATCGGCCTCGGACGAGATGCTCTCCACCCTCTCGCGGCTGCGGTGACGGCGATGCGCGCGCTGGCCTTCCTGCTGCTCGCCGCCCCCGCCCTCGCGCAGCCCGCGCCCCGGCCCTTCGCGGTGGTGGAGGATGGCGTCGTCCGCCTCGGCGACCTGTTCGAGGAAGCCGGGCCGCGCGCGGCGGCGACCCTCGGCCCCGCGCCCGCGCCCGGCACGCGCCAGGTGGTGGAGGCGGCGCAGCTCGCCGCCATCGCGCGCGCGCATGGCCTTGCCTGGCGCCCCTCGGGCGGCGTCGAGCGCGTGGTGATCGAACGCCCCGGCCGGCCGGTGGCGCGGGAGGAGGTGCTGCTCGCGCTCCGCGCCGCGCTGCGGCCGCAGGGGCTCGAGGAGGAGATGGAGCTGGAGCCGATCGGCTTCACCGCGCCGATGGTCCCCGAACGCGCCTTCGTCAGCCTCGCCGTCGAGGGCGCGGTGCTGGACGCGGCCGGCGGGCGCTTCGCGGCGACGCTGGCCGTGCTCGCCGAAGGCCAGCCGACGCAGCGGATCCGCATCGCCGGCCGCGTGGTCGCGACCCTGCCGATGGTGGTCGCGGTGCGGCGGATGGGGGCGGGCGAGGTGCTGCGGGAAGCCGATGTGCGGCTGATCCGCGTCCCCGCCTCGCGCCTGCGCCCGGGTGCCGCGCAGGAGGTCTCGCAGGTGGTGGGCCAGGCGCTGCGGCGGCCGGCGATGCCGGACCAGGGGCTGCTGCTGGCCGAACTCGCGCCGCGCCCGCTCGTCCAGCGTGGGCAGACGGTGGTGATGGTGTTCGAGATGCCGGGGATCACGCTGACCGCGCAGGGCCGCGCGATGGAGGCGGCGCCGCGCGGCGCGGGCGTGCCGGTGATGAACCTGGAAAGCCGGACGGTGGTGGAGGCCGAGGTGATCGGCCCCGGCCGCGTCCGGGTGGGAGGCAACCGATGAGGACCCTGGCGTTCTGCGCACTCGCCCTGCTGCTGCCGGGCTGCGAGCGGCTTTCGGAACTCGGCCGCCCGCCGGCGCTCGCCGCCATCGAGGACCCGACGCGCGATCCGAACTGGCGCCAGGTCTCGATGCCGATGCCGGTCACGGCGGCGCCCGATCCGGCGGCCAATTCGCTCTGGCGCCCCGGCAGCCGCACCTTCCTGCGCGACCAGCGCGCGGCGCAGCCGGGCGATCTGGTGACCGTGCTCGTCTCCATCCAGGACCAGGCGCAGCTGCAGAACCGCACCGAGCGCGAGCGCGAAGGCAGCGACACGCTCGGCATCCCGCGCCTGCTCGGGCTCGAGACCTCGCTGACGCGGCTGCTGCCGAACGCGATCGATCCCTCGCGCCTGGTGCAGACCAGCGGTGCGCAGAACGCCTCGGGCAACGGCCAGATCCGGCGGAACGAGACGGTGACGCTGCGCGTCGCGGCGACGGTCGCGCAGGTGCTGCCGAACGGGAACCTGGTGGTGACGGGCCGCCAGCAGGTGCGGGTGAACAGCGAGCTGCGCGACCTGACCGTCTCCGGCGTGATCCGCCCGCAGGACATCGGCAGCGACAACACGGTGCGCCACGACCGGCTGGCCGAGGCGCGCATCGCCTATGGCGGGCGGGGGACGATCAGCGACGTGCAGCGCCCGCGCGTCGGGCAGGAGCTGCTGGATATCGTGCTGCCGTTCTGAGCCGCGTCAGGCCTTCGGGGTCCAGGTGGGCGGCGGCTCGCTGCCCACTTGGCTCGTGATGCGCGTATAGTGTTCGGGCCGGCGGTGCTTCGCGAAGTTGAAGATCGTGCTGCGGCCGAGCTCGCACATGCCGAGATCGCAGTCGGCGGTGATCACCTCGTCCTCCCAGCTCGTCGCCTGGGCCATGATCTCGCCCTGCGGGTTGACGATGATGGAATGGCCGAACAGCTCATGCCCGTCCTCGGTGCCGGCCTTGGCGACGCCGACGCCGAAGCAGGCATTCTGGTAGCAGCCGGCCTGGATGGAGAGATGGCTGTGCGCGACGCGCAGGTGATGCGCCTCGAAGCCGCGATTCTCCATGTTGAGGCTCGGCGTGTTGTAGCCGAGCATGACGAGTTCCACCTGCTGGAGCCCGAGCACGCGCCAGGCTTCCGGCCAGCGGCGGTCGTTGCAGATCATCATCCCGATATTGACCGGCCCCGCCGCGCCGACCGGCGCGCGCACCACCGGAAAACCAAGGTCGCCCGGCTCGAAATAGCGCTTCTCCAGGTGCTGCACCTTCCGCACCGGGTCGAATTCCGCATGCCCCGGCAGGTGCACCTTGCGGTATTTCAGCGCGACCTGGCCCGAGGGATGGACGTAGATCGCCGTGTTGTAGCGATGCCCGTCCGGCGTCTTCTCCGCGTAGCCGAGATGGAAGCCGAGATTGAGCCGCCGCGCCGCGTCGAACAGCGGCGCGGTCGCGTTGGAGGGCATGGCGTGCTCGTACCAATGGTCGGCCTCGGCCAGGTCCGCGTGGTACCAGCGCGGGAAGAAGGTGGTGAGCGCGAGTTCGGGAAACACCACCACCTCGGCGCCGCGCCGCGCCGCCTTCTCCATCAGCGCGACCATGCGCGCGACCGCGACCTCCCGGCCCTCGGCCTTCTGGATCGGCCCCATCTGGGCGGCGGCGAGGATCAGGCGGCGGGGCATGGGCTCTCCTTCAGGCGGGCGGTGTCGCGCCGGTCTGCCCGGTGATCGCCCCGTACCATTGCGGCCGCCGGTGCTGGGCGAAGTTGAACATCTTCTCCTTGCCCTGGCGGCAGGCGTCGAAATCCACCTCCGCCAGGATCACCTCGTCCGCCAGCGTCCGCGCCTCCGCCACGATCACCCCGTTCGGGTCCACGATGACGGACCCGCCGATCAGCCCCGCGCCATCCTCGTTGCCGGCCTTGGCGACGGCGACCGCCCAGGTCGCGTTCATGTAGGCGTTGGATTGCGCCGCGAGCTTCGAGTGGAAGGTCCGCAGCTCCGCGCTCTCGCTCTCGCCGCCATTCGGGTCGTAGGCGGCGGAGTTGTAGCCGACCATCACCAGCTCCACGCCCTGCAAGGCCAGCACGCGCCAGCCCTCCGGCCAGCGGCGATCGTTGCAGACAAGCATGCCGAGCACCGGCCGCCCCCAGGCCTCGGGCCCGCGCGCCACCGGGAAGCCGAGATCGCCATACTCGAAATACATCTTCTCGAGCTGCTGGTAGTTCTGCCCGTCCTTCACATGGTCGCTGCCGGGCAGGTGGATCTTGCGGTACTTGAACAGCACCCGGCCATCCGGCCCGACCGTCACCGCGCTGTTGAAGCGCCGTCCATCGGGCGTGAGCTCCGCATAGCCGACATAGAAACCCACCCCCAATTCGCGGGCCCGGTCGAACAGGGGCTGCACGGCCGGGTTGGGCATTGCCGTCTCGAAGCAGCCGAGCAGCTCGGCATCGTCGCGCCCCATCGGCCAGCGCGGGAAGAAGGTGGTGAAGGCGAGTTCGGGGAACACCACGAGCTTCGCCCCGCCGGCCGCCGCCTTCTCCAGCAGCGCGATCAACCGCGCGAGCGTCGCCGCGCGGCTGTCGGCGCGCTGGGTCGGGCCCATCTGCGCGCCGGCGACGATGATCTTCCGCGTCATCGGAACAGATCCCTGATGTCCTGCCTGGTGCCGCCGAAGCCGCGCCACATGGCGATGAAGCCGATGGTCAGCCCGAGCCCGGCGATCAGCCCCGCCATTCCCGGCCGCTGCGTCACATGCGGGGCGATCAGCGCGCCGAGCAGCCCGGCGCCGAGCCCGAAGCCGACCGAGAGCAGGAATTGCGGCATCCCCGGCTTGCGGCGCCGCTCCACCGGCGGCGCGGCGCGCGAGGGGCGCGGCGGGCGCTTGATCCAGCGCTGATGGGTCGGGCGTTCGGCCATGCGCGCGGTGTAGCGCGCAAAGGCCGCCGCGTCACCGCAGCGCGGCCCGGCAGGGCGCGCTCCGGGCCAGCAGCAGCCCTTCGAGCGTGTCGCAGAGGAGCCCCGCGCGCAGCGGCCAGGCCTCGCGCGCCGGCGGCTCCGGGCCGGCCGCGAAATACGCCCCGGAATCATCGAGCGCGATCCCCGCCGTGAAGCCCTGCGAGGCCGCCGCCAGCGCCGCATCGCCGAAGGCCTCCGCGCCGATCACCAGGACCGCCCCCGCGCCCTGGGTCACGCCGAGCGCCTGCCGCGCGGAGTCCAGCAGCGGCGCGACCGCCGCCTGGCCGGGGTCGAGTTCCAGCACCGCCGCCTCCTCGGCCAGCAGGGCAGCGGGCAGCAGCCAGCCCTCGGCGAAGCTGCTGCCGCGGCGGATCAGCAGGATCACGGCCGCATCGCCCGTCGTCCATCCGGCGGGCAGGGTGAGCAGCCCGAACCGCCCGCCGCCCCCATCCGCCAGCCAGACGGCCTGTGTCAGCGGCATGGGCTGTGCCGCCGCGCCGGTCGCGAGGCTTGCGAGGATCACGCCGGCGAGCATGGCGCGGACCATGGGGCACCTCCGGACGGCGCAAGAATGTGCCCGCCCCTATGGCCCCGCCATCTGCGAATACTGCGATATGGACAGAAGGCCGCAATCATGCGCCGATGTCGCGCCGGGACTGGAGATGCGCGTGGACGCGCTGCTCGACCTTGCGGAACGGCTCGATGCCGCACCCGACATTCCGGCCGCCTGGGACGTGATCGTCGCCGCGCTGGCGCGGGAGGACGTGGCCTGGTGCCACCACGCCTATGTCGCCGCGCCAGGCGGGGAAGGCGGGCGCCCCGCCGGGCTGCTCCGGCTGACGACGCTGCCGGCGGACTGGCGCGCGCTGCACGAGGCGCGCGGGTTCTGGCGCGCCGACGCCGCGGTGCGCCATTGCGCGCGGGCGGTCGCGCCGATGGCCACCGGCCTCGGCTTCGCGCGCGCGGCGGGCGATGCGCCCTGGATCGCGATGTGCCAGGCGGCGGAGGCGCATGGCTTCGGCGACGGCCTCGCCATTCCGCTGCGCGGCGCGCCGGGCTCGGCCTATGGCGGCTTCTCGCTGATCACGCGCGCGCGCGGCACGGAGTTCCTGGCCTGGCACGCGGCGCATGGCCGCGCGGCGACGGTCATCGCCCAGCTCGGCGCGCTGCGGCTGCTGGGCCTGGCCGCCGCGACGGCGCCGCCGCCGCCGCGCCTCAGCCCGCGGGAGCGCGAATGCCTGGTCTGGCTGGCCGCCGGGCTCCGCAGCGACCGCATCGCGGAGCGGCTCGGGCTTGCCCGCGCCACGGTGGACCTGCACCTGGCCCGCGCGCGGCGCCGGCTCGGCGCGCGCACGCGCGAGCAGGCGGTCGCGCGCGCCATCTGGCTCGGCCTGCTCGGCCCCTGAAGGTCAGTGACCGTTTGAGAATGCCGGCGGGTCGGCCAGCCGGCGCTTTTCCGCTGCCGCAGCGTTGCGAAACTTGCCGATGCAACCAGCATCGGCTGCGTTCCGCGCCTTGCGGCAACGAAAAATCGCCCGCCCGGCCTCAGCCGCCAGCATTCTCAAACGGTCACTCAGCGCGGCGGCCCGATCGGGCAGGTGGCCTCGCGGCTCACCAGGTCGAAGACGAAGAGCATCTTCGCCATCCCCGTCAGCACGGCCGCGACCATCGCAAGCTCCACCCGCTCCGCCGGCGTGAAGAAGCGGGCGAGTTCGGCGGCGAGTGCCGGCGTCACCTCGCCCTGCATGTTCTGCAACGCCATCTCGCCGGCCAGCGCCATCACCGCGCGGTCGCGGTCGTCGAAGCAGTCGGCGGCGGGATCGCCGGCAAAGAGCGCCACGATCTGCCCGGGCGTCACGCCGGCTTCCTCGGCGGAGCGGGTGTTGCCGCGGTTGCAGAAGGCGCAGCCATGCAAGGTGGACAGCCGGAGGCGCAGCAGCTCCTTCAGCCGGCGCTCGACGCGGCCCTTGAAGAACACCTCGGCATAGAAGCCGTCATAGTACCAGCCGAGCAGTTCGGGCGCATTCGCCAGCACCTCGATCAGCGTGGATTCGCCCCGGATTTCTTCGGCCCGCGCCGCCACGGCCTGCCAGCGTTCCGGCATGGCCGCGCGCAAGGCGGGTGGGATGCGCGGGTTCGGCATCAGCCTTCGAGCTCCGGCCGGATCGCGTCCACGATCGGGCGGTAGCGCTCGATCTCGGCAGCGATGTAGGCGGCGGCCGATTGCGGCGTGCCGGGCTGGTCGGCCTCGATCCCCGCGGCGGTGAGCTGGGCGCGGAAGGTCGCATCCGCTAGCGCGGCGTTCGTCGCCTGGGAAAGCCGCGCGAGCGCCGCCTCCTGGCG